>Ga0123342_1000076_pt1 | contig 106825 bp, 50 predicted proteins | sample Turbeawhitnodule_FD_89960 | JGI IMG/M metagenome (GOLD analysis project Ga0123342, IMG submission 89960) | Root nodule microbial communities of legume samples collected from Mexico - Turtle bean Mexico white nodule | ecosystem: Host-associated > Plants > Roots > Nodule | place: Mexico: Nepantla...
AGAAGTGTACGAACACTTTCCTCCAAATTATAAGGTAGGATCCACTAATTATGAGATTGTATCCTTATTAAATTAATTGCATATACTTGTGTACAATATCGTACAATAATTGTATATAATAATAATTATTTTCTTTTGTTTAAACTCATGAGGCACAAAATTCATGAAAAAACACAGTTACTTTGTTAACCCAGTTAAAACTAATTTTAATATTTTTAACAAAATAATTTTTTAAAATGTTTACTAATACAAATACCATTTTTACACATAAGAATGACAATGTGGGGCAGACCATGTGAGTCATCCATTTTTTAAACCATCAATTCTTTCTTTTTGTTTATTAATAATATTTTAACTATGACCATTTATTTTGTACAATGACATTTTTTTAAATGACATTTTTTAAAAAACTTCAATAAATTGAGTTGTTAAATAAGCAAAGTAAATTATGATTACATCCGAATTAGCCTACTCATAATATTGCATATTACAGCATTTACCTAATCCGATGCTCTTATAGGCAAAGAAAATTGTAGAAACCTAATTGCAACTTATACCACTAGTGAACTACTTGATCAACTTTAAAGAACAATTGTTTCTCTCAAGTTGAAGCTTGAAACAGTCCTGCTCCCAAATTATCCTGAAGTAGAAACAACATTATCGTTGTTTTTTCTTCAAGTTTCTTTAAAAGTGCATTGAACTCTTGTTCCATCTTTCTTTATATTGCGCTTAGTTAGTATTATGTTTTCTAATATTTTTTTCCCTGCCTAGAAGGGACAGAAAAATGTTAAAAATGAATTAATAGGGAAAGGATTTTGATACTCAGCTTAGCAATAGATTAATTATCTCTACTTTATTTTGATCTAATTAAATAAAATATTTTTTTATTAATGATAAAAACATTAATTGTATCTATATTTTATTTATAAATTTTATTTAAATTTAATAATACCCACAATAAACTTTTTGCATCATTGAAAAAGTTATCCAAATGAACTTTAGGGCTTGATAGATTAAGAAGTGAACTAGATGATGAGTGACAATTTCATCCTCCACCTCCATAGCTTTGTTTCTCCATAAATATTTTATTCAAAAATAAATATTTTATTCAAAAATAAATATTTTATTCAAAAACTATCTCGTAACGAAAAGTGTTAATTTTTTTTTCTATTTCAAATTGTATAATCTATACTTACTATTTATACAAAATTGTATTGTAAATTCTGAATTCTAAAGTTTGAAAAAATATTTTTCAAATTCAAAAAAATCCATTTTGAACACTAAAATTTGAAATATAACTTTTACTTTTTGAATTTAAGAATTTCTAAGGTATTTTTTGAAAAAAAAAATCTTTCAAATTCTAAAATTTAGAATACAAAATTGTTCAAAATTTTAGAATAAAAAAAAAAAGATAGGTGTCAATAAAAAAAAAGATGAAAAAAAGATAAAGTTGTCATTTCACATTTTCTATGGAGGTGTAGGAAAAAAGCATGGAGATGCAGGGAGAAAGTGCCATGATGGGTTTGTCTGAATAGGCCCAATATTTATGGATCTGAATGTCTGAATTTTCAGAGCACTCCCTCCTTTTACTTCTTACCATCTCTTTTTCTTTACACACCACCAAGAAGAACAAAATTTATTGTTCTTATACCGCAAAAACACAGATTGTACTAGTGAAACAGAAGCTAACAGTACTCGGAAAAATAAAACATAAAATGTAGAATATATAAATAATTACATATTCTTAAAAATTATAAAAAATAATCAGCTTAAGTAGTTAGCTTCAATTTATTATCAAAACAAACTTTACACATATATATTATTATTTTTTACTCTTTCAAAGCCTCTTCTGTTTTATTTCTGTTCATTCAAAGAATATACTCTTATACCAGCATTGGTTGACCTTAACCAATGTCACATTTAAATGACTATTACTCGTTACAGAATCAGTATATTTTGATCTTTTTAGTATTTGAGTATTTATTATTTATTGATGGAAGATGTTAAAAATGTTATGATTTGTATGCTTCATTTGATTTTATTATTTCATTCATTTATGCATATTTTATTACATTTTTCAAGTTTCTCCATAATTGATTTAGTTTTGTTATGAATTTTAAATTTTATTATTATTAGACCTACGAACAATGCAATTGGTAGGTAAATAAGCTGGAAAATAATGCGATTAACTGAATCGGTTTAATTGATTCGAATTCAATATATACCAATTTTTTTTATATATCACAAGTACTTGCCGCGTTTAAGATCAATAAGATCATTAAAGACAATAAAAAGTTCTCTTTAAATATTTAACATAGCTAAAAACACAAATTTAAACTTAAGATAAAATATTACTCTTCACAGAGTTTATATAATCAATATTTATAGGATTTTTTTAATGTAATAAGAAGCAAAAATAAATATTTTTTAATAAATTAAAAATAATTATATGAAGATAAAACTAATTTTAATTTTTTAACAAATTAAATTTTGTTTACTAATACAAATATGCTTACTAATACAAATACTAATCTAATTCATTTTTAATATTTTTAAATTAAAAAAAAAACTAAAAAAAAAACTATCAAGATAAATAAATCGTTTTTTATTAGTACCATTTTTTTTTAAAAAAAATCGTGTAAATACATATTTAGATTTTTCATTCTTAAATTTAAAATTATATTATATATAAATTTTAATTTATGAAAATATTATCCTTAATTTTATGACAATATTCCTATTGTTAATTTATGAGATTATTAGTATTAATAATAAATATTATTTTATATTAAAAAAAATCATTTAAAAATTAATTTCTATGTTAAAAAATATATTTTGTATTAGAGAAACTTAATTTTGTATTACACAAATTAAAAAATAAAAATCAAAAAATTTAAATAGATAACTGTATTGTAAATTATGCATTCCAAAATACAAAATATGTATAAAATATAAAATATGAATTATGCATTATGGATTCAAAAATACTTGTATTTTAGAATGCATAATCAGGCATATATATTTTATATTCTGAAATTCACAATCTAAAATACATCATTTTGTATTTTAAAATATACCATCCAAAATACATATTTCTATAAAGTAAAATTCAATTTTTATGTAGTGGAACATGAATATAGAGGGGGTGCAGAATACAATGGCACTCTCTAAGGCTTGATGGGCCTAAATTGGGTATTTTGATTTCCTAGTGGAATTATTCATGATTTCCATTTTCTAGATATGCCTCCCACTCAGGGGAGAAATTGAGCAATCAACGCATAACTCTTTCTTCCTACACCTCCATACCTTCTTCTGCCACCCTCATACTAAATGTAAAAATACTGTTTTCTCCTTTTTTGTGCTACCTCCATACAAAATCCGAAAGCTGTTTTTGGATCCGGAAGTGTTTTTGAGATTTATAAAATTCAGAACTCTTTTATGCATTTGAAATAAGCCTATAAATTATGTAATTTGGATATATTGCGGATTACATAATCCAGAAGTCAATCTCATATTTAGAAAAGAATTTTGGATTATGTAATCCGAAAGCTAATCACACATCTGAAAAAAAGACTTCAAGATTACATAATCCGAAAGTTAATCTTATGTATAGAAAAAACTTCCAGATTATGTAATCCGGAAGCTAATCACAAAAAGCTTCTGGATTACATAATCCAGAAGCTAATTCTGGATCTAGAAAAAGACTTTCGGATTATGTAATCTGGAATATTAAAAAAATGGTATTTTTGGAATATAAAAAACATATAGGGTGGCACAAAAAGGTATGGAGGTGCAGGAAGAAGAAGCCCAAGAAGTATTGTTTGTAAATCAGCCAGTTAAAAGAGAAACACTTTATACAAAAATAAAAGGAATAACTCTTGCTATTTGCACTCCTATATTGTATCTTTAATTTAAAATGACACCCTCATATTTTCCCAAATGAGTTTTCCACGTGGCTTTGTTATAGTATCCCACTTTAACCATGTGCAGACTTCTACTCTCCTTCCTACTGGCACTGAATCTGCCTCTAATATAAGGGTTCATTTGATTACTTCAAATATTTAGCTTCTTTTACACTTATTCCCTTGGTTTTTATTTAGCAATTTACTTTTTTTTACTTCAATGTTGTGTAAAAATGAAAAGGAGATGTAAATATTACTCTACGAAAAGAATTGATAAATTTTTAACCTAAATTATATCTCTTTTATACTAAATAGTTTATAAAGATTCTATGATCGATCATCTGTTACTCAATATATATCTCTGAAATTTTGACATCCAAATAAAGTTCCAGTATTATTTTTTTTTCATCTTTTACCGAATCACAGTGACAAACTTTAAGCACAGATGAAATGTAAAAAATGGAATATACACAATAATATACAAAAGTAGTTCATACGTATAAAACACATAACCAGTTTAGAATTGACCACTATTTTGAGTTTGGAATTTACCTTGTTGTTTTACGAGGAATCTATGTGTTCGGTTGGTAACATTTAAACCTAATTAGCTAGTTTGCATAGCCATCCATAGTCTTATATAGGAAAGAAAAAGTGTGGAGATTTCCTCCAGAAACAAATTGCAGGTTTTAGAAAGTTATTGAAACCCACTTGCTAATTTTTTTTCTTAGTGGAACTCACATAAATTCCACTTCATTTCTCATCCAAACTTTGTAAGATAAAATAAAATGTAATTAAGATGGCCTTTGATGATTGTGAATAGGTCACAAGCTTTTGGAATATGGCCTAAACCAAACAAAAAGGAATCTTCAAGTTTTGTAGATGTTATTGTGAAGGGATATGTGTTATTAAATAACTGAACTTTTCAAAACTAAAATCAATAATTCAAGAATGATTGAATAGATTGACTAGAATGTGTCTCTTATGATATTATGGTTGAAAATGTGTAAAGCATTAAGTTGGATAATAGAAGAGTGAAAACACTGAAACAGTGAAGAAGTTATCCATCCATTTGGGGAGAACAAAACACTGTGGCAATGCAGGCTAATGCAGAAACTGTGAGTAGAAACGTGTTTGAAGAAATAAGCATAAAGATTATGATGATGCAGACACTTATATATGAGGTTTATCACATGCATGTGGAGGAATAGTTGCTTGTGGCCATAAACTGTACCCTAATGCATCACAGAAAAAGTTTAGGTCTTTTCATTAAATTCTACTCAATTGCTTCAATTTCACCAAGAAATAATATCAACTCATTATTGACTGAAAAAATAATGAATACTGATATTTAAATAATTTTTTACATTTAATAATAATTGAAATACTTAATGTAAAAGAAATTTAAAAATAGATAATTTAAAATGAGATTATTTAAATCAAATGTGTTTGAATGTTATATAAATTAAATTATGAAATTTCCCTTCCGATTATAGGGTTTCAACTTCTTTTTTTAAATAATCATTTTAAAAACAATTTTTTAGTGCTTTAATATCTGGATTAAAAATTGATTTCCGGAGAATACGGAGATGCTTTAAAATATTTATTTTTTAAATAAGACTTTTATGTAATTTCGAAGCATGATTCCTGAGTTAATGTATATTGAAGATTTATTTATTTATTATAATATTATTATTATTGAATGAGAAGACTATTTAACATGATTTCTATTTTAAGTGCATAACATGGTTTCTAATAAATTTTTTTTTTACTTTAAACACTACGTATCATGTAATGGTGACGAAAATAATTTTTGATGACAATTCATAAATTTGATTAATACAAAAAAGTAAATAGTTCGTTGATAATGTCAAATTGGTTTACGGTATTATTCAATCATTAAATTATTTCATTTCTTTCTTTTTCTTTTCTTTTCATATTATATAAATAGGACACCTATATTTTTCTCTCTTTCATTATTGTCTGAATAAGTAAACATATTTATTCTCATAATGTATAATTTGTTTTTCTTTCTTCTTTTTATCATACCACATTATTACTCATGATATTTACCAATTTTTGTGTTTAATCCATTCTTTTGTTTCTCCTTATTTCACATTTTTCTTAAGATTGTTTCATCATCTACAACATTTTGTTTATTTTATCATTCTACCATCATAGGCTCTTAGACTAGGCTTATTGATGTTGGGACATGCTTACTCTTGTTGTCCCAAATATTATTGTAGCATTGTCTAGTAAACTTGACTTTTAGTTTATTAAATTACGTTTAAGGTTAGGACTCATTGAGTTAGGTCTAAAGTTAGAAGACTTTAGCATTATAGATAGACTCCGATCTTGTATATACATAAAAATGTCTATTAATGTTAATATATATTGTCTATCAATGTTAATATTTGATAAGTCTAATACCAAATTTGTATAAATTAAGAGATTTCAAATAATTAGTCTTTATCATAGAATTAAGTCACTCATAACATTCGATACAGAAAGAAGAAAACACAAACTAATAAAGAAAAAAAAAAGTATTCACACACTAATTAGGAGTACACTTTGATCACACTAAATATGTTTGAAGCAATTATATATTAACAATATTTTATTAATAATTAGATTATAAACACACACAAAATACACTAAAATCCTTTAAATTATAGTTTGGCATAAGAAGAGGTTGAGATGAAATCCACCATATTCCTTCTAAATTCTGGATCTAGCTATATGATATTCACACACATGGGTTAAATTTGCCGACAGAGCCACATAGTATTTTGAACATGGCTTTCTTAGTTTCCATGATTTTAAGAACATGATAAGATTAAGATGTAACATTTTCCTATATATCTTTCTTTGAGTGCTGTTACACTACATTAGTAATATTTGCATGCAGTAGAATAGTTACGTCTGTCACTTCCAAATTTCAAATGCATGACTTCACTTTCTTTTTTAATTTCTTTGGAAAAAATCCCCCCAAAGACTGCAATAATTTACTGGGAACATCAATTATGTGTACTTCATTTGAAAAATAGTGATAATAAAACAATATATATATATCTTAAGAACTTACAATAGCTGCAAAGTAAAAAGATATTTTATCTTAAGAACTTACCAACAAGGGACCGTTGGAATTGATTTGTCATTATCGTATCAGCTTTTTATAAAATCATTTACCAGAAACAGAGAATAAACAAGCAAGAAGAAAGATAAAGAAAGTAAGAAAAGAAAAGGAAAAAATAACAACAATCTTTGTGTGATTCACCATTCTGCTACTTTAGAAGGTAATAGATTTGCTTATAAATCTGAAACAGACGAAATACATAAAGTTTTCTAACCTCTCACCTCATCAACTATCTTAATTAATTCCAACTTATGTATTTGTAGGAGCTTTTCTTGCGAGATTCAGAATTTGGAAAAGAGTTGTTATTTTAAACAAGTACTACATAATTGTCCGTTATAACTTAGGTATAGGGCACATCAACATCTTTCATTAATTTAAAGAATATTTGTTCCACTTCATTATTTTTAATGCCTATCTTCATATTTATTTTAAATTGTAATCGCGTTTCTGTTTTTTTTTTTTTCATTCCAAATTACTTTAAAAAAATTATAAGTAGCAAAAACCATGACTTTTCTGAAAAGTAATTACTATCTAATAAAGAAAAAACTTAAAAAAATGGAGCTTTAGTTTCATCGTCGTTGCTGTCTTTGTTAATTTACAGCAACAAGGAAGAAGCAACAATGTTCCATCTGCTTTAATTATTGGTAGAATATATCACGTGCACTTTGCAAATGGTAGACCCATTGCGCATGTCCTTTGCTTTGTTTTCTTACTATAATGAAAAACAAAAGAGAGAATTGGCACAAAAATATTTAGTCAAAAAGTTATTGGAAAAATTACAAATTTTCTTTGATCACTCTATAGCTCAGTAGTGATGAATCCTCTCTCCACAACTTCAATCACTTCCCAGTTTCCTTTTCCGTATCTTTCGCAAACCCATACGTAGCCAACAAACACAAACAATTTTCAAGCACTCAACCTTTGAAAAATTGAAAACAGGATATGAGATTTGTGAGTGTACGATGCAACCTTGCCGGCACACGTGTCGCCATTCTCCAACACCCCTCGCCAATGATTTCATCATCAACAGTTTCTTCCAAATATCTCTTCTTATCCAAAAAAATAAAATAAAAATGTGTGTGCATAATTCAGGGTACGCAAAAGGACGGTGGATAGCTGAAATCATTCATAGAATACAACATTTTTTTATATTTAAAGAAAAAACATTATTGTTGAGTGGACAAAGTATAGTGTTGATTATCATTCAGGACCAAAAAATATCATATGGGGACCAAGTTCGCATGATGTAAGAAAGAGCATCGTATGGTGGTGTTGCTTATTTTTTTAGTGGACTAAAATGTTCATATATTATACTAAAACTTCTATAATTGACCCCTGGAACTGATTTTTCATTTCATTACACGTCTCTCTACATGAATGATAAGATCAAATTTGTTTTACACACTTATCCTGTTCCTGCACGTATCAGTCAAACCGATCTATACCTTTATTTTCCAAGATTCAAATTTCGAATTTATCTCCTTTTTTTCACATTCCTGTAGAATTTGGAATTTGCTAAAGTGCTGGTGTGAATGCAGGTGAGATGTTTACCAAGTGGTCTCTTTAATATTTCAAATTGCACCCATAAAAGTGAAAAAAGAAATGAAAGAAGTGGAGAAAACAATGCATTGGGTCCTAGAGCGTGGAACTTTTCATAAAGACACATCAACATTCTCGTCCCACACTAGCCTCCAAAAGGTTGCTGTGTTCTGAGTGCTAGTTAGCCCGTATTGTCGCCCTTGGCTTTGCACTAGAAGCACAATTGTAGACCAACTCCATCACCTATTTTATTGTTTCAAAACGTGTACAAATTCGAAGTCGTGTCAACACGTAGAACACCTTGTTGTAGCTATATAAATAATACAACACCTAAGAGTTTACGTATATTCCGCCGAACCATCTTTGTTAGCTTACTAAGTAGTAGTAATTTCTGACAGTGTTAACCTCGTACTGAAGGAAATAGAAGTAGAAGTAGAAAGAGTTGGAGCAAGATCATGAGGGTGTTTCCTAGGTTGAAGTTTCTGTCAAGAGCAGTGCACGAGGAACAAGAGGGTGAGCATGATGGGGAGAGAAACAAGTACCCTTTAACGGATGGAAGCTTGTGCACCTCCTTAACGCTAACAGTTTGGAAAAAATCCCTCGTGATTAGTTGTAAAGGGTTCACGGTGATTGATTCATATGGAAACTTGGCTTATAGGGTTGACAATTACATCGGGCACCCCAAAGAAGTCATTCTTATGGACGCTTCAGGAAACTCTGTCCTCACCCTGCACCGCTCCAGGGTATGTACGTCATCCTCTTCATCTTTCTTTCTATGCTTTCATGCATAAGTTGATCAATTTTTCTGTACAAGACTTGATGAAGAAATGATAAAATGGCAATTTTGTAACTGGGAAAATCTCTTTATAAAGAAATGGGATACGACCATCATTGCACTGTTTGCACTAACTACTATGTGGACGGTGTACTTTGTCGGTTAATTATATAAAATGCTCTTTGTGGTTTGTAAATGAATTTAGTTAAAATGTACTATCAGTACAAATTTGTTTTGCACACGTCTAATCACAGACCTGTTTAAAGTGATTTCTGATTAATTAGAAGTGTAAACATCAATTATGATTTTGAATGGTACGTTTGATGACATGCTGATTGGTTGATAGTTGATGCCATTAAGAATTGAACACTTTAAAATGGTATTGTAGATGAGATGTTGATTTTATTTGATTGCAGAAGCTGGGATTGGTGGATAGCTGGTTTGTGTATGAAGGGGAAACGGGGACGCAGAGTCCGAGGAGTAAGTGGTGTAAATCGAAAAACAGTGCAGTTTGTTGTGTAAGGAAGCGTGTGAATCTTTTAGACGGCAAACCCAAGGTTCAGGCCTTCGTGTATCGCGTAGCATCGGACTCAGATAAACGACATGCAGCGTTTACAGTTGAAGGTTCTTATGCACATAGGACATGTAAAGTGTTTGATGAGTACAGAAAGGTCGTGGCTGAAATCAAGAGAAAGGAGGCCAATAGCAAAGACGTCTCTTTCGGGATCGAGATTTTTCAATTGGTTGTTCACCCTGGCTTTGATCCTAGCTTTGCCATGGCACTCGTTTTACTACTGGATCAAATGTTTTCCTAATACTCTCATATTTCTTGTTTCTATGTCTGATTACCATTTTACTCCAAAGGAACTGTAAATTAGAAGAGATATTTGAAAAATGAAAAAACAATTGAAGTAGTCAACTATTTATAGTGTGTTTGTTTGATTTCGTTTCTAGGAACAATGAACGCACGTCAAGCAAAAAGCTAGACAGAGTAGCGTTCACGTTTTATTTCGTTTGAGGTGGAAAACCGCTGTCACGTACATTCACATCGTGGAATCAAATATGGCTTAACCTGTCAAATTATATCTTAGGAATGGGAATTCGCTTCTTATGCTTCACAAGAGACTGAGTATGCAAACAGTTCAAATCTCCAGACTTCGTCCTCGCTATAAATAAATGCCTTAAAAGTTAAATAGAAAGAAAACTTATTTTATTCAATAAATAAACAACGTGTGAAGAGCACAAGCATCATCCAGGAGCACGTAACAAATGAGTTAGGAACTCATTTGACCATATTTTAAAAACAAGGCTATTTGCAAACGGACACTGTTGTATCCGACTCCCTTCCCTCCTGCGGCCATCATGCAAGCAACATCTAAACCTTTAAACTTGTTATTACACAGAAATTGGAAAAGAGAATATAATGGATGCTTGAGATTGCAGAGAGAGAGAGAAGTGTCAAAGGAGAGGCCAGAAGGATGTGGATCCGAAACTGCGAACCTAGCATTACAAATTTGGCAATTACCCCAGAAGAAAACCAGTATACGAAGCATGGTACAGAATGATAGTTGCATGCAATACATGAAAGATACACACCAAGAAAGAAACGAGAGAACTTAATCTCACTAATGCATATCCTACACTGCGGTAAGCAAAGAATTCTGCTGTTTTATACACCTGTTTTAATGTTACAACATTTGAATCCTGTTTGCCTCTGAACATCAACACTAGCAACAAATGCATCGCAGGCTTGCAGCCAGAACATAACAATATGTACAAAGTAGCCTTTTACTAACCTAACACTTGCTAATCACACAACAGCTGCCAGCTACTGATGTGTCTACAGTCAATAATTGTTTGATCAATCTGTGTTGTCTCTTCCCCTTTTCCAATCCATCACGACTAATTTTCCAACCTGCTGCTGACCATCATGAACCTTATTTAAATCCCTTGCGGGTGGGGGCATCATACAATGTTGCTTCAAAATGCTGGCATTCGTACGTTTGTTTTCCACCAACGAGTCTCTAACTTGTTTACTAGGTAATGATCTACTTGACTTCGAAATAGGCCACACAAAATGTCCTTTCTTAGCATCATTATTGTAGTGGCTACTGTTCTTGTTCTCAACTATGGAAAACCTTGGCTTCTTTGAGGGAATTATCTGCTCCACACTTCTGGCCACCATGTCAGATCCAATCGTTGAAATTGATCTGGAAGACATCTCTTCAAGTTTCCCATTTGATTTATAGTGGCAAGCTTTCATGGCTTTTTGTGAAGTTTTCCTTTGCCATCTTAAAATTCCATCCGAGCTCTGCCTTGGTGAGTGAGTTGCAATTTCACAGAGAGTTTGTGCAGCAGATAATATTCTTGGACAACGCTCATCTGTCACAAAGAAAAATGTTAAACAGGAGATCTTGCCATACTACAGTAAAACTTTTAGGTTTAATAGGAAACATATTTACAAAATAGTTAAACAAGTGTACTCATGCAAAAAATGTGTTATTCTAAATAACAACGTACCATTTTCTTTAGTATCCACTTGGCCTCCAAATTCTGTATTTTCAGACATAAATCAGTCAGATTATTCAGAGAGAGAGGGAAGGGGAGAAGAGAGGAATCAGAAGATAGAAAGAAACTAGAGATAAACAGTAACTTATTCAGGTAGCCTAAGAAAATCTTTTACCTGCTTTAGCCTGAGAGTTTTCTGAACAAGAAACAGAAGATGAAGAATCCAACTGATGGAAAGGAAGGTTAGCAAATAAAGATGAGAAATTCTTTTTTTCTGAACTACCAGACGAAGGAACAAGGCTCTGATCATAACTGAATGAATCAAGGTTTGTGAAGGAACTACGATCAGTATTTGTAGGGCCAGCAATGACACCTATCCTCGACCATTTACCTTGGCACATGCTTCTACTCGTTGATGACTTAACTGCATCAGAATTAGTTCTAGAATGACCACCAAAAGCATGTGACCATGGAAAGGCAGGAAGGCTAGGCCGACGAGACACCTGCTTGCCTGAACGTTGGTCATTATTACTATTCTTTGTCGTAGCAGCAGGCTTGGACACATCATGCAGCAAAGACTCCAATTCCTGGAATGGATGGACTGCAAGTCGTTCCAAAACATCCTTAGGTTGTTGTAATGGGAAGTCAAGCGGACTAGTTGAACTTTCATTTTCACTACAATGATCCTGGATGTCAAGAGCTAGTGAGTTCAAAATGATATTAATATTATATATAGTTTTATTATCAATGGAAAAGTAAATTAGAATAGGCATGCATGACCAAGCAAAAGCAGCATGCTTTAGTGACTGGAGAAGCCAAATATGAAGAGGTAGCCTTTATACATAACACAACTCATTCAAATTAAAATTTTATTTTATCAAAGCCAAAAATGAGCCCTGGCACAACAGTCTCTTTGCGTATACAGGAATAAGACTGTGTACAATGACCCTCCCACGTACTTTTGCATTGTCATGAGCATTTGGCACAGGGTCCGTTAGTTCTTTAAAGCCAAAAATGAATGGATACTCAAAAAAAAATAATACTAACCTTCTGACATGAGGACATATCTAATGACTGCTCTTTATCCCCATTACCAACACTTTCTGCTGCACAAACTGAACTCAATTGGCAAGTGGACACTTTCATGTTGGAGGAGTAATCCACCTCAGACATATTTTGGGACTGGACAGATTTCGGGAGCTGAAGGATAGAGCACGCCTTTCTAACCGAATTCAAAAAACTTACACTCATATTTGATGTTTTCTTCCCTTTATCTTTGCTTAAAATGGGGCAGTCAAAAGTGCCCCTAAGGAGCTCATCTAACAGTGGTTCATTCATAAACTTTGTGACATCATGAAAATCATGTTTCAGACCATACAGCCCTGGCAACAATTTCCAAAAGAAAAATCCATTGAAATTTGTTTTAAGTTTCACACAGTAATCACAGCTTTAAAGCATAAAAGAACCCAAACAAATTATTCTGGTAAAGAAGCTAGGCTTTATTAAACTCGTTAAGTATTAATTAAACAGCTTATATTAGTTGCTTGAAATTTTAGATGAACAGTGTTAGACCATATATAATTTGCTGATATCGTTACATGTGGGTTAGATACTAATTATCAGGCATATAGCAAACTGATGCAAAATCACATTTATGGAAAAAAAATTCATATGTTCGCATAAAGATATGGCTCAGAAATAAATATCAAAAATCATAATTAAAAAAGAATAAATAATACTCTAAACCTCTACAACTGAAAAGAATTGAACATTAATAAACTGCCTCCATAGTGGCAGAGAGTATAACCAACCAAAATGATATCGTGTTCAAGATTCAAGAAGAATGCAAAAAGGTGCAATTCTTGAGAAATCAAGGGCATTATTGTAAGAAGACTGCGATTTAAGAATATCTGTTATCAGCAACATAACATGTTTGACTGCCTTTAAGCTGGATAAGCACATAATCAAAATTGACCTGCTTCTGGCTTCAATATCATTATAACCACAGTGGTAAAAAAACATCAGTTGTGTTATAATTGGGTTTATGAAAGAATACATATATCATAGTTAAGTAGACAACTTCAGACAGGATTTCTCAAATGTTAAATGGAATGACCTAGCATACTAAAGTAGACAACTTCAGACGGGATTTCTCAAATGTTAAATGGAATGACCTGAATGGTTAGATAACTTAAATAACAGACAGATTAATCTTCGATCACAATGTCCAAGGTGCACAGTAGACAAATATATGGGGGAAAAGTTCATGAAGAAAGGGAAATTACAGGATATTTACGAAGAAGAAGAACAATAGGCCTAGTAATTACATTACATACCAAAAAAGTTGTTCCCCCCACTAGTAGAACTGAACATTGATGCACCCATCTTCATCGAGGATGATTCAAATTTAGCCTTTGCAGAAGGCACTTTAAAATTCCTCTTATCACCACGTTTGCTAGCATTGCTCTTTTGCTTTGGTAATTGACTTTTCTCTATACCAAAAGAAAATCAAGGAACAAAAAGGTAAGGGGATATAGATAGGAAAGCCACAGATAGCTTGTTTGGGGGGAATATACCTGGAGAAGTACAGTTTGAATTATTTGACCCAAGTTTATCCGAAATATCCTTTGACTCCTCAATTCCAATAGGGCTCGAAGAATCTTCCGGTTGGGATATCCGGGGCCTCTTTGAACATGAACTATTACTCCTGCTTGATTTTGCAGCTCTTCTTTGTAACGTTACACCTTCCACTCTGGAACTAATCACAGGACAACTTTTTCCGTTACCACTAGGGGAATTTTTGGATGCCTCTTCACCCTTGAGATGGGGCAGCTGACTAGAATTCTTAGAAAGTTGAGTTTCTGCAAATTTGTTGCAGGAGGCAAACTCAGCTGCTGTTTTTATACTTGCAACATCTGGCACAATAACAGTGAGTCAATTAAACCATGTAATAATGAAAACAAAAACAAAAAGATGATGAGATTATGGATAGGAAAGAAATCAATTGGCAAAACCTAAAGAGGAACAACTTCACCAATACCACATGTGTCCACAATGCAGATATCAGATAGCGTCAGATAGTAATGACAGGAAGTTAAGCAACTGCAAAGTGTGAAAAAGCCACATTTGTTTAATCTGACACCATATTTGGGGGTGACTCAAATCCAAGCATTAAGCAAAGAAAGTGAGCATCTCCAGATTCTCCCCCACTAGACATTTTCTCCCAACTTCTTACACTTAACTAACACACACACACATATATATATATATATGGCATCCGTCAAATCCACACTCCAACAAATGAACAAAAGAAAAATACCAAGACATCCCATCATCAAGTTCAACCTTCCCTTATTTATGGAATATTACTGACAAGTGTAAGAGTTACACTGCCGCAGCCATAGTCAGAGCACAGCGCTTGTCCCTAGGTTCATTTCCAGCCGTAATGATATGAAATTTATCAATATTCAGGTCAAAAACAGCACAAAAACGCATAAGTGATCTAAATTACATTTTTCCAGCTTTCAAATTTGCATTATTGCATAATAGTCAAAACCACCAGCAAACAAACACCATAATATCACAGATCAACTCACAAAATCCCCAACGCCAACAACACATACACATACAGCAATAACAAAAAAAACAACAATAAGGGTACAAAATAGTAACATAGAGAAGAAAAGAAAACAAAAGAAATGGGAAAAGATTAGGGAAAGGATAATGGGAGAGCAACCGTTTTGAACTAGCGAGAAACCCTCGGATCCCATCAATTTAGGTACGGGTGCCAAGTCAAGTGGTAACGGTAATTCCACGGCGTCCATCGACGGAACCCTAAACCCCTTCGCGAATCTGGTGAAGGCCTTGGCGAGTGGGGAGTGAGGAGAGAGAAAGTGAGTGTTTGGTACGAAGGAGCATGTTGCGGCTGTTGCAGAAATTCTAGGGCAAATTTTGGGACTCAAAGATCGCTATATATAGTTTTCGGGAAATGGTCTGAAGCGTTTCGTCGGTGGGGAATATTCCGATGAGGGCAATTCCACAATATTTTTATAACACGCCCTTTTATCTTCTTTGAGGCTGTTTTTTAACCTCCTTGGCGTGGCATTATCCATTTTCTTCGTCCCTCAGCTCAATAATACACATTGTTGCATGTTTACAAGTGTAACAGGCATTTATTAAAGATATAAATAAATTTTAATTGCTCATTTATTTTTATAATTACAAAATCTTTATCTTTCTTTAGCCTTTATCTTACTCAAAAACATCTCATTCTATGTATCATTTCAAAAAAAAATTGTCATTTTTTTAGCAGCATATGTAGTGTTGTAATAATTATACAACGATTATATTTCAAAATAAATAATCAAAATCTTATTTTACAAAAAAAAAATTGCTTCTGTTTGTAATTAAATGATCCTAAAAAGAAAACTGAAAAGGTACATTAAAATATGAACTAAAAGAATTACCCTACAAATCAAGTGGAAAAAAAGGTATTATAAGTGTGAATTTGAGTTAATAGTTATGACAATGAAATGCATTAGAGTTAATTTATCCTTTATTATTTTAAATTTTTTTGTTGTATTAAAAATAAAAGTGCACCAAAAATATTCAAAGTAAAATAAATCAGCACCTAAATTGGTCAATAAAAAAACATTCCAACTTAACTTTGTAATTTTTATAGTACTTGTTTATTTATTAATAATTATGTTAAAAATTTATTCTTGTTACAGAATATGTGAAACCAGGATTTGTACATAGAAAAATCCTTATTGACAAATCATAGAACGGACAGGGTGTGAACGGGATATACGTGGCGATAACAAATCATGCATTGGTCAAACTACTTAGCTACTTAAACTCGAATATTTTCTCTAACAAAATAAAATAAATTGTATGTAAGGGATTTTCAATCAGGTTAATTACCTGTTAAATTCTTAAAGTTGACTAAATGTATGGTTATTAAATTATATGCTAAGGGAATCATGGGTCAGTTGATATAATCTTCTATGTTTAATTTTTTCTAATAAAAAATAATAATTAAATTTATTTATACATTTTATAGTTATAATTATTCTAAAATATAAAATTTACCTTGAAAGGAGAGAAAATCTTAAAGGAAAATAAGTAATTTTATGAGAGATGAGATAAATGAGAGAATGTTGGAGAAATATATAGGAAAATAAGTAATTTTGTTCATTTTTTTAAAACAATGGTGTATTACAAATATAATTTATATTAAAATATATTTTTGTCTGACATATGTCAGTGATCTCTTATTTATAATACAACAATTTAGTAGTTAATAACGTTTTGATAATAAAATAATATCTTTCATAACTTTCTACTTCATGTTCATATTGCTCAACTATTATCTACATGTGGCACATTCCTTCGTCAATTCATAATGTTTTTATAATTGCTTTTCGAATCGCTTTATTCAATAATTGTTTCTCGTATATTGACATAATTTTTCTTTTCATAAGATTATTGAGATTTTAAATTTTCTCAAGTCATACTCAATGTTCATACTCATTTTAAGTTTTCACGACTTATAACTCATTTTTTAGACTATTTTTTTTCAAAATTTGTATATCAATAATTAACTCTATTAATAAGTTTTGTTTCCAAGCTTTATGGTTTATTTCCTTTATTCCTTCACGAGTAATATTAATGTGCTTTAGCACTAGGTAATAGATTCAAACTAGTACTTGGGTGAAGAATCCTATGTTGTGGATTCATTGTATTGAAAATCAAATTTTTTAAATAGGGGATTTTAGAGAAACATGACTTCATCGTGGTAAACAAAGGTACAAGTAAGGGTTATTAATAAGTTAGTCGTGAATAAAAATATTTCCACTTAAGGGAAAATGTACTAATGTGGAAGAAACTTATACTTGAAAGAGATAGAGTGAGAAAATATTATGAAATCTAGTTGTGAAATTGTATCTCATATTGAGTAAAAATGAAAAACTTAAGCAACATAAAGAAGAAAATCAACAAATTCATTGCTTTAAAGTTTTGGATTAAAGGTGGGTTCTTGTATGGGTTGACTCATAACTCATTAATATTGAATATCTTTCCCGTGTATTCATGAAACTATTAATTCGGAGGAACAAAATTATCAATAACAATAATCTAAAAACATTGTTTACAAAAAATTGAAAGTGCATAAACATAAAAGAGTATTCTATTAAAAGACGATGAAAATGCATGGTTTTGATGTGATTCTATTATTCAAATTGTTGGAAATTTCACGTTGACTATAAAATGACATTTCATAGTCTATAAATAAGTGTCACCTTATACAGTTTGGTCAGATTGAATTAAACTTAAAGTTAATTTCTTATTATAAATCAATTTTTTTTTTCAATAATACAAAGTCCTCTAACTTCAAATCAACTAAGTAAAAACATCATACTTATTGAATTTCCAATATCAAATTCTTATATGAAAATACCATTTTTAAGAAAATAAAATTAATAAACATAAACATAATTATTCATTCATCTCAATCACGTAATACATTATAAATCACTAATATGAAAAAAAAAGGAAATTCTTTGTAATAAAAAGGGTCATTCAAAACTCAAACTCAACCAATTTTTTAAAACATTTTCACAAGTACACACTAAACCTCCCAAAGCAGAACCACTCATACTATCTACTTACATATATGAGAGAAATAATAATAATAATAATAATAATAATAATAATAATAATTCTACTAATAATAGAGTGATGTAGACATCATTTTCTCATTCTTATTTAACGTTTTCAGTTTGTTTACACTTTTTATATAATCAGATAACAAACTTAAAAAATTGATTTAATGAAAGAATAATAAGGAGAGATAACTACATCACTCAACAACCGCTCATTTGAAAAATAAGACATGTAATGTGAGACCATACAATTACTTTTCTCGTTCACATTAACATTTTTTCACTTTAATATTTATTTATTCATCTCATTTTTTTATTAGTTTTACTAATTAACATTAAAATTTAATTTAGATAATGAAGATTAAAAAAAAAATACTCTATCAGTTTATAATGTTATAGATAATTAAAATGTGAATGTTTCATAAAAATGCCAGGACGTTGGTTTTCGATCGTATTTATAATTACTTTGTTATTTACAATGGATACAAATTATATAATAGATGTAATTAAATCAAGTAAGACACTTAATAATTATAAACAATATCATAAAAAATAAAATAAATTACATGGAAATTTAAAAAGTTAATTGAGCTCTAACATTAATTCAGATGGAAAACAAATTCCAGACTTCTCGATTGTAATTAATTTAATAGTTTAAAAATAACGAAAACCAATTTGAAAAAAATAAATAATTTATATGATTAATTCAATGTTTACATATGTTTTAACATCTTACAAATGTCATCTTTCTAAATTGTTGTTCTCATAATTTTTTTTATCTGTAAGAGATCTTAATATTTTTATAGTGTTGTTTAATTTCTTACCTTTTATAATATTTTATTTGATATTAAAAATAGAAAAGATTGGTTAAGATTAAAAAATTTAATAATGAAGTATGAAATTAATATAATTTAATCATGGTGTATAATTCATACTTTATTATTTTATATACATACGATAATTACTTCTATTCTTTAATTTTAATGCTGTGACCAATATATTTTATATTATTATTTTTAAATAATGTATTTATCATTTTATACTCAAAGAATGATTAATACAAAAGTATATTTAATATACTATTACAAAGTTACTTCTAATATATTAAAATTGTATTATATTTTATAATAATATTTTTTCTTTGATGTAGAGATTAATGTTTTTAATATATTAAAAATGAATTATGCTGAAATGAATAAAAAATGTAATCATATATTGAAATTAAATCATAAACTTATAAGTAAATTGTAATTTTGTTATTAAAAAAAATATAATTAAAAAATAAAAACATTGGAAAAAATTATAAATAATACATATTGTAGTACTCAGTATTGAAAAATACTGATAATAATAACTTGCAGTAATGAGAATCAATCACATGTAGGATTTGCATAACAGTCTTGTCACTACATAGGTAAATTTTTTTATAAATACTATTAGATACATTCTTTACTCACTCTATTATTCACATGTTTCTAAATTTCTAATTACTTGAGCATTGAATAAAATTTTATAGTTGAAATAATAATAATAATAATATCTAATAATTGGACTTTTTTCTATTTTATCTTTAAAGCTCAATACGAAGAAGTCATCCAACTCAAATATTTACTTCAGACGATTTCAACTCATTTCTAATAAAAATATATATAATATAATTAAAATTAAAATTAAATAAATTATATACCATTTATTTTAATATAAGTAATTTGAAATTATTGTTTGAGGAAACAAATATTTCTAAAATTAAGATTAGTTTGTAAATAAAAACTAGAAAATAAACAAAATAAAAATATATTGTGCAGAGAAAGTCCGTTGTAATTTTCATAATTACAAATTCAACCATTAAAAAATATATTTTTCTTTTGCAAAAATCAACCAGGATAATTTTTACATAAAACGTATTAAAGATCAGGAGACTGATCACATGAATCCCATGTGAAGAACAGTGATTGATATAAGATCTTGATTATGATCATAGGATGATGATGATGGTGTGGTGATCAATTGGAGCACTGAAATAAAAACCTATGGCACAGGAGAGGAAGAAGAGATGACTTGGCGACACATTGCACGTGCGAGGACTGGGGTCCCACTTCCTCAAACGTTTGAGATAGGGTTTCAGACATAGGGGAGGCAAAGTAAGGTATCAAATTTTAATTTCTTTATTACTTTTTAATCATGTTATTAGTGTCATCACTAATTTTTCTCAAAACAAAATTCAAATTTAAAGGCTTATTTACGAAATGGTATGGGTAGAAGACATGTGATTTATTAATATTAATATTTATGATTTGTTATAAATTAATTTATTAATATTATTCCTTTTTCAATTTGGCTATACAAAATAAATAAATAAATAAAAAGAGAATGAATATGAAGGTGTATTATTATTTGTCCTTGTCACAAGGAAGTAGAACTAGGGTAGGGTTGGTACCAGTGGCTACTCCCTCCGCCAAACCCAAAGAGTAACCAAACTATTGGCGACGTCGATGCTTCTCTAAACAACTCCGTTTCTCATTTCCGTTCTGGAAGCGGGGAAACGGCGCCTTTTTCCAATCACTCCCTCGTCGTTTCGTTCCTTCCCCCGTTTTGCGTTTTGGATTCATTCGTTAAACCCTTTGCTTTGCCTTCTCTCTATCTCTTTTACCTTCTTCGGCTTTATCTTTAAGCCAAAGCGAGAACCCTTTTCTTCTCCTTCTCCATAACCCGATCCTCCGCTTTTCAAATTCTCGCGAGATGGACGAGAACTTGCTCGACGATATTATCCGCCGGCTCGTTGCGGCGAAGAACGGTAGAACCACCAAGCAGGTGCAGCTTACGGAGGCGGAAATTCGACAACTCTGCGCTTCCTCTAAAGAGATCTTTCTCAGTCAACCCAATCTTCTCGAACTTGAGGCTCCGATTAAGATTTGTGGTATATATATGTATCTATATTTTTCTGTAATTAGTTGATTGGTTAATTATAATTTATCATATTGCTTGTTGTTTTGTTGGTTTTTGTTTTGTGATAATTTTTCTGTAATTGAATGGAAAACGTTTGTGAAACTTGCATTTGATTCTGTTTATTTGTTGGGATTATCGTTGTTTGCATGGAATTGGAATTATGGAAGGATTAGGATTTGGCGTGAATATGGAGGTCTTAGGTTACGGCGTCATGCCTCTTTCGAATCTCTTTTGGTGCATTGAATTTGCTATGGGCCTTTTAGGTTGGTGTGGGTTGAAGATGGGATTGCTGCTCACTCTTTTGTTTGGTTTTCTTGCGGCTGTTTAGTGAACAGGTGAGGAAGTGGGAGGGAGCAAAGGGAAGTCTAGGATCAGTGGTGACAGCTACTGCATTTCTGAGATAATCAGCTACTTTTGCACAATTATTAACACTTCATTTGTGTGAAATTGTGTGTTGAGGAGTCTGCGTAAATGAAGAATTGTTTTGATGTTTTCTTGAATAGAATTTATGACTTCTAAAGTTCTATACCCCAATAGGTGCATTACCACACGCATGAACTGGTTTTCTGTAAGTTTGTTGTGCATCTGTCGTTGTGACGTATATAGCTGTTAGGGACCGATAAGGGGGACCAAGGGTGGAAAAACAGAAGGGATGGCTTTGGTATTGTAGACAAGGTGCCCCTTCTGTCAGGCTTCTGCTGCCTTGTGATGTTTTCCTGGTTCGACCAAGTTGCTTGCCTTTATGACTTTTCCATGGTACTTAGTTTAAATGGCCAATAATTGTGACAACTCCCAAAGCCTACCCATCTAATTTTCTTTGTCATGAATTTAAATTTTAGGGTCGATGTGTTGGTTGCTGTATTTATTTTGTTTTTGAAATTTTGACCTGGGAACCTGTTTTCAACTTATTATTGTGCTTTGCACTAGAACATCTTTTCTGTTTCAAGTAGTAATGTCATGTTTGAGAAGTTGATTTATGTTAAATTGGTTAAACTTTTTACTGTTTTCTTGTTCAAATTTTAATGCCTTGCTGCTTCAGGTTTTTAATTTTTGGCACCTTTTTGGTTTGAGGCGGTAGAAGCCCTAGAACCTATAGGTTGTCTTCCCCTGCATTTGACCACTGTGTTATGCATATATGTTAAATAGTAGATGGCATCTGTGTTAAACGATTCATTTGCAGGAGATGTTCATGGCCAATACTCAGATCTTTTAAGGCTGTTTGAATACGGGGGATACCCACCTGAAGCAAATTATTTATTTCTTGGAGATTATGTTGATCGTGGTAAGCAGAGCATAGAGACAATATGTTTACTCCTTGCATACAAGGTCAAATACAAGGAGAACTTCTTTCTTCTCAGGGGCAACCATGAATGTGCCTCCATCAACCGTATATATGGTTTCTATGATGAGTGTAAGAGGAGGTTTAATGTTCGCATCTGGAAGACATTTACTGAATGCTTTAATTGTCTACCAGTTGCTGCCCTGATAGATGAGAAGATTCTTTGCATGCACGGTGGACTATCACCTGATCTTAAACATTTGGATCAGATACGGAATATTGCTCGTCCTATTGATGTGCCAGATCATGGTCTTCTTTGTGACCTTCTATGGGCTGATCCTGATAAAGATCTTGATGGGTGGGGTGAAAATGATCGAGGTGTGTCATTTACATTTGGGGCTGACAAGGTTGTTGAATTTCTTGAACAACATGATCTTGATCTAATTTGCAGAGCTCACCAGGTAAAGAAAACCTATAGTTTTGTTTTGTCCATTTCTCTACCGTTTGGCATGCATGACGTGTACGTTTGCAATTTACCACTCATCTTGTTAATGTGAAATGAAAAATAATCACATGCATTGAGTAGATTCATTATTTTTTACGACTGACTGAGAATCGGAGGGGGAAAAAGAGACAGAATGCATGAGAATACGATTAATTTGGGTTTTGACCTCATGCATTGAGTATTGTAATAAAAATTATTATGTTTAATATTTTAATCCGTGATTTTCTAGTACCAGTTGAGTTTTTCTCTTTCTTTTCTTTACCATTTTGACACCTTGTAAATATCTGATTGTGTTTGATTGATCGTTTCTTTAATTCCAATTTTTTATAATGTACTTTTACTGCATTGTGTCTCTGTCTGTCTATTCTGATTTATTGGACATTTGTTTGGCTCTTCAGTCTTTATTCTTTTTGACGAATTGGTGAATCTGTCTATTAAAATATTGGTGAATCTGGTTTTGATGTTTTCCTTTTAAAATTTTGGGCTGTGTTTCAGGTTGTAGAGGATGGATATGAGTTTTTTGCCAAGCGTCAGCTGGTGACTATATTCTCCGCCCCTAATTACTGTGGTGAATTTGATAATGCTGGTGCTATGATGAGTGTGGATGACACCTTGACATGCTCTTTCCAAATACTTAAATCTTCTGAAAAGAAAGGGAAAGGTGGATCTGGCAACAACACATCAAGACCGGGAACTCCACCTCATAAGGTAAGAAGATTGAAATTCTTTTAAGACATTTTCTTGTTTATTAATATTTACTATTTATGTTTATGTATGTGGATAGCTATTTGTATGTTTTAATGTAAGTATGTGGCAAACTTGAGTTTTAATCAAGAAGGCGACTGTATCATAACTTCTAGGTCTATGTATTAACAAACATGATCTATGTCCATTACTTAAGTTGGTTATTGTACATATGAATAAATTAGTGTGGATTTAACCTGTTCAAAAGAGATCCAAGCCTCGCGGGGCTTTACCCATAAACACTGTTCACAATTATCTTAGACTTTTATACCAAAAAATCAATTTTCTGGATTAGCTACGTTCTATTTGGGGGCTTGAGCCTCAAGTCAAATAATGACCTATAGTGCAGAGCCCGTGTTGTGTTGTGAGGGGCTTGAGCGGCTTGCTCTTTGGGGCAATTTCCCTTAACGAGGTTTTGTACCTCCTTCACGTGGTCAAGGAGTCTCATGTTTGTGGATATCCAAATTCGTGTAGTTGTCTACCAATGTTGATTTCCCTTTTGTTTTTCTTTTGCAAGCCCATCAATGTGAGACAGGATGAATAAAAGGCGAAAAGTGGACTTTTGATTTTGCTAAATTACTTCAACATCTATTAATTGTGGCTTGAAAAACTTGGGAAAGTTTGCTAGCTGCCTTTTCATTCTATCATATGCTACCTATATTTTTTAAAATATACTACCGAATTCTGATCTATCTTTACCCTTTTGCATCAGGGTGGGAAGAATTAACATTTCCGATCCATACAAAGGTCGGTGAGCTGAATGGAGGCTTTCACTCTTCGTTTAGGTCAAAGGCTTATCGTTCTGTTGCCTGGAGTGATTCACAACATATATATAAAGCATGGTGCCTTCCTTCCTTGGCAACAAAACTAAAGACAGCGGCAAGGAACAAGGCTCTTCATTGTGCGACTAATTGACCCCCTTTCCTTTCTTTCTTCTTTCTCATAGTTTTTTTGATGTACAATGGAAATTCAAACCTTGTAAGGAGAAATCCGGATATCTTATTTTGTTGCGGGAAGTTTTAATTTAGGTTAAATTCATTTCTCCTTGCTTAAAAAATTTACATTTTATATTTTAGTCATTACTAATGAAATTTACACTTTAGTTCCCTGTGTTTTACATATCATTTGTATTGATTTTTACATAAAAAAATGTTATTGTTATAATTTTGATACTATTAAAGAATTGATTTGAACCAGGCGATTTTTTTATGAATTGAAATGTAAGTTTTTAATGTTGTGATTAAAATAAAGGAGTACGGTTCCATACTGAGTGTGACAACCCAAACAAAAGCAAAATATATGTCGCCAGGCAGTACAATATTTTAAATATATGTAAACATTAGAAATAATGTAATAAGCATGCAATCCGTTAGTAACTTGAATAATGTTATATGAGATTAAAACATCGTGATTTTTATGTTATCTTAAAATAAACCAACATCTACAATGTTTGAAAACTTGGAAATTGTAATCAGTTATACATGTGTAATTATTAAAACGAGCTTTAAGATAAGAGGAAAGACAATTTCTTTCATGGGGTCAGAGTAAATGTATTTTGAGCTCATTGTCACATGATTTGATAGAAGAGAGTAAGTGACAATGGGTAATCTTTGTCTTTAAAAAGAATCAAAAGTTTATATTTCAATACATCTAAGAATTATAATAGGTATGCATGAAATATTAACAGTTAGTTCCTCAACCATAACTTTAATTATTGCTTTATTCTCTAAATACATAATTCTAAAGAAGTTGATTGTATTATTGTATTCTTTTGTATTCTTTTCATCACTCTGTTGTTTCTTTGTTTTCAAAAGTTCTGTATTTCTTTCAACCTTTTTTCCAGCACTTTTTTATTATAAATATATGACAGTTTATATACTCCTACTTCCCTCAATCCAACGAGGCGACTTTTCAATATAAAACCGCGATGGAACACCGACCTCCAAAACAAACAATACCTCGGATGCGGTGATTGACCCTAGCAATGCTATCTCTCGGACTTGAGGTCAGAACATTGACGTTCACCGTGGGGCCGAAGAGGCTCCTTAGCCCCTCAATTAGGAAGAATCCACTTCCATTAGACCTCGACTGGGGGACTTGTTCCCATATGCCAATATAGTCCTCCTATTAATTTTCTCTTTTCTTTTATCATGACAACATGCATCATCACTATTTCCTTTTTTTTTCTTTTGGTTTCCATGCTTTATTTCAATCTTAAAATTCAAATTAATCATTTTCATAAAGAGGGGGAAAACTAATACACACACCAAAATCTAACACAGTCAACCATTAAACTAAAAGTCACAGTATGATGATTTAATATAGTAGTTAAATATTTTGCATTCACTCCTACAAAGACATCTATGTGACAGAAAAATGATCTTTAATTCTTATCATATACAAATTCTCGTTGAATCGGTGACAATTAAAATATTGCGAACTTAATCAAACAAAATTAGTTTGAGTTAATAACATTGGAAAAAAATTATATCAAAGCAAACATATTTTTTTAACATTAACCTTGTCTTGTTTTTGAATTGATAAACAAAATATTTTTAGAAATAATAAAATTTAACCCAATTCTTTTTAAATATATCCAAGAATAACCGTCTTCATCATAATAATATTTTTGAAACTATCATCTTTGAAAATGTAGCATTATTTGGTGAAACAAATTTGTCCAAGAGGAAAGTCTATGTATCCCAAAACTTTAAAATTAATGGAAAGATGTGAACACGCGCAAATACAAAATTGAAAAATGCGTTACTTTAAATTTTCCATAAATAAACATTCCATAAATAAATGGCACAAAGAGATGTATATTTAGACCCAAAAAATAAATAGGTTGCTTTGGGGATTAAATAAACTGTGTTGTGCATTAACTGTAGTAAAATAAAAAAACGTGAATCTAATCTAAGAAAGAAGCAACAGCGAATAGTGATCGAGTTCAAATCAAGTGTCCAAACCAAACCCCTTAATTTCAAACCAAAAGTGGCGAATGGAGTGATAGAGTAATCATCAAATGCGTTGTGTAATCGTTATCCAAGAAAAAACAATGAAGTGAGAAATTCGATTATCGATGAAGTGCAGATCGGTGGCATGCATATGGTCCGGCACGCCGTTCCCTCACCGCGTCACCGCCGTCGCCGCTTTGGCGGAACCACCGACGCCGACCTTTTACACAGCCGGATCGGATGGCTCCATCATCTGGTGGACCCTCTCCAGTTCCACTTCCACACCGGTATTTCCAATTTTCCTGTTCTCCTTTTTGAATTATCAAATAATTATAACTATTTCTCCTTCAATCGCTAAGAGCAGTGTCGATTTTGCAGCAAGTTAAGGCGGTTGGCGTGTTGTGCGGTCACGGCGCACCGGTTACCGATCTCGCTGTCTGTAGGCCCATTGCTGATGCAGGAAACGGTTATACTTCGAGTGCAAGTAAGTTCAGTGCGTTGATAAGTGCGTGTTGTGATGGTTTTCTCTGTGTGTGGAGCAAAAACAGTGGCCATTGCCGGTGCCGGAGGAAATTGCCGCCTTGGGTTGGCACTCCTCGCTTAATTAGAACCTTGCCTTCGACACCGAGATATGTGTGTATAGCGTGTTCTTTAGAGGGGAACGAAGGATTAATTGATAGAGAAACTCAGCCTAGGAAGCCTCCTAAGTGCACTATCCTTATTGTGGACTCGTATTCGCTTTCCATTACTCAAACTGTGTTTCATGGAAGTCTATCCATTGGTCCAATTAAGTTTATGGCACTGGTGTTGGGTGATGACGAGAAGAGAAACTCCGTGTTTGTGGCTGATTCGGCTGGGAGGCAGCAGATGGTTCCGATATCAGAGGATCGAGGGGAGAGCTTGGCGGGTTCACTTGGAGATAAAGGTCAATTGGAGACCTCTTTTTGCGATGAGGGATTGAGTGATGTGGAGCAGATTGTTTCGGTTGTAACGTATGGGAATGTTGTTGCTTCAATATTGGAAGATCGGTGTGTCTTCAGGTTGCTCAATCATAGTGTGATTGGAGAAGTTTCTTTTGTCGATAGCTTATTCAGTTTGGATCAGGGTTCTACTCAAACACATGCCATTGGTGGCATTTTTCTTGAAAATGATGATGTGGGGAATGTGTGCAATGACAATGAATATGGAAACTCGATTACAGTACAATTTGTTGTGTGGAATAATGTAGGTTATGCAGTTATATATAATGTGTTGTATCAGAATGATGTTTTCCAATGTGAACCTCTTTCCGAGATTCCTGGTACTCGTTATCAACCTGATATGAGATTATCTGTTTTTTTTCAACAAGTAAATCAGTATCTTGTATGCATCAAGTCAATTTGCTTTAATTATGAGGAGCCTATACTTTGGAGACCACTTGCCACAATCTGGTCATTGCATGATTTTGGTGATGAACCTGGTAGATTGTATCGTCAATGCAGAATGATCGGTTATGGAGTATCGTTCACCGAATGGTTTGAGAAATCGACTCAGCTCAAGGGGCTGGATGGTCTTGAGACTACTACTTTTGGTGTTAGTCCAAGTTCTGATAATGTAGACAACGAACTTGTTGATACTGAAAGTAGTTATTATGCATACAATGGGAAGGTCGTTACTTCCTCCATGATCATCTCTGAGAACCTTTTTACTCCTTATGCTGTTGTATACGGTTTTTTAAGTGGAGAAATAGAGGTTGTAAGGTTTGATCTGTTTCAAGGGATTAGCTTGGAAGATGCAGGTTCCAATCCTGATGAAAAGCCAACTGCATGCAAACAGTTCTTCTCAGGACATACAAATGCTGTACTTTGTTTGGCAGCTCATCAAATGATGGGTAGTGCCAAAAGCTGGACTTTTAAGCAGGTTTTGGTGTCTGGAAGTATGGATTGCACGATTCGAATATGGGATCTTGACACTGGCAGCCTTATCATGGTAATGCATCATCATGTGGCTCCTGTGCGTCAAATTATTCTTCCTCCATCTTTGACTGTGCATCCTTGGAGTAATTGCTTCCTTTCAGTAGGAGAGGATGCGTGTGTTGCTCTTGTTTCTCTAGAGACTCTGAGAGTGGAGAGAATCTTTCCTGGACACATTAACTATCCTTCTAAAGTTTTATGGGATGGAGCAAGAGGTTATATTTCTTGTCTCTGTCCAACACATTACGGAACTTCTGATGCTACTGATGTATTATACATTTGGGATGTAAAGACAGGTTCACGTGAACGAGTCCTACGTGGGACAGCTGCACATTCAATGTTTGACCATTTTTGTAAAAGCATCAGCATGAATTCCATATCTGGCACATTGCTGAATGGAAACACATCAGTCTCTTCCTTACTCCTTCCGATAGTTGATGATGCAAGGTTCTCTAACTCTCACTTAAATCGTTCAGACAACTTGCTTACTTCATCAAGGTCGTCACCAAATATTTCAAATATGACTGAGCTGAATTCTTCCAAAACAAATGCAGGTAAAGAAATTTCAGTGAAGCCTGATTCATCCTCTCTGATTGGTCTTTTGAGTAGCAAGCTTCCTATCAAATGCGCTTGCCCTTTCCCAGGGATTGTGTCTCTGTGTTTTGATCTTTCATCCTTGATGTTATTATTTCAAAAGAATGAGTCCACCGAAAATGGTGGTGGCAAGCCAGTGAATATCAATTTGAAGCAGCAGGGAGTCCAGGAGAAAAATACCAGCTACCATAATTCAGAAACTTTAGAGGGGCATGACTTGGTTAACCTATTTGAAGAATACTTACTTCGATATAGCTTGTCATATCTACATTCATGGAGTGTAGACATAGAGCTTGATAATTTGTTGATAAGTGACATGAAGCTGAAGAGACCAGAAAATTTCATAGTAGGTTCTGGTCTGCAGGGGGATAAAGGGTCATTGACATTGACATTTCCTGCTCAGAGTGCTACTCCTGAGGTAATATTTTGGACAGTATGTTGGGACATATTTCTTCTATCTCTGTTTTCAGTAATTCCTGAGACATTAAAAATTTCATTTCAGCTCTGGAAATCATCATCCGAGTTTTGTGCAATGAGATCATTGACAATGGTGTCCCTTGCCCAACGTTTGATTAGCTTGTCTCACTCTGGTTCAGCAGCCAGCAGGTATAGTGACAGTTACATTAATAGAAAAGGAAAACACCCTGCACAAATCCAGTTATTTCTACTTGTACATTTTCTTTAGTTTTTAATAAATCTTTTAATTACAGCTTTTGATAATTTTTTCCACGGAGGAAACCCTTTTTTCCTAAACTGAACTTTTCTTAGAAATGTACTTTAAATTTAAAATTTACAAAGCACATGAGATGTTTTTTTAAATGCTACAAAGTTTCCAAATCCTATTTGATGTTCTTCACAAACTGGAATAACCATCCATTTACTTAAATAGTTCCACGTGTTGTGGATCTCGTGCTACAGATGGATTCTTGGTATCATCTTCTTGAAGTTTTTCTTGCAACATGAAAAGAATAAGAAGAAAGAAAAATACCCAGATTATCATGACCAACAAGATATTTTTGATCCTACATTTGCTTATCAGTCTGCTGGTCAATCAGCCAGACAAGTTTGATATGTTTGTAATATTCTGAATAGAAAGTATTCATTACGTGTAGCATAAATAATAGTAGGTTTTAAATGCTGTTTTCATGATGCTTGCTAAGATTCTGTCCTCTGGTTTGCTATTATCATATATTTTTGCCCTCTTACTAATTTGACTTTTACTGTTTGGGTAATGGTGTTTTGTTGCAGTTTGTAATGAGTTTTTCCCTTTTTAAAAAGCCGAATTCTTTAATTTATTAGATAATTATTCTTAAATTATTTTCTAAAAATGTACTCAGTTCAAAAAAATGTGCTGATGATTGGTAGTATCATATGCATGCAGTGGTTTAGCAGCCTTTTATACTCGGAATTTCCTGGAAAATTTTCCAGATGTGAAGCCACCTTCATTACAGGTTGTAATATGTAAATGTGCTTTATAGCTTTATAATTTTATTTGCAATTGATTTTATGCATGTCCTATGTTATTTGTGGTGTGAGTTTGTGTAGAATATATGATAACTTTGGATGCATCACACTGCATTAGACATGAGCCAACTCTTAATAAGAGAATAAGATTTGGAGGGATATTTCAAACGAAATAAATAATAGGAGACTAGTGGTTATGTTTAGGTGGTTTCAGGGGCAAAGGAGGTTACGTAGTTAAATTTGGCAAATTGTAATACGAATGTATCTTTTTGGTAAATAACCAAAACTAAGATTTTCAGTGGGAGAAGGGAGTGCCAAGGATTCTTCCTCTTGTATTCTACACTTTGAATACCAATATTATTCTTTCTACCTTTCTCTTTCTTCCCTATTCCTTTTAGTTCTTGTGAATCCTTAGCCTTTGTTCTGTTTTAGAATCTTATCTTTTATTTCTTTTGCAATATCTGTTATTTCTATTTTCTTTAATTTGCATTCTTTTTAGTCAATTTTTCGGCATAGTGCTGCACATCTTCACAAATGTATCTTGTAAATTCATTTCTCAAAGAGGAAAAGAGTTACAATTCAGTTTAGCTCAAGCAGTTCGATTTAGAAGTAATTCAGTTTTTTAAAAAACTAAACTAAAATAACAGTTCAGCTTTTTTCAAAACAATTGTAATTCAGTTCAATTTTTTAACTGCCCTAGCCGTGAAGCCCGAGTATTCCAGAAATAGTACCATATATATGTTTGGTACTTTTGAGGGTACAACTGGCTGGAACACAAGTTATAATCCTCTCCTCCTACACTCCTCATAAAAATTGCATCATTATGCTGCAATATTCTCTAAAACAAAAAAAAATTAGGTAGTTGGAGGAAATAGATTAAAGCAAGGAGAAAATCCTCAATTGTTTTGCCTTCATAGTGTGATCATTCCTCTTTCTTGCTTGTCTAAAATTTCCTTTCTAGGACAAATTTTGGTTTCAAATAACTAATTGGCCATTGAACGTTGTCCATTATGTTTCTTATAATAAGCTCCTCTAAAGGGAGATTTACTTTCTCACTTAAGAAACAAATTTAGAGGAGCTTTGTCCATGTTTCTTGTGTTCTTGAGATAGCTTAAAATCTGGCAGTCTAGCCCATTCTCTATGCTGCAGCATAACATTTTACGAAAGCTATTTTTATTTATATTTTTGTTCCATAAGATGATATTACTAGAATGATCAATTCCAATGTTGATCAGTATTGTTTGTAGTTTGTCATTATGGGTGGTGGACAGTGCCCATGCATTAGGTTATTAAAAACTTCCTAATTACTTGATATCACCTTCTGAAGGCTATCTCCTCTTTTTGCAGCTCTTGGTGGCTTTTTGGCAAGATGAAAGTGAACATGTGCGTATGGCTGCACGCTCTATATTTCATTGTGCTGCCTCTCATGTTATTCCTCTACCTCTACGCAATTTGAAACCTACCGAGTCACACAATATGAGTTTTCATACTGGAAGTAGAGACGACCATAATCTAGGAAATATGAGGGAAGATAGTATATCTCCTAAGGTAGAAAAACAAGGAATTTCCCAAGATGAGGAATCCAAGATACTTGCTTGGCTAGAATCATTTGAAGTGCATGATTGGATTTCTTGTGTTGGTGGAACTAGTCAGGATGCAATGACATCTCACATTACTGTTGCTGGTGCACTGGCTATCTGGTATCCTAGTCTTGTAAAGCCAGGTCTTGCCAGGTTAGTTGTTCATCCGTTAATGAAGTTGGCTATGGCTATGAATGAGAAGTATAGCTCCACTGCTGCTGAGCTCCTTGCAGAGGGCATGGAGAGTACATGGAAAGAATGCATTGTCTCTGAGATTCCACGTCTGATTGGGGATATTTTTTTCCAAGTAGAGTTGAGTGGCCCATCTTCCAAGTCAGTGAAAGAAATTTCAGATGCATCTTTTTCTATTAAAAAGACTTTGGTGGAGGTTCTTCTTCCAAGTTTAGCTATGGCTGATATAGCAGGCTTTTTGGCTGTGATTGAAAGTCAAATTTGGTCTACTGCATCTGATTCACCTGTCCATATGGTGTCGTTGTTGACTCTTATAAGGATCATGCATGGTTCTCCAAAGCATTTGGCTCAATACCTTGACAAGGTTTGTGAAAATACTTGTTGCTAAGACTAACCTTATTTTTATAATTCTTTCAGGTAGAAATCTTACTGCTTCTAACTAATTCTGGGTTGATTTTTCACCTGACTTCATGTTTTTAGTTCAATATCTACCTCAGGGTGTTCATTTATATTTATTTTTTTGGCTTAAATCCACCTTTGATCCTCATTGTTTTGCGACTTTGCAAATTTTGGACCCGGACCCTATAAAAAATTAATTTTGGTGCCTTACTAATATGTCATTCAATTGCTAACAAAAACACTAATGTGTCTGTTAGTGATATTAGGTGTTAACACTTGTCATTAAACCTTGCTATTAATATTATGCGTGAATAAATAGCTAGCAATGTTATCATAACCAGACAGACCAACATTTTTCTGTTAGCACTTGAATTACATTCAGTGGTGGAGCAAAATTGCTTAATTTGGAAAAATTAGAGGACTAAATGTGCAATTAAATTTTATAGGGACCAAAATTTGCATCTTTGCATATCTATGGGGACCAAAAATCGTTAAGTCTATTTCTTTTCTTGTTTTATTATTGTTCAATTTCCGTTTGCTAGATGTGAATCCTTGAAATTAAACATTTTAGCATATATCCTTGAATCCAAGGAGCATTTGCTTTTCAATAATGATACTTTATTATTTAAATGTGAATTTTACTATTTAGAAAGTAAAATATTTTTTACATTTTGATATCATATGTGTTATCACTGTGGTAATGGGAGACACTGAAAAAGTTATAGGCAAAATGATTAAGAAAGATTTAAAGGTTAATAATAAACAGGCATGATTTATGACAAAACATTAGGGCATCCTTTGGTCCATGTAACTAAGCTCACTAGCGGGATAAACCTTGGGTGTTGTTTTCTTACTTATATACTAATTTTGACAGCTAGAATTATTTGGTATTTATGCTGTGCAAACTGAATCTTATCGGTATCTCTCAGTTCTTCATTTTAGATATACGTTTGTTTCATATGGGTTTTTGTGTACTTTCTTATAATGAATTTCCTATTCTTATCTCTTTCATTACTTATTTCTGTTCTTTTCTATTCCTGATGGTTGGGAGTAGATTGATTCTCTATTTAGAGAGGCTATCATCTTTTTGTACTGAAACATGTGCAACATAAGATCTGCTAGTATTTCTGTCTGCTCCTTAAGATTTAAATCCATACCGCTTATTTCTTTTGAAACATTGAAGCATGAATTTTTGTGACAGTTCGTCAGATCTGCAGGTGGTCAACTTCATTTTACAGACTATAGATCCTAGCAACTCAGTCATGCGGAAGGCATGCTTCCAGAGTTCAATGACAACTTTCAAGGAACTTGTACGTGTATATCCCATGGTGGCTGTCAATGATTCATGGACCAAACTAGCAGTTGGAGATGTGATTGGAGAAATTAACAACGCAAACATCAGGGTTTATGATATGCAAAGGTATTAGGATTCACAGATAGATTATAATTATTAGTTCAGAATGGATTCAGGCTGAAATGTTGAAATATCCTCCAATTTCTGTCTCTCTTGTACTTGAGGGAAGTGCGCTTGATTTTGTGTCATTTATATATTATATGCTGGGTGGGAAATAAAAACCATTAGAAGTACCAAGTAGAATTAATTAAAATTTTGAAAGGAAAGAATAACAATAATAGTATATTTAAGGGGGGAAAGAGAGGTTTTGGGTGTCTATACTGACTTCTTAGTCTTACCCCCCCTGATTATATCCTCCTAAGCAGCTGACTGGTATTTTTCTTTGCTGTGATGGTATTCTTCAAGATCATATCAGAAAATGATGGAGAAAATCACTTCAACAAAACATGGTTTTAGTTTCCATTTTCAAATAATTTGTGACTAAAATGATCATTTAATAAGTTGTACCATCGTTACCATGGTTAGGCTATGTATGATGAGATAGACAATTTTTTAAGAACTTTTAAGGTTTGATGAAATGAATTAGAAATTTATTATGGACCTAACCTACGTTCCCAGTTTATACTGTAATAGCATTTATTTCTTTCTTTCTTGCTCTTGCCCTTCTGTGGTTCCCTTTTTCCTAATTCGAAATGTTGTCATGTGTTTCTTCTCTCAGAAATCTGAAGAGATAAAAATTTCCTAAATGGAGAGCCTTCGTTTTTTTATGCAGTGTGACAATGATAAAGGTTTTGGATGCAAGTGGGCCTCCTGGACTTCCAACTCTACTCCCAGCATCATCATCAGGAACAATGTTGACCACTGCTATTTCAGCACTGAGCTTTTCACCAGATGGAGAGGTACTGACAAATTTTGCTGATAAAAACCTTGACTACATGGTGTTTCATGATATGATTTAGTTGGTAGGTTTTGGATTAGCTAACCAAATAATTATATATAAAGAGTTGATCTTATTCAGAATCTTAATTATATTAAACGAACTATAAACTCTGATATATCTGTGACCGAAATATGGGCTGCTACTGGTTTCAGATCATATGTTACTATGATAATGTGATTAATAAAATCAGTTGGGAATTAGTTAGACTGCTCAAAAGACTAACAGGGAATTCTCACAACATAACTTCCTGACAGACTTCCTTGTGGCTCCCACCCAATTTTGTTCACTATATTGTTTTTTATGATTTAAGTAAGCTTTTCATATTGGTTCACTTCACTATACTTGATTGGACCTATTTAAATAAGACGAAAACCTTTCTTTCACATGTATTCTTTTCCCAAAATCTGAGTGTGGTGTTAAACAGAGAAAGCAATCTTGTATGAGCGTAGTGCCTATAGGTACAATCAACTTGTATGCGCATAATTTCCATAGATTTTATCAGAACTATTATTATTTTGATAGATTTTGAACTTTTGATTGATTTGCCTTTAGGAAATCAGCTCACGCAAGTATTACTCATAAAACAGTTGGGTTCCTCTTCCCCCTCTCCTGTCCTCCTTACTTTGAAATTGGTTCAGAATATCGCTAGTATATTTCTCCTCTCTTAGTAAGATAATGAATTTGCCATTTCCATTCAAACTTTTACTTATTTTTTTTTATTTCTGGTCTAAAAGAGTAACCAAATTGCTAGAGGTTGAATTAAACTCAGAAAAAACTATAGGCAAAACCATTAAAAAGAATTTAGATATATAGACATGTTTCATGACAGAACATTATAGCGTCATAAATCACTTGATCCATGGAGTTGACCCATTCTGGTGAGGAGAGGCTGGATTGTTGTTTTCTGCTGGAACATACACTTTGAATTTAAAAGAAAATGTTTGAAAACTTGTTTATTTTTTATGCAGAAGGAGAAATGCATCGGAGTATGTGTACCATGCTCCAGAATTTAGGTGTAATAATTTCCAAATCTTACCAAAAACAAGTCCTGTATGGATATTATTAGGAAGTTTGTAAAGGTTTGCTTTAGTCTCTGTTTCACTCTGCAAGGATCAGGATTAGGATCACACGAACATCCATACTCTTTCTATTGGAGAAAGAGATATTTGTGAACTTTTTGGAAGTAATGATCAAGAAAGGGATAAATTCTTTAGTTCTTATCCTTCTGGACAAATAAAAGGATTCCTAACAATACTTTCTATTATTGCCTACAAAATCATGAGCTGAATTTGTTAAATAAGAAGTGAAACCCTCAAAATAATTTGATTTTCAATAAATATCAATGAGTAGTGTGTCCAGAAGAGAATGTTAGAGAATGTGCTGCTAGTATTTCTTTTTCCTGATTATTCAATACCACTTTTAATTTCTGCATGACCTCATTTTATGCCAAATAGTGTTTCTTCTTTATCGATTTATTTGCTTCAAGATTGGTACTTAGTGTAAGTATATCTCAAACTGATATTTCTTTCCCTCCTATACCCCAAATATTCTTCACTGATAGGGGCTGGTGGCTTTTTCTGATAATGGGCTACTGATTAGATGGTGGTCACTAGGATCTTTCTGGTGGGAGAAACTAAGCCGGAACTTTGTTCCTGTCCAGTGCACCAAACTAATATTTGTTCCTCCTTGGGAAGGATTTTCACCTAATTTTTCAAGATCAAGCATAATGGCCAATATTTTGGAAACTGACAGGTTGCTGAACTTTCAGGTAATCTTTATATTTCTTTTTTTCTTTTTTTTTACTGAAGCTATTTACATCCAGCGAATGAGCCTAGAATCAGTCTCCAACTGAAACCGATACCTGAGGGGAAGATACAATGAGTTGTATAAAGTTATAATTAGCAGGAAAATTCAACCGCTAAGGTGGATACTCCTTATTAGTAATTAGTTTAACTAAGTACATGATGAAAACATAATAAAAAGTTGGTTGAAAGCATACTAAAATACATAATTGGTTGAGATGCACGAATATAAATGGTAAATAGATCGGATGAAAATGTTTCTACATTTCACCATCTTCATTAGGAGTCATAAGGTCACTAATTAATTAAGTCATCTACTATGTGAGCAAATTTATTTCTTATATTGAGAAATGCCACCTATATTTCCTTTTATAGGATAATGCGAAGGATTCAAATCACGGGGACAGTCCAAGACAATTGCTTCATAATTTGGATCTCTCCTATAGACTTGAATGGGTTGAGGGGCGGAAAGTACTTCTTACAAGACACGGTCATGAATTGGGCACTTTTCAGTTATAAGCGTCTACTAGTGCCTATTCTTTGAAATTCTTGCTGAGAATTCATTGATTCCATATTTAGTTGAGGCTCTCATGAAACGACACTTTAGCTTCTATAGCCAGCCCAAACTAGCAACAGAAGATTTTTTATTAGCTCATACTTCCATACAAATTGAAAAGTTATTCAACGGAGCTCTTATAATTTGAGACACCGCATTTTGAGGAATTTTTAAGGTAAGCTCGACTTGATGATACCACTACAAGGAGCCAATCGGATGGTGTTAGTATGAGTTGAGCTACTTTGGCTATCTTTTAGATGAAATACCGGGAAAAGGAAGAAGTAAGCCATACAACATAGTAACTACGAAATTATTTGCAGTTAGGGAAGGAATAACCATTATGGTTGACTATTTGGTCTCTATCTATGAATAAGTTAAGTAGTTTCTGAAGTCCCCGAAGAATAATCTGGAAAAAAGTCTTCACAGATTGTGTAATCTTTATATATACGTGGACAGAAATTACGTTAATCTGTCCCCAATTGTTCTGAGAGCATCCCCTTAAATTTTGTATAGATCTCTGGCTTCTCATGATGCATTTTATTTGAGTTTTTCTTTTTCTTTTTCTGAGGATGACATTGATTTGATCATGCTCACGTAATATTGATTAAACGAAAGGAAAGCAAATAAGACAAGAAGACCAAGGTTCCGTGTGCTAGTTATATTATATGTAAAAATAACAAGATTATTATATATAAATGTAGCTTTATTTATACCTCCTTCAGTTGGACAAGTTGAATTACTATAATGAAAGAGTGAAAGAATGATGAACTCCCCGTGATTCAATACAAGAATTTTGTGAGATTTCAGGTGAGACTCTTTTAAGAGGAACTGCTTGAACATGCAGAATTGTCCAAGAATAGTGAGAAAAGGAGATACCAAGAAGTATTATTTTACATATTAGTAATTCATCATAGATGAATCTCAATGATATAGTTTTTAGTTATTTACAGAAACAAGGGATGAACTGTTGCGGACTGTTATGTGGCTATAGCCTAATGGCCAATTCAAAAGTCCAATAGTTCCTTTTGGAAAACCCAAGAGTAAAGTCAATGGTCTTTGTTCAACCGTGATTTCTGTGATATTTAGTTTTAAAAAAAACCTTTTAAGTCAACATCCCGCTGTTATGGCTTGTCACTGAAAGGCATGGAAAGGCATGGTTGTAACATGGAATTGTTTACCTGTTCTTTCTCATTTTAATAAAATGTCACCTACTCTTAACTTTTGTGAAAACTATACCTATAAAGCTATACCCTTTTGAATGAATTTTTCTTCAAATCAACCTTCTACAACACAATTATTACAAGTGCAAATGATTATAACCAGAGAGATCTCTTCTACAACCTACAATTTAATTGTAATTTGTTTAACCTTTTATACTAAATTATTTAGCAGGAACACACATGAACTGGTGCTATTTCTACTTATGCAAGGATTGAGATTGAATGTTTCTCACTGCCTACATTGAGTTTGGATAGAACTTATAATTAAATATAAATAAAATAGAATGTGGGGATAATGGGTAGAAGAAAAAAAAGATAAAAATATGAATGTTTAATATAAACTACTGTTATTTTTAACTTAAATTGTGAATCTTCGTTCAACAAATACAGAAAAATAAACTACTACTGAGTGGATAAATAAAATAATTTGGAAACAATATTTCCAATACTAAAATCAAATAGTGAAAAACAGAGCAAATAACATTGACAATTACTAATCTTACAAGATAACCTCAATTTCGTACACATATGGTTCTGACATCATTCACAACAACTGGTGTCAAATCAAAACATACTTAATCCTTTTAGATATATCTTCAAATACAAAATGTGTTTCTCTAACACTGCGTTTGTTTTCCTCAATTTACTGTTTATAGAAAAAGAAGGGGATATGAGGTTTTTTACCTTCAACCACCATGAATGAAAAAGAAAAGTAAGTTTCCCCCAAACAACATGTATATTCAACATCAGTGTAAATAACTATTTTCTATTGAAAATATAAATTTACTATTCTCCAATTTATATATGTATACTCAATTCAAGACAAAATATTTAACTTTTAAAAGATAAAAAAAAATAGTTATAAAGAAAAGTTTTAAAACTAGTTAATACTCCAAACAATTGGTATAAAACATTAAGTTCATCAATTAAATCTAAAAATTGTTTTCCAACATATATTATTTGACAAAATTTAAATTAAAAATTGAAAATGTTACATTATTTTAGTTATGGGATGAAAGCCAGTTATAATTCTGAAATAGAATTTAATCTTAGAATTTGAATGTGAGTAACTATGAATTGAACTAAAATTTGAAAAACTGGGAAAAATTAATTACATTCCTTAATTAAATTAATTGTATTTTATAAGTGTATGCCATTAATACTTAAGAATGGGAAACAATATGGATTATGTCTTCCAGTCTCAATTATGTTCAAACAGAAACACATGATTGATTATGTACCTCATTCTATATAATATTAAATACGGTCAAACGTAATTAATTTAATTATGAATGTGATTCTTAATTATTTAATTTTTTTCTTAGAAAAGTTAGTTTATATTTATTTTGAATTTAAATAAAAAATATCACAAACTAAAAGGTAAATTAAATATGATAAATAAATTGAAAAAGTTATATTGATGAATAACTCAAATGGTCACAATAATTAATATGTCTATTCATTGTTATTTTAACCCTTTTTTTATTTAAATTGAAACAAAATTAAGTTTAATTAAATATTAGGGATTTTTTATTCCTTGTAAATAAATATTAATAAAATAATTAAAGTTATATAGAGGTGTAAAATTATATTAAAAATGTATTATTCTTTAAATCAATTTAGTTTTATGAAATGTTATTAACATAATAAATTTAAATATTATTAATTTAATTAATTTATAATAATTATCTTTCAATTTTAATTTATAGTAGTTCTTATTAAAATTTTGTAATTTACTATATTACCCAATTAAATGAAAAAATATCCTCTTTCACAAAATTGGAAGATTTATAGGGAAAGATAAGAATACAATCAAGATAAAACTCTAATTAATTATATACTTATTATTTTTTAATAATTACTTTTAATATGAATAATTAAAATAAAAATATTTAAATAATAAATGAAAAAAAATCAATTAATTTAAATTTCAGTAATTTGTAAAGTAATTTATTTTACTATTATTGTTTTAAATATAATTTTATTTTTTAAATTTTATAATATTTTTCATTTAATTAAATTTTATAATATTTTTCATTTAATTAAATTTTATAATATTTTTCATTTAATTAAATTTTATAATATTTTTCATTTAATTAAATTTTATAATATTTTTCATTTAATGAAATTTTATTTTAAATATAATTTATATTTTTTAAATTATTTTTTACATCAAATTATTTCTAAATATTTATTTTATATATTACTTTTAATTATATTAATTTTATATGCAATTATCAAATTAATTACAATTTATTTATTTATTTTCTCTTACTTTTTTTTCTTAGTCCAAATAACCACGCTTTATATATTTTTTTTTCTGTTTTTTTTTTTTTAATTTCCATTAATCTAAACACAGTGAAATGAAATCTAGTATGAATTGCCCCGTGTGCGTGACTTGGGGAAATATTGGTAACTTTTGGCGTATGAGTAGAATAAAATTCAACAACTTTTTTTTTTCCAATATTCTTTTTTATTCTATTCCTTTTAATGTGAAATGAAAGTGTATTTTTATAATTTAAGTGAACCTAAAACAAAATTCTATACCTAGCAAAAACATAAATCAAAACTTACTTATTACATTTGTTTTCTTTCAATTTAGTAAGTATTCTCTTTTAATTTAGTAAGTCTACTGAATGTTACAAATGAGTATGAAAAAATGACACATGAATTACAATATTTCAATGAAATTTATGATAGCTTAAAATACCCATAAAATATATGAATTCAATATCTTCTAATCAAAAGATACAAAGACTTTAAGATAAAGTATTTATATTCTTCCTTTTTATGGGTTCCGAGTACATAATTCTTGATTTTCTCTTCTAACAATTAAACTATTGATTATCTTGATTATTAGTTAATTAAAATATTTCTTTTAAAAGTACTGATTCTCCTAATAGTCCAAATTCATTAGTAACTAAAATTTAACCACGAATACATTTATTTAATTAACGGAGAAATTATTTAGATCTTTATATTATGTAATTGTTCTTTGAAAAGGATCTATCTTTTGTTAGTTTCATACAGAAGCATAAAGTCTAAGTGGACCACAGCCTAAAAGACAAACTTTAAATTTAAATTAGGAGTGTAAAGTGTGTATATATATATATATATATATATATAAAAGGTATAATCTCAAAAAACTAAAATACTATATGAAAATTCTTCCAATACTCAGTGTAATATTCTTTTGTTGTTGACACACTTCTGAAGGTGATATATGATGAAAGGAACTTTACCCTCAAATATTGGATGAAGCCATTTATGGTGACTGCTGAATACAAGCTCCAATCTTACCCAAAACATCTACAAAAGAGCAAAGAGAAACCAAAAAATGAGTTTTACATGAAAAACAAGAGTGAGAATGACGATAATGGCCGGAATCCTATCAAAGTGTAAAAAGAAGAAACATGAATACTAGAAAAAGTTGTTAAAAATATTTAGTTCAAAACTAAATTTTATTAAAAACAAATATTAGTGAACACTTAAAAAAAATCATGAACTAGAAATCAATTTTTAGAAACCAAAATAATTAGTTACAATAGTAATTAAATTAGAGACCATTTTATAAACAAAAAAAAAATTGGTTTCTAAATTAGTTTTTATTATTGTTAAACAGTTTTTAAATTGGTATCTAATTAGCAACAAAGATTTTAACTACCAATTATTTAGTTTCTAAATTTGGTAGCAAATTAGTCACTATATTAACTAAATTAGAGACATGTTATAAACTAAAAATTTATTAGTATCTAAAATAGTTTCTATTATTAATAATTTATAAAATAGTTTCTAGATTGATATCTAACTATTAGCTACCAAGGTTGTATAGCTACTAACTACTTGTGTTCTAAATTAGTTTCTATTAGTCTTAATTACTTATGTTCTAAATTAATTTTTATTAGTTTTGTAGAGTCTAATTAGAATCTGAAATATTAGTAGCTAAAACCTTGATAGTTAATTTAGATATCAATTTTAAAATTATTTTATAATATTTTATTAATAATAGAAACCTCATTAAATATCAATAATTTTTTAATTTCTAAATCAGTATATATAGTCGATTAATTATTATTTTTCTCATTGTTAAAAACCTAAATTTTTTATCAACTTGTTACAAACTAAAAACCTAAAAACCTAGCCTGAGTATATTTCAAGTCAATAAGTGCAAATAGTTAGAAGATGAGAAACAAATATCACAAGAGGAACCTTCAAAAAATCTAAAGATAGCCCAAAAACCTTAATCAGTTTTGGGATGAAGAATGAAAGATTGACTAATTAAAGATGGAAATGAGAAAAAGAAGAGGAAGGGAAAAGATTGTTTGAAATCGCCATATCTACACCATAATTGCTATTGCAAGATTACAGTGTATTTTCAGGCAATGTAAAATGGTGGTATATAAACATAACTAGAATTTAAAACACCCAGGAAAGTGAGGAGGGTGATGGAAGGCCTGGATCTACATCAAAATCTGAAATTGGTGATTAGTTTGATAAAGGAAGTAATCAAGAGTGTGCATAAGCATCAGTGAAACCTCCATCTAGTGCAAAATGTTGGCACTCAAATCCAATAAGCTTCTCTAGATCTGAGCTTGGAATCCAACCATCACCAAATTGAGCACTATCATCCAACCACTCAAGAAAATCTTCCTCTTTCTTCAAGTCACTTGTTACAAGTTTATCTTGAATGGATTGCACCACCAAAGGTGTCCTTGAGGAACAAGAAGTGGTTGGAGGGGGAATGAGGGAATTGTTCTTTCTAGTGGTCCCAGCAAGAGAGTTTCTTCGAGTTGGGTGGGGATGGCTGTGTTCAGCAGTGTAGGTAACCAGAAAAACTGCAGGATCTAAGTGGCTCCTTTCAACCTGTTTCCTCGCCAAACACCCTTTCGAACTGCTGCACCTATAGTAGCTTCTTGGATAGGGAGAACCCTTTATTGGTTTCTGTCCATATTTACGCCATGCCCATGCATCGTCAAGACCTTCTGCTGTTGTTACCTGCTTCACCACACTCTTGTTCTGGTTCTTCTTCCTGCAACAACACTCACATCGTTATTCACTATGCCCTACCACACCCCCTTCAAAAAACATCACACAATTTTAACTCTATTATGTAAACAAAATACACAAATTCTACTCTATCCTAAAAATAAGAGTTTTAGTATCATCATTCAGAAACGAAAAAAAAAAAGATGAACCACTTTACTGATACAACTCTTATACAAACACCAGTTCAACAAAACAAAAACATCATCTGTCTAAACTCATTTTAAACAAAAGTGAAATTTTGCGTTAGATTGATTGCAAATAAACATACCCTTTTTTACACTTTGGTGTTGGGGGGACTTTCAAGCCTTGTAGAGCTAGCTTCTCTTCTGATGCTTTGAGTTCTTTGACTTGCTGGGGTTCTATGGGGATAGAGAGAGAAGTTGTGACGATGGTGTGAGGTGAAAGAGGGTGCAAAACTGGGTAGAAAGGTTTGTAAAGATCTTCGAGATCATCAAGGACCCTGGTGGTTTCTGAGAATTCTGGAAAGCTATCAAGTAGCTCGTCTTGGTGAGAGAAGAAATAAGAAAAATGAGGATTTGGATCGTCCATGGCGGTGGCTTCACCACTGCTTCCTCTCACAATAGCCTCCAAATCCCAATCCCTCAAGCACGCAAATTCATCCATGAACCAAGTACCAACTATAAGAAATGAAAAGAAAGAGTGGTTGTTGGACGGTGAGAGTTCAAGGTGAAATGAAAGTCAGAATTTTTTTTGCTAAGTGAAGAGGGTTTGAAGAAATGTTTGGCTATATATAGAGAGATGAAATGGATGTTCTTGCTTCTTGTTGTTGGTTGGCAATAGCAATAGTATTTCAAAGGGGTTGACTAACTGTAAAGTCAAAATGAGAGCAAGTGGATGTGTAGAAGGGATTTTTTTTCAGCAATTCGGTGCTGATTCAATTAATATATTGCCCAACCTTTCCCTTTGTTTGTGTTCGTAGACGAGTGAATCACAGGGAATAAGACTATTGAATCAGTCTTTGCTAGCGGTTAAGTCAATTCAATACATGCAATTTGGTTGGAAGGGCCAATAATTTCAAGTTTACACATTATTTTATATATATATATATATATATATAGAGAGAGAGAGAGAGAGAGAGAGAGGGGAGAGAGAGAGATGTGGATGAAGCTTTATAAGTCTTCACATGGCCGTTTTTCTCTTACGGCTGAAAGTGATTAAGGTGGTGGTATGAATGCAGTTAGCTAGGATTACTTATATAGTATGTTTCTATAATATCTTATGTAACACTTCCTTCACATTCATTATATTTTAATACCTTTTCATCTCTCTTCTCTGTTTATCCATTTTTTATTCTACAAGTTATAATATAAACTCCACTAGGATAATTAGATCATGTTACGTCATGCGTGCATGTGAGTTTAGTTAGATATTTTTTATTACTTTTATTTGACAACTAATTATAGTAATATATACCTAAATTAACAAGGTAGTTTTTAAATATTATAATAAGGTTTTCAATTAACTATTTACAAAATAATGATTGCCAAAATATTAGTTAAAAACTTAAACTTTCTTTCAAAATCACTTTTTTTATTTGATTTTTTTCCCTATTTTTCTTCATCTTATAAATCATAAATATTGTGATACTGTGATTCTTATACACCTAAGGAAATTTTTCACATGAAAAATTGAATATATAATTTTCGTCGTAAAATTATTTTTTAATTTATGTAGTCAATTTTAAACCTTCTAAGTACTTATAGAAAGAAAATTATTATAATTAGTTTTTTTTTACATGATAAACGACTTTCAAAATCAACATTATTGTTTGTTTTCGTAGGTCAATATAGTTTCATATCGTTGAGGAGTTAAAGTCAAATGCAATTTATATACTCCCTCCTCTTTCAACCCACCGATGTACCTTTTAAGAATAAAATCATGACAGAACACCGACTTTCAAAGCGGACAATACATCGAATGCGGTGATTAACCTTAAAAATTTGCTTGTTATGAAAAAAAAAACTGAGAAAAATCAATTTTAAATACTTGAACGAACAACATGTTTAATCCTCTTATTTTTTTTATGTTTGGTCCTTGATAATTTCATTGAATCTAAGTAATATCTGAGTGGTGTTGTTGTGGCCAAAAATGTTGGTGTCTATTTGATTACGTTTGAGTTAGAGGGAATTGATTTGGTGATATTTGATGCAGTGAGTTGAAGTGGCTAATAATTAGTTACATAACGCACACGTTTCTAGCTCTTTCTTGATATAGGATGTTAGGGTTGTCACTGTAAGTAGCTCCACTCCTTCCTTAGATTTGAGACCACATCTCCTCACTATACCGTATACTACAAATCCTAGCCAGGAATCTAGCAAAACCCAACTTAATCACTTTTTTTTTTTCATTTTACACTTTTAAGATGTTCCCAATTCAATGGATTCTTTTATACGTGTTTATAAAAAAGTATATAATTTTGGCAATTAATTGGGAAGTAAGTTTTGAAGTAAATAGGTTGATGAATTAATAGTAAAAGAAAGTAAATAGGTTTTGCAAGTTGTAATATTGAGGGTGGTGTTGAATAGAGTGTTAAATTGAGAAGGACAAAGTAGAGCAAAGAAAAAAGAAGCATCTTAAAAGCTGAAACGTTCTTTGTTTCGTAAAACGCAGGGAAAGTGGTACATGCAAATGTGGACTTTTACGAGCAAAGTGGTCCGTCTAGTACACTTCAAAACTATCAAATCAAACGTAACATTTTCATCATATAGCCCAATTTTATGACTTTACTGCTTCTGCTTATTCTCTTCACAACACATTTTTATTATCTTATGGGATTACTTCTTCCCCTCTACCACCCTGCTTTCTATGCTTCAATAAAGTTTTTTAAAGAATAAAAAACAAAATATTTTTTCATCAATTTAAATTAACAAAATATTTAAGTTATTTTTAAATCTTAAATGTCTTCTTCATACACTTCCTCATTCATCTCACCAGCACAATGAGATAATATAATTTAAATCACAGTTAGTTAGTTGTCCGTACATTTAGAAACTAGTTAACAGATTGGTTCAATCATGTCTCGAATAATAGAATAATTGCTTAGTGATACTATATTTGAATGTTATGACATTTAAAGAGAAATGTTAGCAATTCATTTTCTTGCAGATTTGATTGAACATGCTCTTTATTAATAATTGAAATTTAATGAAAATACAAGGAAAAAAAATTGAATCTCAATCTTAATGTTGTAGGTTTCCATAAGTTTTATGACTCACTTCTTAATATATTTCTTAATATATGAAAGGTCTTATTTAATAATCCTAACAATTTTGGGTCAATAAGAATAAAGATAAATTTATTGTGACGTGTCTTGTACTCATCCCTGCCAATAATGTTATTAAGTTGTGATTATTATGATGTGTTGGTTTAGACATTCTTAATATATTATTTTTCATGTATTTGATTGTCAAACTTTTTTAACCCTGACGCACTTTTCTAATCATCAAGTTTATAAAATATTGTTTTTCCAATTTTTGTAAAATGATATTTCTTTTAAAGTAATAATAAGTCGTCACGTTGAAAAGAAAATGATAAAGTTGAATGGCAAAAATCTTCTTCTCAAGACGACATCGTAAAGCGTTACACACTTCATCACCGACTCTATCGACCTCCTCTCCAAACGTGAGTCATGCCCCTCAGCTTGGTTCTTTATTCCTTCTCTATTCTCAGCGAATAAATAGAATAAGGTTTTAAAAGACCATAATATTTGGAAATTTTGCTTTATTGAAGTCTAAAATTTTGAAAATGGCTTCACTTTGGCAATGGTGTGGTGCCGCGTTTTTATTTCTAGAGTTGTTTCTGTGCAGGAACCCATTATGTTGGTTTCATCTATATTAAAAATTGAAAAGGAAAAAGATTCTAGTATTTGCATTTAAATTAATGAAATGTTCTAACCGCAACTATATTAAAATATATTATTTTAAAAATAGACTAAAATGGAAATTACTAAATCTAAATGACAAAAATGCTATTTAGAAAATAATAATAATCATGCACAAGTTTTCTAGTGCATTCAATGGTAGGTCTAATTAATTTAAGGGACGAGTAGACATGAAAGAAAAAAACTTCCCTGATCTTCATTCAAAAGAATATGTATCAAGCTTCCTGAAATAAAAATTAAGTACGAATTATGTTGACATTTCCACGTTCATCCATCACTCTGATGAGCACACACAATTTTACTTTGCAATCCAGGTTGCAAAAAAATGTAAATTATATTTCATAAAATGCTATTGACTTAATACAACATACTTGGTAAAGCTAACCAATGAAAAGTTACCTAAACCCTTTAAATAATATAATGAATTAGAAAAGGCCAAGAAAAAGACGTATCAAAATTTCAGTTTTTCTTTGATGCCAATCGCACTCTTTTCCCTTCAATACAAAACTTCCTACTACCTGTCAGCTGCAATCAAGGAACAAATCAGGTCAAAACGGGAACGATGCAAGTAATAATAATAATAATATGATGGATATTATCAAAGCATGGAATGTCAAGTATAATATCTAATGATTCCAAAATCCCAGATATACAATTATTAGATGAGTGCAACATTATTTCAAGCATCATATATTTCTTCTGTCAACAAGAGGTTGCCATTAGCACAACATTTGACTCTATCAAGAAAAGGTTGCCAGTAGCACTACCTTTTGCCGTAAGTAAGCAATACTCTCTTTTTTCGAAGAAAGGTCAGACAAAACCGAAGGTGAATGTTCATCAATAAGAACTTTGAGCTGTTTCAGTTTCAACGATTCTCCAGGCACCTGTAGTTAAGCAGGAAGTGATCCATCACGGATTTATCAAGGGGAAAAAATATTTGCAACGCAAAAAATAGTACTCACCTGCTGTAAAATCTTTTTGCACAACTTTTTCAGCTTCACTTTGCATTCAACGATCTTTTCTACTTTAACCAAGTCATCATGGTCTTGTTTTTCAAGGGAATCCATGTCAGCAGAATCTTCATCACTATCATCAAAGGATGTCTTCTTCCCCTGATAATAGCAGCCAGCTACTTTCTTGGGTCTGTCCTTGATACCTAGTCCCTGCTTCCCCGTTGTGGCTTTCTCCTGGTAGAACAATTACTGTATAGTTAACTATACTGCTATATAATTAATTATTTCATCCTACAGGTTTGGCTACGAAATTATTACCACAATATAGCCCAAGGGTTTTAAGATATCGATTACGAGTGTTCAAGGGTCCCATTAACTCAAACCGATCCAACCCAATTCAACCCATCATTATATAATATTCTTAACTTTAATTTAATATTAGTACACTTATATACAAAATAAAGATTGATATAAATCACATATATTAAACATCATTTTCTTTCTCTCTTGTCCTACTCTCCTTGCTCAAACATTCCTTAGAGCATCTATAGTAGAGAACATCCATAGGTTATTTAACTACTCTTTGCAAATCTTAGTCTTCCATGCCATATTTAAGAACTCCATCTAATTTTAACTTCAATGATAAACTCGCTATTAGTATAACTTTCTCTCAAACTAATAGTTTTTGTACAAAAGGAAAATAATTTTTTCATTTGTAAGAACATGATCTTTCACATAAATAGTTCTTTTACACTATCGAACTCCAAAGCAAATGTCATGTAAAACAAGTTCATAGTTTACAAACTAAATTTTGAACAGTCTACAAAAGATGTGACGTTTTCTCATATCTATACGTCAAACAAAATACATATATAATATAAATATTTGAAATTTGTATAAAACTGAATTGGTAAAGAAAGAATAGTGTATTTTTTAAATTGTAAAACATTTTTTATTCTCTGCGTACCAATTGATCCAATCCAACTCGATCTGCCATTGATGAAAGTTGGTACATTTTGGACTTGATAGAAAGGTGACAATCCAGCCCAACCAAACCCAACCCTAACCATTAACACCCCTAATATCAGTCGAGTATCACCAAAACCTTCTTAAGATTGAACATCACATGCGACTATACTACTGTTATCATTTGACAAAATGAAATAAACAGAAATGACTATATTACCATTACATGTATAACAAGTACAATAGCAAAGAGGTCACATACCTGGACTAGATTATAAAGGTTTTCTTGATCCTCTTCATGAAAAGCAGTTCTCTCTGCCCTATTTCTTACAGTTTCAGATGTAATAGACTTTTTCTTCTTCAATTCAGCTCCAAGAAATCCACCAGAGATAAAACCATACTTGTAGCCCCACCAGTCTGGAGGTATAGCAGGATATTTGCTTTCTGTACCAATGCAGTAACCAAAGATCATATATGATGCCAATCAACATAAGTAGCACAAACTACATTTCGGTAGTGTGTACCTTCAACTTCAACAATTTGAATTTCAGATGCCTTCGACATGTCCAGCTCACCATCAGAGTTATCAGTAACCCCAGATATGTCTCCCTTTTTAACCTATTACCAACATCATAGAAGTAAACAAACAACAAGCTTGGATGAAATAAAACTGCAAAACACATTTAAGAAGCTAGAATATAGAAAATGCTACCACCATTAGCTTAATATATCAATTTTAAAGATTTAAAGCATCAAGATTTTTCAAAAAGAAAAAAGAAACGCAGGGGCATCTAATATTCAAGCATCCATTCATGCAATGAAATTTGAGAAGATTGCAATCTATGGTTAGCCTCTGTCTAAATTAAGTATAATGGAACAAAATTGAGCTTCCTCGAATATTGGAGTTACAATTCAAAAAAAAAAAATCTTTAGTAGTAATAGGTGTTCCAGGTTCATCGAATAAAACATAAAAAGCAAATATATTGAGAGAATAAAAAAAGTAAAATAACAAAGTAGAAATGCACAAACGAACATGGATAGATAAATACTCTAGAGAATATCAGACCCCAATCCTATTCCCACAATTTTAGTGAGAGAAATTCGTTCAATTCAGCATCGCCACTCAGGTTGTTAAATGTAGAGCGAATGGTGTATTTAGTATCGAGAGTAGGAACTAACAAGAATTCCTTCGAGATCCTTCATGGAATACTGCGAGACAAGCTTCCCCCTCTCTCTTCTCTGGTATCTGAAACAAAGTAAAATTAAAATCGTGCACATCAAAACTACACAACATAAGTAAAATCAAATAAAAAAAGAAACACACCTTCCCTGTGGCCTTGTAGTTTTGGAGACAGAATCATCATTGTCAACAAGAACATTAGCCTTGGTTTCCTTCTTAGGTGAGTTATCCTCAATGTCTAATAAAGTTCGCAAAACACAAACCTCAAACACAATCAAGTGGGAAAATCACAGACGGGTACGAATATGATATGACTATACCTGTGTCATGGGATTGAGGCGCTTGCTATACACATCACACGGAGAAAAAAAAAAGATCTCAGCGAAGAGCAAAAAAATTTGAACGAACACGAAAAAAAAAAAAGTGAGAAAGAAACATACAACTTTCAATCTCTTGAGTATATTATCAAATTGAGTGGTGTCGAAGGCCCATTGGTTTGGCTTCTCAAGGCCAACACCTGTAATCGAATTTAGAAGCGAATAAGCATAACGATTGCAAGAGAGATAGAAAGGAAATGTAAAATTGAAGAATAAAGAGAAAGAAGAAACCAGTAGTGTCTTGTTTGTTTTGGACTCGAACGTGTCCTTTGATCCCCTGCTTATCTTTTCCAAGACCTTCTCCTTCTTCCCAACCCTAACATTATACATAATATAGTTGAATTCAATATATATGTGAAAAGTATAGAATAAATTGAAAGGTGGAAGGAGAGACGGAGCGTTCACCATTTGCTTCATGAGGCGAAAAGCAGCGGATTGCCTGGCGACACCGACGTAACAGAGAGGGGATTCGGGCGCCGCCATGGCTCCCACCGTACACTGCCGCTGCTACCTTCTTTTCTTTCACTTCTTCTCTTTCGAGTGCTTTTCTTTAGAAACCCCAGACAAAGCCTCTCCTACCAACCACTACGCGCTCAGGGTTTTCGGTTTTTTTTGTTATGGGTTAGGCTTCACTCGGTTGGTTCATGGGCCTCACTCGGTTAGTTCATGGGCCTCACTCGGTTGGTTCATGGGCTTCACTCGGTTGGTTCATGGGCTTCTCTCGGTCCATATCACTCTTTACACAATCGGCTTTTTCTTTCTGCACTCTCAGAATAAGATTTTCAAAACATATGAAATATACTTTAGAAAAAAAAATTCAGAATAAGATTTTTACAACAAACTTTTCAAAATATATGAGATGTTTTTTAAATGAGCTTTCAGAACAATGTTTCTATAATAAATTTTTATAACATATGAGATGTGTTATGGAACAGAAATTTTTTAAATAAAATTTTCATAGAGCAATGATAGAGGACGTCTGAGGTCCAACAAATCTAAGATAAATCTGAGACCCAAGTCCACCCTATGATTACATTTTCCACCATGCCTTAGAGAATTACTAGGAGTTAGGAGATGAACATCTATTGATGTCTCTTTTTGTAATATATTTAGAATTATAATAGATTTAAAATAGAACAAGAGAAGTAGGAATAGGAGAAAAGGACTTATGAGAAGTAGTAAAAAAGACACATTTGTTTGGGACGGCATTTCAAATGCCTTTTCATTTGCCTCCTTTGTCTTGATATATGACCGGCCCTGTGTTTAGCTCTTGTAAAGACACATTGAATTTTGAAGTAAAGTTATTTTTCTCGAATTGAGTGAGAATTTGTGAGACTTGTTCTTCTTTTCCTAGTCTTATCTTGTGAGTCTATGGGAGCTCTCAAGTAGCGTCATTCTTCACTCATCTTGGAGACTATTCACCTTCCAAGTGACGTGTTCCTCTTCCCTTGCTTCAACCACATAAGTTTTTCAACCTTTCATCTTCTTCTTCTATTTCCATTTCATAACAAATTATAAACATGTCTTGTTCATTTGTTCTTGATTTCAATTGGTAGTTTGTGTTTGTTTCTCTTCGGTTTGAATTGTTTCAATCGGTTCATCTTCCATAAAATGAGTTTTTATTCAATTTGAATTGTTTGTTTGATATTTCAATTCGTTCATTTTCTTTAAAAGGTGTTTCTATTCGGTTTAATCGGATTATCTCTTTAGTTTTGTGTTCTTGAATTGTTTGATAATCTTGATCCTAATTCTTTAAAGTGTCAACTAATGAATCATCTCCTAATCAACTCACATTAGTTTTCCATGACAACTATCTCTCATATTCTTCTTCCTCTAAAAGAGTGCAATGACAACGGAGAATAAAAGTGTAGTTGTAGGTGCAACTTGGAGATGGCGATGATGAAAGGTATTTTAGTCTTTTCAATCTTAGTACGGGGTACACTTAGTGATTCTGGGAGTGCAGGATGCAAAAAACTTCACAACATTGTTGTCTGCGTTGTTACCGAGGACTGCTTCCAGTTTCCAATGTTAAAACTAGAATGAAAAGCCCAGGTACGACACAGAAAACATAAATTTTATTAAATTGTTCACTGAAACAAAAAATGAAAATTAAAAATTTATTTGCTTAATTCTCACTCTCATACACATTCTCAGCACACAAAATTTACACTGTCACTTGTTATTTTAATTAATGAAACTTTTCACTTGTTTATTGGTTAAAAAGCCCGTAAATTTGTTTTGGCAGAGATTGATTATCATTGAACTTGATGAATACCTTTCATTAGAGTTGATTAACATGAAACTCAAACTAATACTATTTTATTAAAAAATATTCACCTGTTATCTCGTGTAATTTTATAATTTAATTTTTTTAGTTGTTTGTCATTTTTTTTATTTAACCTTTTGTTTTCATTTTTTATTACCTTATTAATAGTTTGATCACTCAACCTAAAGATTGTTAATTCGAGGTTAATTCCAGGGACATTGACCCTGGGAAGCTTAAAAAAAATATATACTCAAACAAGTTTTGATGTGAGGATGGAGAAGAAATTTCAACTCCTTTATGTTTTGTTTAAATGATGTGATGGAAAGTAGAGAAATAGAAAATGAAACGAAGAAAGACAAAAAAAATATTAAAATGAGTGAAATTGTATTATGGACCTTTTCAAAACTTCTTCTATTCTAAAATTTTAATTTCTCCAAACATTACGCCGAAAATTTTTGTTCTTTGAGATAAAAAAAAAACTATTAGTGTATATTATTATTATTATTATTCTATATTTACATTAATTTATGAGCATATAAAATATTTTATATAAAACAATTTACTAAATTATTTTAATTTTAGTATATGAGTAGATTTTCCAGCCACCGTGGCTGCTATGTTTTTTGTTTAAGTGACTTGTTCTGTGTGGTGAGACAAGATCAAGGTTTGACCGTGATGTCGTAAATACATACGAGTGCAGGAAGTGAGAAAGTCCATTATTTACTAAAAATTCATGCTAAATAACAAAGTAAGAGGTTTGGTTGGAATTCTCTTAAACCACCTCAAAAACTTTGACCACCACAATTATTAATGAATTCGATCCATTAATTAACATTTACTGAGAATATGGCTGCGGTCTAAGTGGATCTTGCGGAGAAATAGTTTGATGGATCAACAAATTGGAATTTGGTCGTCAAATTCCAGGTCTATATTTGGTCGTAGAGTATTAATTTCGCACGTGTTGAAAAAAACACTTAGAATACATTTTGATTTTGAAATCAAAGGAAGCATTGGAAGAACTTAACATCTGGTCTCAATTCAAAGATGCAGTGTTATAAGAAAGAATGAGAATGGTATTAATCTTTGGTACATAAAAATCAAAAAGAAAAAACAAACCATGTCCATTTCTCATGCATTGGAATAGTGTTTCTATTTGTGAGACCAATATTAGGAGTCAAAATTCTTGGATTCAAATTTTATTTATAAAAATTTCATGATGCTCAACTTCTCTTCGCTCACCACCACTAGCTACATTATATTAATATAAAATTATTAAGAGTTTTGTTCATAAAAACTAGTTAAAAAATTTATTTATTTTTAAATAATAATAATAAATTATCTGCAAGTCAATAACCTCGTCATTTATAATTTTTTATCTGATGATTTTTTTAATAAATAGTAAATAATATAAAAAGATATAACTGCATAAGTTTTATTATTAAATAAAGTTTGTATTTCTAAACAAAAATATATTAATAAGTAAAAAAATTAAGAATTGCGGTGAACGTGGATCAAACACGTGACCTTCAGATCTTCAGTCTGACGCTCTCCCAACTGAGCTATCCCCGCTTCTGTAAAATTATACTTTCAAATTTAATTAATTACATATGCTTCGTGAGTTATTAGTTTCCCAAACATAGCAAACAATGAAGATGCATTTATCACACCAATTTTGTTTTAATTCACATTTTCCAAATTCAATAAATGTCTAAATGAAATGTATTTTTGACTATCAAAACTTTGTGTTGCCATAAAGGGATAGAATCTAAAAATAGAAATTGTTTAGAAGCTAAAACAAGTAAAAAAGGTTTCAAAAGTCAACAATAATACTACACAAAGAGATATTTTATATTAATTCGTGTACAAATATTTGAGTTATGTTAAGTCCCAATCAATAAATTTTTTCTCACAGTAATCTTACTAAATAGCATTGTGTATTTTTCTCAAACTTGAAAAAACATTACCAAACTCTCAATATTTAAATTATAAATATTAGCAGTTTATTAATGTATAGTGTTTTGTATCTAGAAGATGGCTGAAAACATTGCGTTTCTGTTTCTATCATTAAACACAAAGAGGATTATTTATGTTTAATAATATAAATATTTTTTAAATTATTTGAAGGCGTAATTATTTTGTTATATTTATTTTAACATTTTTAAAACGGCTGTGCGAGTAATATTGTGATATTTAAAACTTAATTCAGTGATATAATCGTTTGTAAGAAAAAATTTAACTTATATTGTATGTTTTAGATTAACTTATATTTTTTATTTGCTCAAATTTTTATTTCATCCTTATTATATTTAGAAATCCTTAATATACGGATATACAATTGAGAATATATTGGGGTCGAGTTAATATTCTAAGTAAGATTTTAATATCATGATTACATGTTGATGATTATTTATCTCAATATTTTGATTACAACACTAATTAATCCTACTACTTAATTGACGAGAATTTCACTTAATTGATAATGTAGATAAAAGTTCATTATTAGTAATAAATATTACAATTTTATTACTTAAATGTTTCACGTACACACTCTTTGAATTGAAAAAAAGAGTAAAATTTCAACAAGATGATTGGAGGGATTTTTTTATCAATAATAAATAATAATAAAAATAAATATTTTAGGAATGTCTCAATCTTTATAAAAAAAACTCAAACCAAATTTTTTAACATTCAACCAACTAGAGATTCAACATACTCTACAAAACATCAAACAAAATTATGTAAATATAACAAAATCGACGCATAAACACATCATAATACAATTACATCATTTCTCCAAATAAAATACGTTATCATAAAATGATTGAAGGATATAAATATGAAGTTATTTATTTGCAACCCTTTTATAATACAAATAATCAAAATTATAGAAATCGGTTTATTTATATAATCTCTATTTAATGAAGATAATAATAATGATTTATTATAGTTCTATAGATAAAAAAAATGAAAATAAAATAAAATGAGGTTATTTTTCAAATACATACACTGTTTAAAAAAATATTTATAATATTTCATATGATTATCTTGATCGCTGAAAGAAAAAATTTGGAATTAAAATTTATTAAATCATATTTGAAATGAATCACACTACAAAATAACAATGGTTACAAGGCGACATAGTTAACTGTGCAGAATAATGTATATTCAATTACAATTTTCTAAGCCCGAAATTTTTATAAGGTCCGCATTTTTTTAATAATTTTTATTAACATAAAATATTAGAAAAATATTCATTTTTAAAACAAGGCACACAATATTTTATAAAACTCTTTACATTTATTTTCCTGTGATAATTACTTATTTATAAAGAAATCACTGAATGGGTATGAAGTAATATTTTCTCTTATTTAAAGTTTATTAAATCATATTTAGAATTAACTATATTACAAAATAAATTGAATGCATCATTTATATTATGAGAGCTAGAAGTTAGAAATGTTTGATTAAACTAGAAAAAATAAAATAAAATAATTTTTTATCTTAATTTCAATCTAAAATTCCAAATCGGTAAATGCAACTCTAATTATATATATTGATATAATTATTATATAAATTGTATAAGTATGAATAAAATATTTATGTTTTAACTATTATAAAAACTGATTAAAAGTTAAAAAAAATAATGAATATTTTGATTTTATTTATAAAGTATTAATTTCAATTCTTTTTTATTTTTACTTTATTTTCATATTCTAATCCATACTGTTTGACCGGAAGGCCTGTTTAAATCGAAAAACATGTGTTACGATGTTAGGCGAATTGGCAATTAGTAGAAGTTAGCCGGTGGAAATTTACACAGATGGAAGAAAGAAGAAGCATGCACGATGTTCAAAGGTTGACCAAATATCTCATCATAAATCATTCTTCTCAGAGTCGTACCTCTCTTGTCTCCTCCATTAATAATAACAATAATAATAACAATTTTTTATTATTATTCTTATTACATCTCATAATATGTATACATAAATAAGTTTAAGAATATGGATTCACATATTTAAAAAATAAAAATACATAAGTCTATGATAAATTACAATATTTCAATATAAATTTGTAATAATATATTAAAAAGTATAAATATATATAAATTTTTAATATTAAATATATTATATGTGTATATAAAAATAAAAAATCAGATATACGGATGTTGTCGCATCTGTGTTTTATCTATAAATAATAAAAATAATATTTTTTATTTAAAAAGTGATTTATAATTATGTTTAAAGAGTTTGTTTTTTTTTTCTAATCAATTCAAAAGAAAAATCTTTATAGGAGAAAATATTTTGTTATAATGGGAAACTTTGAAAACTGTTTTAAAAAATTGCAAACTATTTGGTTGATTCTTAAAATTCTTGTAAAATCTTAGTCAAATATTTCAAAATGTATTAAAAGAAGTTGAGAAATTGATTTTCTCAAAATCCATTACTAGAAATCACCATATGATAAAAAGTTTGAGAGATTAATCTACTAGAAATCAATCCCTTTAAATTTGATAACTAAGAATCATCTTTAAACGATAGTCCTTCATAATATTTCAGATTTTAAGTTAGAAAACTTCAATCATACATTGTTAAGGTTATTTCATCACTACAATAAAAAGTGAAGGCACCGATTAGGTATCATTTTATTTTCAACATTTTCTAAGTTTATCAATTTTATGTTTGGTTAAGTAAAAATTATTCATTACTTCAATACGATTTTTTTTTTGGAATAATTAAATAATGAAATCACATATGGAGCCACGCCCTTGATTTGTATAAGGAGAAAATTTTTGACGTGCAAGAGATGGTTTGATAATCGTATTATGTATGTTAATATTATCCAATAATAATAAATACTTAAATGGGTGCAGTCAAGGTTTATGGTTTTAGAGTTGTGCAAGATATGTTATAAAAGAAGTGGAAGATCATCTGCAATTGTCAGCAATTTAAAACTGCATTATAGGTTTCAGTCCCTTTTAATTATAACTATCTAATCCGTGTAATGCACGGCTATATTCAACAAAATATAATTAATCACAAACTTTTAATCGAATTAATGATTTTCTATTTTAATAATATTAAATATCGAGATAATTTGAATGATCTAAATTTTAACTAAACGTTAATATTTTAATTATATTATATAAACATTATTTTATATCGAAGGTTAATTCAAGATGATTTAAAGTATTGATTACTAAAATTAGTAGAAGTAATTTTTTATTTAATAAAGAAAGTAATATTGATTTGAGTTAATTTAAAAGCTCGTGATACATGTCTTAATATTAAAGAAGGATACATGGATTTAAGAATTAAAGATATGAAGTCTAATATTTTGTTGATGCATAAGTAACAGTCCATGTCACTTGTATCTAACCACAAGTATTATTATGGGGTTATTCAGTGTATCTATAATATTTTTGTTAAAATATACAAATTTAAAGAAAACTAGTAAAACAAAACAAAATAAAAAATATATAGTTATTAACTTATTATTTGCCTCCCTTGTTAACGAGTGAATGCTAATTAAACTATTAATTTTCAATTCCTGGTAAGATTTATTTATATTTACGTTGAATAAATTAAAAAAAAACAAGTTTAATACATGGGAGCATTTTTATATTAAAATTAAATTACGAAATAATTAAAGATTATAAATTGAAATTTATAAATAAAGGAACTACAACTTAAAATCAAACACAAAACGGTGCGTGATAAAATTTGGCATTATTAAGTGAAAAAAATTAAAATAATTATATTAGTTAATTAATTTCAAATTATATTTTTAATTCTAAAACAATTATGCAAAACTATGAATAATTATCTTAAATCATTTTTTAATTATTAGTCATTAAGCTTTAAAAATTATCAATTCTCAGTTTAAAATCATCCCCAATTTTTTTTTATATAAATATGAAATGGAAAATTTTAAGATATTCTTCAATTATTCTTTTAAATGTAAATATAATTTAACATTATTTATTAATTATAAAATTATGAGTTTAATTGTCTATGTCTAATCACAAATAATTAATCATATATAAAATTATTTGATAAATTTTATATTATTTTTTCCTCTTTATTATAATACTTCGATTAAATAAAAATATATATAGAAGCAATTAACTATTACTTTAAAATCATACTTTTATTGATTATTCAGATTATTTAATTATCAGTATACTATATATCTTAATAAAATATTTATAATTGTTTTTTTTGTTTTTATGTATAATTATAATTATTATAAATTTTTAAGTTTATATCTTTGTACGTAATATGAATATGAAATTTATGACTTGAAGAATAAGTTGCATGATAAACACGGTTATTTTGAGATGAATGCACGGAACCGACTTAACATATTTATCACGTCTATCACATTTATGATGTAAAAAATGTTTATGCTGCATAAACTCATTTTGGTGATATAATTATGATTTAAAATATTTTAGTATTGAATTTTTACGATGTATTAATTTGACAAATGTGTTTTAGTTTTTTTGCATTTTTCTTTTTGTCATATTTGATTTATACTTCTTTATATTACATCTTTTTATTTCTTTGAATGTGGAATAGAATTGGGGTGTCTACTGTTTTATTTTTTCTTTCTAAAAATCACAATCATATGCTGTCTTCAAAAAGTTAATGATAACTCCATAGTTTACTAAAATGTTGCCGAAATAACATGCCAGACACGTAGAATCAGACGACAGTGTGTATGCGAAGGGAACGTCTAACAGAAAAATAGTAAGTGGAGGAGATTATGGTACGACAACGATATGTTTTTATATGCTTGAGATTATTTTGGTCTGTTGTTGGAAGTATAAGTGAATCATGAATTTGAGTGTACATATTAAAAATGAAAAGTTGAATCATGCATTTGATCTAGAAGCTGGGAACAGAACAAAAAAATAGCCAGTTGAACAACTCCAGTGTCTCTCTATGGGTATTTAATTTTTATTTTTGCCACTATAATAGTTGGTTCCTCTTTATTGGAAAAAAATAAAAATAATAGTTATTTTGAATCCCATTGCTTCCACTGCCGACAGGAACACCACATGCGTGGTGTCGAAGAAGAAATAATTGAGGTTATGCGTGGAATACGAGTTTTGCATATACTTAGGTTGTGTACAAGATCACGCGTGTAGAGTGAGTTCCGCGTATATAGGGTGTAGGTAGGTAGAGTGTCGAGTGTATCAGGTCACACTCTCTTTTCATGCCACCTAAGTCTCCGTTTGTGACGGATTTGTATTAGGGATTATAAGATGGGGTAACCATGTACACTCTTAGTCCCTTATTAATTTTTTTTTGGAATAGACTCATTAATATAGTTTAGGTTTGATCTATATGAGAATTAATAGTCAGTGGAATGGGTTGGTTCCTAAAAATAAATCCTAAACCCTACAAAAAATAATATCCTACTTCTTAATTATTTTAGTGAGATATTTATTTTATATTATTATTTAAAAAAATAATTAAATTTAATGTATTAATAAAAGAAATATTTTATTTAATCATATAAAGGAGTTAATATTAAGAGTGACAGAGAATTTAATTTTAAATAAAATCTTATATTTAAAATTTTTTAATAAAAAAAAATAATATAAAGAAGATATTTAAATAAGATACTTGTTAAAAAATTAGTCATCTTCTTTAAAATATTTTGTGGCTAATCTTTGGCAAGATATTATGATATATTACATGTATATATAGAAAAAATAGATGCAAAACAAAACTTTGATTACTTTTAATCAAGTCTTCTAACAACTCTTATACTTGAATTCATAAATAGAATGAATTCATAAATTGAATGAATTGAAACAATAAAATTTTAATTTTTCAACAGCACAAATATTTTTTTTATAATTAATGTTTTAAAAAAAATTAATATTTTCCTTATGCAGGATGGCCTGTAGGCCTGCGTATTACCTCTTATGCGGAGTGGGCCAGTGAAATGAACTGACACTACTTGCATGAGACGAGGCAACCCGACCCGTATTTTGTGGGCTAAACACCAGATGGTCTGCAAGCCTGCGTACTATCTCCTATGAAAAATGGGCCAATGAAATGAACACACTACTTGCACGAAGCAGAACAACCCAACTCACATTTTGTGAACTAAACGTGGGGCAGATCCATGGGGGGTTATCCTGCATTGTCATCCCTAATTGATATATACGAAGAAAAAACAATTAAAAATAGAAAACTAAACAAAATAAAGGTGTTTTTTACTAGAGAACTTAAATATTTTGGCATAAGATTGAATATTGCTTCCTTAGAATGTAATAGAATCATTGAATCATATCTTCCTTTTTTAGAATGGAACATTTATCAATAGATCCTGAGAAGACCGTCTAATGATTTTAAACACACATGGAGGAGTGTATAGTCCTTTTTTAGTGAGACCTTCTAAACTTTAACGCATTGTAATTCTTTATTTGAGTTATATAACAAGGTCCAAAATCTCTACAATAGTCAAAATCAAGATGACAGTAAAATATATTTAAAACTAGGTTTACACAAGGATTCTAATTATGGTCGAATTTCATCTAGTTATGTGAATCTCATATAAAACAATAAGTTTTATTCTAAATTGTAGTCTAAGAAGCTAATGCTAGATGCTCTAAGAGTGAATAGAAATATACTCATCACTAGTCCATCTTCTTACCGAAAATTTATTGGAAATCTAATATATCTTACAAATACGCATCTTGATATTATTCATGTTTTCCACCATCCATGCCAATTTGTTGTTGCTCTAATCTTAATATATCATTAAACTTCTCTTTGGATCTTAAGATTGTTAGAATATATGTCCTTAAACGAGAGGGAGGTGAATTGTTTTTTCATCAAACACTTGGATTTGGATTCTTCAAAGCACTTGATCACTCTTGATCAACAAAGATATCTCAAACAAACACCTAAAAAGTTATTTTTTCTTGTTGCAATTAGTGATGTTCAATTCAATGCCTTTAGTGATTCTGGTTGGGATGGATGTCTTAACTCACGATGATTTATCACTGATTATATTATCTGCCTTGGTTATTCCTCTATATCATGACATTTAAATAAATAACCAATTGTTTCTAGAAACTCTTTAGAAATATAACACAGAACTCTTGTATCAACAACATGTGAATATCTTACAATATATCTTCATATTCCTCATACTCAACCTACTCTTCTATATTTTGATAATCAACCAACTATACAAATTACTTCCAACCAAGCCTTTTATGAACACACCAAACATATTAAAATTGATTGTCATATTTAAACAATGATTAATTAAACTCCTCCCTATATACTCCATTTTGTAAAAAGTAAACATTTTAACCAAAATTTTGCTACCATCCACCTTTGATCCTTTATGTTCAAGCTAAGAATGCTCACAATTTACTTCGAACTTGAGGGATTTTCAAAAAGTTAAAATAAATTATTAATAATGATTAAGTTATCCTCTTGTTATAACTAATGTTTCGTAAATGCTATTTTTATGTTTCTGTATTTGTTTTTCAGTTTTATTATTTCTATCTTGTATATAAGCTAAAACTTATCACCTTCTATTACAATTCAATTAAATCTTTTTATGAGTTTTTTTTTTCTGTCCATGCCTTGCCTTGTTTTTCTCTTCTCTTCCTTGCTCATTATTCGTTCTAAAGTGTTATCTTGAAAGAAAATCTATGAGGTTGCACTGAGTTGACAAAAAAAATATTACAAGTGGCACTTCGATAGCTCTCACAAAGTATTACTAATTAATAGTGGGTCTGCTGCGTACAAACTCTGCCTAATTTTCAAACCCAAGAACTGTCATATTCCCATCTTCACCCCTTCTCTCCTTCCTCTGAACCTTCATTTATTTGGACCACTGTCTCTCAAAGTCAAGCTGAATGTGTACACTGAATTCTTTAAATAGACCACTTCTCTCCCTTCTCTTCTTCATTGCAACACATTGCCTCTCTAAATTATTCATACCAAATTCCAAACTTCATTTCAACATCCTCTCTCCCACTTACTTGGATTTCATCAATTCCTATAAATTCACACACTTTTTCACACTACACACTCTAAGCACAACATTAACATACACCATATGGGTTTGAAGGCCATGGACAAAACTCAATTGTTGTCCAAGATGGCTATGGGGGATGGACATGGTGAATCATCCCCATACTTTGATGGATGGAAGGCTTATGATGAAAATCCCTTTCACCCCACAGATAATCCTAACGGGGTTATCCAAATGGGTCTTGCTGAGAATCAGGTATAAAGCCTATAAAACTTCATTCCCATGTCTTGCAATTTTGATAACTTATCACAATTGCATAAAATTTGAGGAATATGGTATATGCACAATATAATACCATTATTTATCTGCTTCTAATCTAATTATCTTAAACTTTTGCAGCTTACTTCTGATTTGGTTGAAGATTGGATACTGAACAACCCAGAGGCCTCCATTTGCACCCCAGAAGGAATAATTGATTTCAGGGCCATAGCTAACTTTCAGGATTATCATGGTCTAGCCGAGTTCAGAAATGTGAGTTACAACAAAGTGTGAAATTTGATCACAACACTCCCTTTATCCATAAACTACTGATAACATTTGATACACTTAAACTAAACGTGAATTGAAAACTTGCACAGGCTGTGGCTAAATTCATGGGTAGAACAAGAGGAAACAGAATCAAGTTTGACCCTGACCGTATTGTCATGAGCGGTGGAGCCACTGGAGCACACGAAGTCACTGCCTTTTGTTTGGCAGATCCCGGTGAAGCATTTTTAGTGCCCATTCCCTATTATCCAGGGTAATAATATATTCAATTCACTTTTTTATTTCTTTCTTTAATTTTTTTTCATTATTTTTTGGGCATTAGTTTATAAGAAAATAATGTTAATGAAGTATGCTTATGCATGTCATGACGTTTCTCATTTAATAATCCATTTAGGTGCATAGCTCCACTTAGTGGAATTCTGCTGGATTAGAAAACAGGATAATGAGATTTGATGGCACTACCTTTTTTTCTCACTTTTATAATGGAATAACATTGCAGTTTCAACCTTCCATTGGAAGTAGTCAACGATCATATCAAATAAAAAATTAAAGCCCTCAAATTAAAATCAAACTAAGACCACAATTGAATAACAATTTGACCATGAACATTGTTTGATTATTCGTTGTCACGCCATCACGGACTTTCTTTTCTTCTTCCTATTACAAGAAAATTTATGTTATGATATGATAGTTTTATTGACATCTACGTCTTAATATTGGTTTCTTACGAGAATCTGAATTTCCTATTGCAGTTTTGACCGGGATTTGAGGTGGAGAACGGGAGTTCAACTTGTTCCAGTTATGTGCGATAGCTCAAATAATTTCATGTTGACAAAGGAAGCATTGGAAGATGCCTATGAGAAAGCTAGGGAGAATAACATCAGAGTAAAGGGTTTACTCATCACCAATCCATCAAATCCATTAGGCACGATCATGGACAGAAAAACACTGAGAACAGTGGTGAGCTTCATTAATGAGAAGCGTATCCACCTTGTATGTGATGAAATATATGCTGCAACAGTTTTCAGCCACCCCGGTTTCATAAGCATAGCTGAGATATTAGAGGAAGAAACAGACATAGAGTGTGACCGCAACCTCGTTCACATTGTTTATAGTCTTTCAAAGGACATGGGGTTCCCTGGCTTCAGAGTTGGCATCATATACTCTTACAATGATGCTGTGGTTAACTGTGCACGCAAAATGTCAAGCTTTGGATTGGTGTCAACACAGACTCAGTATCTTTTAGCATCAATGCTAAATGATGATGAGTTTGTGGAGAGGTTTCTGGCAGAGAGTGCAAAGAGGTTGTCACAAAGGTTCATGGTTTTCACTGGGGGGTTGGCCAAAGTTGGCATAAAGTGCTTGCAAAGCAATGCTGGTCTCTTTGTGTGGATGGATTTAAGGCACCTTCTCAAAACGCCAACTCTTGACTCTGAAATGGAGCTTTGGAAAGTGATTATTCATGAAGTTAAGATCAATGTTTCACCTGGCTCTTCTTTCCATTGCACTGAGCCAGGGTGGTTTAGGGTGTGCTATGCCAACATGGATGATATGGCTGTGCAAATTGCTTTGCAAAGAATCCGCACCTTTGTGCTTCAAAACAAGGAGGTGGTGGTGTCTAAAAAGAAACTTTGTTGGCACAGTAACTTGAGGCTGAGCCTCAAGACCAGAAGGTTTGATGATATCATGATGTCACCTCACTCTCCCTTACCTCAGTCACCCATGGTTAAAGCCACAAATTGAGTCCGCGTATTCCTCTGAATCGTTTAGAAGATGTAACTGATATGTGAAGAGATTATTTGGTTCTTTGATTTGTTATTTGAAGGTACATAAGTGCTACATTTGTTCTTTGGAACAACAATAACAGGAAATTCCTGATGCTGTTTTTGTGATCGGCATTACAGTCTAGTGTGGAGGATGCCTTGCATCCTAGAAGTTGTGCTGCTTGATGCACGTCCCTTCAATCTTAGGGACATTTTTTCTTTTTTCACTTACCAAAAATTGGGTTCAAGGTGAAAAAAGTTTATAGAGTTTGTATTGGTTTATCAGAAGAGTCCAAAAGATGTTTGTATTCTGTCACTGAAATCGTAACTTTCAATTATGAATAAATTGTCAATAAAGCTGTTCAAATTCATTTCCATTCGCACAAAAGACTCCTACATTTTTCCCTCTTCTTCATTTGTAAACAAGTCAAAAACGAGATTTTGAATACTGTATGGCAGGAAAAAGATGACTGCCTGATAAACATTTGTTGGAAGCTCCATAAGTCAAAATATGATAAATAAAATAACAGGTGAGTTATGTTCTCTTCTCGTAAAACATGCTCACTGCAATTTCAGATTCTTCTTTAAGCAACTCTCGATGTCACCAATAGCCAGTTCAAAGTTGATAACAAGTTTAAAACTAAAGGTTGGTGATGTTGTTAACGATTAGACAAAAACCATTCCCAAAAGTTCATTTACATTAAAATAAATTAAAGTGTAATACGTGTTAATACCCCAGAAGACTGAAACTCATAAAATGAAAAGAGTCTAATAATTTAAGCCTTTTTAGAAAGGAGATTCTATTTTACTTCAAAAGGAAGAAAAGCATGTCCCCTTTTGCATTGTATTTAAGCCTTACAGCTTTAAAATAATGCCATAGGTAGGTTCTTTGCTCAACTACTGCAGAGCACACACACAAAACAATGCTAATGGTAAGGAGAAAAAAGTAATGAAATCTCAACCATTTATTTTGGTTTTCAAATAACACATATATGCTTGGAAACAGTCAATCTGATGAAGTCAGAACAAATTTGGTGCTGCAAATAATAATAGTTTTCTTTAAAAAAGTAGTGAGAGAATGGTTGAATGGCACAAAGAATGACATCACTTGAATACCCTGCAGTTTATGGGAGTTACTGGAAGCAAAGCATGGTATGACCTAAGCTATTTTGCATTTAAATGGCTGCACATTCTTGCTTGCTATGAACATTTTGAGTGACAGATCAAATCGTCACTGATTATTATAATATGGATAACACATTTGATAAAGGAACACATCACAGATGACTGTGTCATCTCCATAATGAAGAGGCTTCACCTACAAGAGTTCAAGCATCTTTTACATAACTGAGGGATTCATAATTCCTTTTCCTTCTGGTCATTATCAAAATCTGCACCTAAATCTAACAGACTGTCTTTTTTTGTTTAACAACATGCACATAAATCAACTCTCTTTATTTTTTATTCATTTACATTATATTACACTTTTCATGCCTTACATCATTCTATATTCCTATTCTATTCTTTTAAAAGTTTAATTAAAATTTAAGTAACTCATAAATTTAGATATTTTTAATTATTTCTAATTAAAAAAATTCATTTAATTATTTAAAATATGTTTACCTTTGTTTAAGTATTTCATTGTTAACAAGATGACATAATCATTATTTTTATATTTTTCTCTTTTTAATCTTCTTCAACTCCTTAGTAAGATTGAGTTAATTCATAAATTAGAGAAGATTGAAGAAAAAAAATTAAGTTAAAAATGGAAAAAGAGAATAAGGGTACATTATTCAGAAAAATTTATATAAATAAAAACTATATTTTGAATAGAACAAAAATATTTAATCCCCATAAAAATACTCAAAGTTATGACTTGCTTAAAACTTGACTAATATTTTTAAATTATAATTTAAATAACTTTTTCTCCAACATAGCAACTTTTTTTTTATTATTAAAATAGGTCTACAAATAACTCCTAACATTTATCCAAAATATTTTAAAATTTTAAGAGATATTAATGAGCTTATGTTATAAGAATACTAATTTAAGGATTGATTCTTTAACTATGTTTTAATTCTATATTTCATACATTAACTTCGTCCACTAACAATTAATAATATTTTATTCTTCTATTATTTGTCTTTTTTTATATTTTGTTTGTTTCATATTACATTAGAGATTTTTCATGTTACATTAATGAGTAAATTTAAGGTTAACATTCCCTTCAAGTTATATTAGAAAGTAAATTTAAGGTTAATATTTCTTATAAAAGATGCTTATAATACAAGGTTTATATTTACTTGAATGCTGTAAATTTATTTAATTTATTTTAATAAGAACAGTTTGTTAAGTGAGAATTATTTTTATTTATGTACTGTAAATTTATAATTATAAATAGACTTTATATTTAATTAATGTGATATATACGACATATTACAATATTATAGAAAGAACTAAAAATATATGGCACAAGTGTTTGGGGTGCTAAAAATGAAGGGGCAAGAATTATCATATATTTAAAAATAAAAGAACACAGAAAAAGCTTTTTAAAAAGTGAGATTGGCTTGGCAAGGGTTTTTCTGATGAAAGAATTGTTGGAAAAAAATGGTTTTTAACGAAAGAGAAATGAGTAAAAGAAAATTCATTCAAAGATTTGTTAAGTAGTCTTTCACTGCAAGTAGGATGAGAATAAGGTTCAATTTAACTTAATTTGTCTAATAAAAAAAGGTTATATTTGAACTTTTAAAATATAAATAACATATATTATAATTTTATATTTTAATAATTTAAAAAATTTCATATATAATTTATTAATTTTGTGTTTTATAATTGCGTTTAAAGTAACAAAAAAAAAATAGTAACATTAATCTATAGGTAGTGATATGTTAACACAACAAATAATACAAATACACACTTCACATTCCAATAAACTGATATTTTAATCATATTTAATTTATTTTTTAATTAAAAATATTATTATAATAATTTTTTAAATGTATATATATATATATTTTTTTTTTTTTTGTTACAAAAATATTTTCCTAATCTATAATATGACACAATTCTCAACTACTCAAAATAAAATAGTCTTGACATAAAATGTTTATATACATGATTCATAAATTTAAAATAAGGTGGATCATAAATTGAAAATAAAGTGGATCTTCTTCAATCCCTTAAAAAAAATGAGATGAGAAAAGTTGATCCAAGTTAACAAAATGGATTGATTGAAGGCTTTTTCTTCCTGCACCCCAACATTTTTCTAAATTCCGAAATTGACCTTGACCTTTTATTTGAAAAAAGGACACCGTGGTTACCGAAAATTGGGATCTGGAAATGTGATACAGATTCATCAATCTAAACTAAATCATTTTTTTTTTCTGGATGAGGAGGTGTTTCTTAAGCAAATTTTGCATAAATTATTGATTTTCGGATTGATGAATCTGGAAACCTAATTCTGTTACGGATTGTTGGATCTGGAATGTTTTTTTTTTTTAATTATGAATTTCTGAATCCGAAATTCATATTTCTGTTACGGATTGGTGGATTTGTAATGCTTTTTTTGAATGATGGATTTTTGAATGTGAAATGCATATTTTGAATTACAAATTGATGGATCCGAAATTTTTCCAGATTTCATAATCCATAATGAAAAAAATAAATAAAGTTCAAGTGCATTTTAGGGTTTTTAAAAAAGAATAGAGACAGTTTGATATTTGCATAACATTGTGGGGGTGTAAGAAGAAAAATGTAAGAATGCAAGAAGAAACTGCCTTGATTGAAAGTCATGGCCGTCCCATTAAAGGGTGGGCTATCAATTTTATATATATATATATATATATATATATATATGTGAAATGCACATTTAATTATATAAGTATTTTTAAAATTTTAATTAATTAATTAATACCTTTAATTAGATAAATTAAAATAATTATTATTTTTACATGTTAAATTAATCTATTATAATCAATATTTAGAATTTAATTTTTACGCATTAATGATTTATGTTATAATATTATTTGTATATTTGTATTCTTTAAATAATGTATTACAAAAAAGTTAAATAGAATTTGTCAAAGTGGGATGGTGGGTTGAAAAATCATCTCGATTAGCAAGTTAAACTAAAAGTCTTTATAGTATGATACGGTAATTCATTGAGTCAACTTAATTTAATTTAATTGGCTCATTAATCTGTTAGATTAATAGACTATGTTGGTTAAAAGATTAAATTATATTACTCAATTTTTTTTATAGATTATATGAGTTTAATCTGTTTTAACATTTCTATGTATTTAGAAGTCTTCACAATAAATAAAAATAAAATTTTCTACTAAAAAAACATAAAGATATCAATTTATTTGTTGATACATGCTTTTATCACAACAAATAATTCTTGGTGGATTTACAATAGTTGAGCAAACTGTAAATCAATAATCAAGACTCAAGAGTTTTTCAGTAAGCTTTGAAAATAAAAGATTAAAAGGATTAAAGTGGAGAAAAACAACAGCAATAATTACAGGTAAAAACGCAGAAGATACAAGAAAATTAAACCTTTGAAGTTCAAATTAGAGTTTTACAATAACTAACACAAGGGAGAGAGATTTGTTAGCAGACCAAATTTTAAAAAAGATTTTAATAATTTAGTACCATTTATTGTTATATTAATTTATACTTTGAAGAGTACAAATTTAAAAAGTTTATTTTTATTTTTAAATTTAAATTAAGTTTGAGCTGTGAATGAGAGCAATAACATGTGTTTACAATAAATGTGCTTAATGTTATAAATTCCATTCTCCTATTCCTTCTTCTTTCTTATCTTTTATTGTGTTTTGGTTTATCTTGATGAAAGCATCTCATACTAATTTGTTATCATTCTAATTGGTGGTTTGTCAACATCAAGAATTTAAAACCGACCAACAAATCAGAAGAAACCTTTTCACCATTCAATGTCACACTCACTACAAAATGATGCAATGCTTCAATGCTTTTTACATACCTCCTAATACACCGGAAGAGCCACTAGCTTCATAACCTACTTGATGCTAAAATTATTCCTTTTAAACCTACTTTTCTAAATACACATTTTATTATTTTAGGATTATCATTGGAATTTATTTAGAACAATAGCATACACACCATTCTCCTTCTTCCCCTCTAAACTATAATTGGTATTAAACTATATCTTATAGATAGTTTGATAACAGTCAAATTATATACTATATAAACCTTCAATTCATATCACACGTGAAATTATATATTTATGAGTGGTTCAATAGTGGATGATTTCTAAAAAATTATTGTTAGGATAAACTTTAAATAACTCTGATAACATAGTAAAAAGTGAACTTTAAGTTTAATTCAACCTTATAAAAACAACTTACAAAATAAGTTTGTCCTCACTTATATACTATAAAATGTGAAATGTCTTATCTCTAGTATGTCGATGTTGATATGTGATCTCCAATATTTTATTTTATTTGTAAACCAATTGTATTGTTAAATATGTAAAAATATAATTAATAAATATGTAACTTATCATATTAGAAGTTTGACGAAGTAATTGTTTATAATTTTTTTAATGGATTTTATTTTAATTACTCATGACCTAATTTGACATTATCAACTAAGGCTAATAAATTAGAGATTAAAAAAGCAATTGTTTTTAAAAAAATATGCATTACTATCTACCTTGTGGGAAGTCACTCAATTGATATTGTTATTTGAAGAAAAGGACAAGAAAATATTGATGGAGAAACAAGGGACTATAAATATTAAGTTTTAATTAGAGATTAAAGATAATTTTTAAGACGTCTAGAGAAAAATAATAATACTATATCCAATTAAAAACGTTTTGTTAAACTAAACCCACTTAAGCTTTTGATTAAATATTTGAAGTTACCTTGGGTTGTTGTGACAACCCTACCTTAAACTTCTTAATCAATGGACATGCTTTCAACCGCAAGCTAACAATATTAATTTGGCCACTGGTTTTGGCAACAAAACTAAAACCACGATTCAATATTTTAATCTTCTGAATACAAAAATCCTTAACATCGTCATCATATCTTGATCTAGACAATAAAAGTAAAACACTCTGTTCCACAATTCAATCTTATCCCAACAAAAACTTTTCAAAATGCTACGGTCACCCCAGATGTATACATCAAGTAGACTTCAAGAACCCTCATGAATACATTACACAAACTCCCAATTCACACTATTTTTGGATTGGTATCACATACCACAATAATGATCAATATTCCCTCAATACACACATCAATTAATTTATTCATTCAAAGCCTCCATAGCCTGTTTTGGTACATCGTAAACCTCTACATGTCTCAATTGGTTCATGTTTGGTGCCATGGGATTGACCAATAAACATGAGTTGTGGTTTTTTGTTGTTGTTGTGGAACATGAGAGTGAGTCAACAAATAGCACAAGCATTAGGGTTCTCTTCAGCACTCTGAACGTAGTAGTATGAGGTCATTTGGGGATTGTATGCTTTGTAGAGCTTCACAAGCTCTTCAATTTGTTGATTTGGATTTTTCTTCTTGTCATCTTCTTTCTTCTTGTTCTCCTCTTTTTTCCCATCATCTTTCTTGTCTTCTTCTTTCTTCTTCTCTGGCTCTTTTGCCGGCCCAACAGTTACAATCTCTGTGTGCCAACTTTTTCTCAATTTGCTCACCACACTCACAGGGTCTATGTCACCCACCACTGTCAGTTTCTTCTCCTTCATGTCCATGGAGATGGAATCGATACCTGCATATTCAAATTATCCTACTCACATCATCAAATATAATAAACATGTAGATAAATAAATTTCTGATCTCTTCATCTTCTCAAAACAATTTCTGTTTCTGTTTCATTTTAATTCTTCATGTTAGCCTTTTGTTTCTGATCAAATCAAAAGATTTGATGTAATTTCTGTCATTAGAAATCCTTTGATTTGTTCTGTTCTGTGTCATTTCAGAACCATCAAACCTCTTTTATTATTTTTAAAAAATCTGTTATTAGCTACATCATTACTTAATCATGGATCATAATAGAAAAATTAAGATTCGTTTTCTAAAAGCTGTTTAAGGAATTGATGATTAACAAATAACTTTAAGCCGTTCATTCTGAGTGGCAAGTAGCAACAAAATAAACGTCCATTTCCTGTGATGAACTCCTTTTCCTTTTATATTGGCAACTTGGTTTATTGAAAGCCATTCTCACAAGTTAAAGACAATTGTTTCAAATCAACTTTTATATATTGAATGCTTCCTAATGGTCCAATACTTCTTCCAGTTAGAAATTGCATTAAATAAAAGAGGGAATTTAGATAGATATCAGATGCATTTTTGTATTGTTATTAAAATTATAATTTTTGACTCCATGAGTTATCAAAGTAAGGTCTTGAATCAGTACCTGAGAGGCTAGAAACCGATTTCATGGCCTTCTGCTTTGCTTTGTCATCGTGCAAATCCAATTTCACAACCACTTTCTGCAACAAAACAAAACAACAACAATCATCAATAAAGATTAAAACATGTTTGAGCTCTTTTTGTTCTCTGTTTGTAAAGAAGCTAAGCTAGGGAAAGAAGAGATGTGAAATTATATTGTAATTAGCATATGCACTATGCTAGAGTATACTGTAATCTGCACCAACTATGATAGCTTAAAAATAATATGTATGAAACAAATTAGAAAATGGGAGATATAAAATGAAAAATCCACTTAAACAAGGATAAATTGAACTGGTCATTCTTGTTTAAAGGAAGAATGATGAGAAAGGGACATGAAGTTATGAAAGACAAAACAGAAACATATAAGAATAGAGAGACACAGAAGATATAACATGAAGTGCATAAGGAACTGAACTTTCAATAAGATTAGGAAATCTCACCTTCATTTACAAATTTGTCTAAGTTTTGATGATGAGTGAAGAGAGTGTGAAGAGGAAGAAGCAGAGAAATTAGCAGTGCAATTTCAGTATTGGGTTGGGGCAAGGTTTATGTGGAGCATAGACTACTTCCTATGCCATCAACCCTGTTATTATATAATGTAACATCAAAACAAGTCAAACAAGTGCCTTCTTAGTTAATTGTTTTTGGGTAAACTAACATTTTACATCATTTTCAATCCAATATAACTCGTTTAAGATTCTTAAATCAACCCTTCGTGTTAACATCACTCATTTTTTATTTTAAAACTTTCTAACTATGACATCTCTCTAAAAATATAAGAGGGAGTAATTCATCCATTTAAAAGTATAAAAAGTTTTAAGTTTTGGTAAGAAGTGCAGCATCTAAAATTATGTTTTCACTGGTATAAATACATCTTTAAAAACTAAAAATGGGAATAAAGTTAACTTTAATATTTTGAAAATTTATTTAAAGTTTTTCATGTTTGAGAAGTAGTTTATAGTTTGAGAAATGAAAACGTAATTTACCCGTTAGTTTTGGTTTGAATGAGAGTGTTGGGGAAGGAAGGGATGAAATTGACGCAAGAGTTATGACAGCGAAGCGAATTTGCGTGTTGTGTTGAACAATTGAAGGGGAAAACTTGACCAAGTCTTTGGCATTAGCAGCGACATATAACTCATGCTGCATGTTATACAATCTATGTGGACAAAGAATAATTATATGTTGCATCTTAAAATTTAACACAATGTTATATGTTAACATTAAATTTTGTCTACCATATATATAGTTATTTTAATAAAAAAATATCTCCCAACTAGATCATTTAGTTTAGTCAAAGAAGAGTTGTTTCCAGTCAAATTGTTTCATCTCTCTAATTGGCCCATTTTTCTTTCTTATACATTTCTTTCCCTCTTTTCTCTTTCGGTATCTAGTATTGTTTCTAGTTATAAGCATCGCCTACCTCCTACGAGAACTAAACGAGATTTTTTCATGAATTCCAAATATCGACATTAGGACTGTAGCGTTATGGGCCGAACTCGATGTTAAGAGATATGTATGTTGATTGGAGATCGTCAGAGTAAACTTGACTTTTAGCCTCATTGGCTTATGCCTGAGACTAGGGGGTTGTAGCGTCATGGGTCGAGCCCAATATTGCTTATAAAGAGGTTCTCTACCGATATTCATATTTAAATATATTAATTCTGTATCAGTTCAAATCAAGGGATCCCGGATAATCAACCTTAAATAGGAGACAACATTTATTACTGAATTAAGTCAATAATATGACCATATACAAGGAGAAGGGGGAAAAACTACCCTATATAAGGGGAAGAAAACAACTCACAGACACACAACACATGAAGTACTTTCAACTTATATTTTACACTATATTCATTATATTTTATGTTCTTACTGACTTGAGCGTCATAGTATCTTCTACAAGTGGAGACCCCTCATTTTCTCGGAGCCCACAAGGATACGATACAATCAGTGATCATCTCGAAGTTTAACTAACCTCAAGTGAATGTTCTAGGTTTGAGATCGTTAATACTCTTGTCTGGACCATTTCACCACATAATTGAACTCGACTCATGAACTCACAACCCTCTAGCCTCATCCGTAAGCCAATGAAACTAATAAGTTCATTAAACATTTGATTACGAAGCACACCCTTAATATTTATCTTGAGATTAACTATCATGACCTCACAATAGTTAATAATTATAATATAATTCTAAAATAAAAATTGAAATGTAAAATGTTAGAAAGATAAAAGTACAGAACTTTACTTTTAAATTAAAATGGAATTCATTTTTTTTACAAGAGAAAACACATATATTATCCTTGTGGTAGTTGAGTTGTGCTTGAGAAATTTTTGTAATAAATGAAAAAAGGCACGCACTTTCAAATAAAGAAAATAAATAGACTACTAATCTGTGTTTTTTATTATGGCCATTAGTTCTTTGACGGAAGAAACCAAAAGTATTAAAATCGCTAGTCTCTTTCTCTTCTTGTTATTGAAGATGATCCATTATTAAAAAAATATCAGCATTCTCTCTTTTAGTTGTAAATTTGTTATTTTTTACTTTTGGAGAACAAGTATTCAAGTTTGTATATTATACGAGATAATGTTCAAAATGTGTTACTTGATTAGAATATTTTTCAATAGAATGTATAGGGATTTTTTTTATATTAAGGTCACAGTATGACAGGGACTTATACAGAATACTTACAAATAATTTATTAACAAAGCTTTTAAACCATATTATTAAAGGTCTCTATCATATCTGCTCTTCAATTTTATTTTTTCTTCCGTTATCCCAATATCAATAGTTGTCTAGGTTATCCCAATATCAATTTCTCGTAAATTAGACCATAATATTATATCTTAACTCAAAGATTTATACTCCAATTAAGTGTTTCTTCCTATTATTAATGCTCCCATCATGAACCATTAATTAATGCTGCACGAATTCGCGACAAGAATTCACTTTCACAGTTGGGAAATTGGATATCGAGTCATGGCTTATGAATAAATTCGGAAGGTATTTTAAATTATACAATTTAAAAAAATATATATAATTCAAAATACAAATTGGTTCGAAAGTCAATTTCTGGATTTAGAAGATTGTGAAATTTAGAAGTCATTTTCTAAATTCAGAGAAGTCTTTCAAATTTATAGACTTTAAAATATTGTCTGATTGGAGTGGAGAAGATGATGGAGGATGTAATGATTTGGACTTAATTTTTAATTTTATTAAAGATAAATTTGAGTTTTCACAGAAAGTATAAAAGTACATGAAGAAACTATGGAAGTAGACGAAAAAATACCTAATCAATATATCATTAGAATTCGAATTAAGAATGTTCAACAATGACAAATTCTTTTTTTCAATTTTGAAGCTGGGTTTTAAAATTGGAACCAAGAACCGATCTTCCATTTGAGGCAAATTCTTCCTGCACCTCCATTGCTCCTTCATGCTCCACCACATAATACAATTCGGACTTATTTTGAATACCAACTTAGATAATCCAATAGTTGAAAACAAATCTGGAGTTTTATAACAGATAGTACAAATCAGTTTATAAATGCTAAAAACAAATCATTTTACGGTATTTCTTCCTTCACCCATACATTCTATGTAATATCAGAATTATTCTTTGATAATTTTGGATAATTCTATAATAAGGGTTCCATAAACAAAACATATTTCTGGAATAGGAAATTTGAAAGACAAAAAATAATAATTTTTTTAATTTTTAAAATGGTAAATCTAAAATTCATAAAATGTATTATGAAAAAGTATATTATGAAAATATTCAAAAAAAAGGTAATCCATAAGTATTCTTAAAATGGATAAAATGGTGTTTTTTTAGAATAATGGAATGCAAAAAGTTATTTATTGAGATATAATAGATAATTGTTATTAGTTGAGGTTTAAAATGGATAAAATGGTATTTTTTTTAAATAATGAAATGTAAAAAATTATTTATTAAAATATAACATATAATTGTTGTTAATTGAGGTGTAAGTGACATTTATTCTACTTTGCGGTTATAAACTCAGATTTGAATAATATTAACTCCTTTCCCTTCTCTAGATAAAGAAATGGCATGACTGCACCTTCACCGAGTTTTCAATTTACTTTTTCAGAGCAAAGAGATCAAATCGTATGTTAACTGTTCTTATTAGTTTCACTGTCACATTGTTTTTATTTAAATAAATTTTTAAATGAATACTAGAGGCCAATTCCAAATCTTAAATCCGATGCGGGATTGTGTATCAGATTAAATGATCCAGTTTGTGTTTTAAATTTATAAATTAAATTGTTGATTACGGTACACAATTCTAAATTCGATTTAAAGTTTTGAACTGATCAATTCGACATTTATTTCAAAAAAGAAGATATATTTAGTATTTAAAAATTATATGGAGGTGTAGGAAGAAGAAACGGAGGTGCAGGGAGAATTTGGCCTCTGATGAGGATAGCCCATCGAGCTCATATACAGTGGTGCTTTGAAGTTCCTGCTGGATAAGGTCTGAGTTCCCTTAATTCACATCAAAGCTCTTGCATCCTTCTTGGCAATCCATTTTTGGATGTGATTTTGGTGACAAATCAATGGTCATTATTTTTTTTAATGCTATTTTTATTTTAATAATTAATTATTTGTTGAACATTTTTTTTCTCTTAATATTAATGGAATGTTGGGATAACACTTTATTTAATTTTTCTTTTGGTCAAAAAATAAAGTAAAGAATGATTAATTTAAATAAAAATTCAAGATGATGATAATGAGATATTGAGTGTAAGAAGATTCAGATTAAAAGTAATTTATTCTATTTATTCTACTTCAATGACAAAGTAGTAAAAATAAAACGTTGAAATTACTAAAAAAGTCTTTGCTTCTTTCTCAGTGTTTTTTTAACTCAAATATTTTGTATTTGTTTTAAGTTCAATTAGTTTGTGATTGGATAGTGTAATTCAATTGAACTCTCATCATTAATGTGCTTTAGAGTTCTTATGGAGCAAGAGGTTTCGAGATGCAACTAGTACAACTTAAAAATTGAAACACAGCAAAAAATCTTTGATTCTCTCTATTGATGTTTTTATTTTTGTAATGTTTTACATGTATTTTAAATTTCATTAGTATATCTCTATAGAGTAATTGATAATTGATAGGTTTAAGAAGACTAAATATTCAATTAATTTATTATCATTAACGTTGAAGTAGTAATATGATTTTCGCAAAACATTACTCCATTGTTGAAGTGGATGAAGGAGTTACAAGAAGGGATTGAACTGTGATCTTTTAACAACTTTTGGTTTTATCATATTTTTGCTTAAGCTATTAACTATCAAAAGATTCATAGAGGCAAGAAAACGCTATTCAATGAATTAAATATTCTTAAGAAAATATGAAATAACGATGCATACGCTATCCTAAGTCATTTTTTTCAAAACAAAAACTTTATTCATGCTTCTGAATGGGTAAATAATATCAGTTTTGAATGAAGTTTTGCAGATATAATAAATGACAAATATAAAACTTGTTTCAAAGTACGAGGCCAACTATATAGGAATAGAAACCCTTCACATTCAATTTTTTTAATCTACCAAAATCAACCAGCAAACAATGAACTATATACACATGATGACATACAAAATAATTGTACTCTGCCTTGTATTTTATTAGAAAACGAACCTGAAAATGCAAGGTCAAGCAAACTAAGGAGCAAAAACAGTGCCTAAATTACATTCCAGGACAATAAATGTAACTTGTAAAGGCAAAGACTCTTAAATTATTGAGAAAATTCATGGATGCCGAATGACGCTAAATCAAATCGAAGACATTCATTCCAGTTCAAATCCATTAATAATGCCAAGTGACTGAATATAATAAAAATTATTCTCTCTCAAAGGGGCAATCCCTACTCAGATGACGACTGATAGTCACTGATAATCTGGCCGTAAATTATTCGCCTTGCAAGGATGCCCGAGCAATCTCTAGAGCCTCCTCCACTGAAGTTGCGTTTTGAAGTTTGGCTTTATCGATCACAGGTTGACTTCTGGCGAGTTTAGGAAGGAGTTGAAATTCCTGAGTTAAAAAACAAAAAACTAAGCATTAGGTTTTCTCTTTCAATGATCCAGGTTTATTGAAATGAATTCTCAATTATATGGGTTAGTTCTGAATATAAATTCTGTGATTTACTAGTGTAATTGTATAGAAATAGAACTTAGGCTCTATTTAGATAAACTTCTGCCTAAATATAAAATACTAAGAGAAGAAAATGAGATAAAATGCTTTGAGCTTTTTCCATAAACAATAACTAACAAATAGTTAATTTTTATAGAAACTCTTATTTATTTATTTTATAAAAGTTTAAGTGTATAAATTGATTTTAGCTTACAAGAATTAATTTAAGTTTTTTAATTTCTTCTCTTCAAAGTACAGACTGAAACAGAGCCAAGCTAACAAAAATAACTGCTGACCAACAGTGTTATCGTGCTCTATCCGCATTTAATGATACCAATAAAAACTAAAGCAACTTTGCCGAATTTTCATAAAGATGCCATATATTATGGCAAATAAACTCCATAAGTATATATAGGATTAGGATACTCTGTAGTTTCTAAAAGAACTACCATATGCTCATTTCTAAATTTCAAGCTTAAATTTACTTTAATTAAATTTTAAAAGATAAAATTGTTATTAAAATAAATCAATAGACTAGATGATGCAGTTCTTTATAAATCTGTAGACGATCTTAATCTTCATCTTTAGTATATAATCTAAACATCAACAAAAGGTTAACAAGTTTTGGTCTCCACATGTTCTATCAATTCCATTATAATTATTTGGTAAATTTGGATAAAAAAATTGTTAAAAGTGCCTTATCTCGACAAAAATCATGAAAAAAAATGAAATGATGTCTTGAGCAAAAGAAAAAATATAAATTAACACAAATCAATATTCAATAACTTTTTTTTATGCAATATCAATTTTTGTCTTATCTAAAAGTATAAAAATGCAGAAAGACGGTCCAGGTAGGATTGTTCAAAATGCAATCTAAATCCAAATAAATTGATTGTATTTAAAATCCATATCCACTTTAACTTAGATCAAATATATTTGGATTTCTTTTAAATCTATTTAAAGTGGGTTAAATCTAGATTAAATCCACTTTGTTAATTAGGTCAAAGCTACTTTGTCAATTATATTAAATTCATTTTGATATGGACACAGACTGATTTGGCTTGAACTCGGTCTAAACCGACTCAAACCGGACGCGGACCAACTCGGCTCTACATGGCTCGACATCGGGCCGGTCTGGGCCTAGATGACTCAACATCGACCCAGGCACGAACAACTCGACAACGGCCTGGGCCCAGAAGACTCGACATCGGTCCAGGCCTGAACAACTCGACATTGGCTCAGCCTGCTCGACTCAACATCGACTCGGGCCCGAACGTCTCGACATCGGCCCGGGCCTACTCAGCTCGACATCGGCCTGAGCCCTCTTGACTCGACATTGGCCCGGGCCCGCTCGGCTCAACATCGGATCAGGCCCGAATGATTCAAAATAAGCCTGGGCCTGTTCGACTCTACATCGACCCAGGCCCGCTCGACTCGTCATCTACACGGGCCCACTCGGCTCAACGTCGACCCTAGCTTGCTCGACTCAACATCAGCCTGGGCCCGGACGACTCATCATCGGCCTCAACCCACTCGACATCGGCCAGGGCCTGAACGACTCGACAACAGCCCGGGCCAGCTCGACTCGACATCAGCCCGGGCCCGAATGATTTTAAATCGACCCGGGCCTGCTCATCTCGACATCGGCTCAAGGCTGCTGGGCTCGACATCGACTCGGGCTCGCTCGTCTTGACATCTGCCTAGGCCTGCTCGGCTTGACATCGGCCCGGGCAACTCAACATCAGCCTTGGCCTAGACAACTCAGCATCGGCCCAACCTTGCTTGGCTCAACATGGGCTCAGGCCTGCTCAGCTCGACATCGGTTTGGGTTCGCTCGAGTTGACATTAGCCCTGGCTTTGTCGTCTGGATATCGAACCTGAAAGACTCAGCTCGACATGGGCCTGGACTGGCTCGACTGGACATTGGCATGGGCTAACTCAGCTCATTATTGGTCTTGGCCGACTCGGGTCGACTCAATATCGGCACGGGCCTGGACGACTCAACATCGATCCAGGCCCGAACAACTCGACAATGACCCGGGCCAGCTCTACTCGACATTGGTCGAGCCCGAATGATTTTAAATCGGCCCAGGCCTGCTCATCTCGACATCGGCTCAGGGTTGTTGGGCTCGACATCGGCTCGGGCTCGCTCGTCTTGACATCTGCCTGGGCCTGCTCGGCTTGACATCGGTCCGGGCAACTCAACATCGGCCTTGGCCTAGACAACTCGGCATCGACCCAACCTTGCTCGGCTCAACATGGGCTCGGGCCCACTCATCTCGACATGGGAATGGGCCCCCTCGTCTCGACATGGGCTCAGGCCCGCTCAGCTCGACATCGGCTTGGGTCCGCTTGAGTTGACATTAGTCCTGGCTTTGTCGTCTGGATATCGAACCTGAAAGACTCAGCTCGACATGGGCCTGGACTGGCTCGACTGGACATTGGCATGGGCTAACTCAGCTCATTATTGGCCTTGGCCGACTCGGGTCGACTCAATATCGGCACGGGCCTGGACGACTCAACATCGACCCAGGCCCGGACAACTCAACATCGACCCAGGCCTGGACTGGCTTTGTCGTCTGGATATCGAACCTGAAAGACTCAGCTCGACATGGGCCTGGACTGGCTCGACTGGACATTGGCATGGGCTAACTCAGCTCATTATTGGCCTTGGCCGACTCGGGTCAACTCAAATCGGCACGGGCCTGGACGACTCAACATCGACCCAGGCCCGGACAACTAGACAATGACCCAGGCCAGCTCTACTCGACATTGGCCGGGCCCGAATGATTTTAAATCGACCCAGGCCTGCTCATCTCGACATCGACTCAGGGCTGCTAGGCTCGACATCAACTCAGGCCCGCTCGTCTTGACATCTGCCCGGGCCTGCTCGGCTTGACATCGGCCCGAGCAACTTAACATCGACCTTGGCCTAGACAACTCAACATCGGCCCAACCTTGCTCGGCTTGAATTTTGGTCCGGGCTTGCTCGGCTCGACATGGGCTGGAGCCCACTCATCTCGACATGGGAATGGGCCCCCTCGTCTCGACATGGGCTCGGGCCCACTCGGCTCGACATCGTCACAGGCCCGCTTGACTTAATACCGTCCTGGGTCTGCTCGGGCGCCATTAGCCTTGGCTTTGTCGTTTGAATATCAGGTCGGGCCCGCTCAACTCAATATCGAACCCAAAAGACTCAGCTCGACATGGGCCTGGACCGGCTCAACTAGACATTGGCATGGGCCAACTCGGCTCAATATTGGCCCCAACCGACTCGGGTCGAATCAATATCGGCCACTCAACTCGGCTTGGTCCAGGGTTGACTCAGCTCAATTTTGGCCATACCGACTCGATTCAACTTGGGTCTAGATGACTCAGCTCGACGTGGACTTGGGTCTGAATTGTCTTAGCTCAACCTGGATCAGGCCAAGTCAAAATCCAACCCAAAATGCAATTTGGATAATCCAAAAATGTATCCAATTTATATCTAATCCATATCCAATTAAATGGATTAGATTTAAAATCCAAAAATATGGATTTGGATTTGAGATAAATCCATTTAAATGGATTAAAACTAATACGGATTTGGATAATTATGGATTGAATTTTGTAATTTGGATTTTTTTCCACACCCTTACCATGTAGTGTCTACCTTTCTGCTAGTTTGAGCGTGTGTACAATTCTAATAATATCAATTACACTGTAGAAAAATAGTGGCAACTAGAAAGTACCTCTGGGCTCCCACTTTCAAGAAGAACTCCTTTCAGCTTACCTGTCCCAAGTAATCAAATTCTTTGTAACAGCAATTCAAAGATCAAACAAGCTCATTTATGCATTTAAACATACACATTAAAGCATTACCAGATTCAATCCAGAAGGTAGCTATTTTAGGATCAAAATTTCCAATTTCAACTGCTTCTCCAACTGTCCAAAGAAAAATAAATGGTAAGAGCAATAAGAGAAATTTAAAAGTTGAAAAAGAAGAAAAAAGTGAGGTAATGATATTTATTTTTAAGTAATACTTACCATTGTCCCCAAAGAACTGCCACCATACTTTTCTAGGGCTTCCTTCATATTCAAAAACTCTCGAGTAGAAGTATGGAAGATAGTCATACCTGAAAATTCATTAAGTAAATTCATCTAAATCAGCTTGCGGAAAAAAATAAACTCCAAGGATAAATGACAGAAACACATGATCCAATGTACGTGTGAGTTTGTGCGCTGAGTAATGCTTTCACACAGTGCTGTGCAGAGCGACGGGCATGATCTACATGTTCCACTCGAGAGATACGGTCATAGATCTGTCCGGTTTTCCATAAACTCAAATGTCAGATAAAAAAAATTAAAAGATGTACATAAACTGATCAAGTTCGATAACCAAAAACCAAATAAAGTGAAATAGTTGAATTTTTTTTATTGAATTGGATTGGAATTCGTATGTGATTTTCAAAGCCAATCCAAACTCAATTCAAGCCCAAATTATGTGTATATAATTTTATTTATGAAATTATTGTATAAATATATGTTTATGAGACTACTATACTATACTAACTAATTTTTTTCATAATTATGTTAACTATTTTAAGTCTTATTATTGTAATATTTTATAAGTTTATTAATTTAGTTAGCTTGAAATTTGTATTTTTATCTCTTCAAACTATAATATTGTTGCGGTTGTTGTATCTCCTGTTCTCTCTGTTATTATATCTCTTTTATTTATACTGGAAATAGGTTTTGATCTCTGATAAAGAATGGATAGAAGAAACAAAATATTAGATACAGTGCCAAGTCTAACTCTACAAAGAGAAGTAAAAATTTGTGCATGCATTTGTTAAAATCTCACAACTACTAAACATATAATCAATGTAATCCTTGTAAGGCTTGACTTGGCCGGTAGTTATTTACAAACCAGTTTTGTAGGATTGAGAGTTCCATGCCTAAATTCTAGTAATGTTAAATTTATGCATAAACATGTATTTGTAACTTTGGAAAAACTTCATATTATTTTAACTGCTGATTTACAAGTTGGATAATGCTGTGACTATTGACTTGCGGGTCGATATTTAATACATTGAATAAGTACTTTTTATTATATGTATTAAATAGTATGTGTTATTTACCTTAGAAAACAAAAAACACATAATCAATCCAATCCAATCTATAAGAAGTTGGACTGGATTAGATATTGTATTCAAATTGTGATCCAAAACAAACAATACTTTCGTTCTTTTGCCTAAAATATATCCAAACCAAACTGTGAATGCTCCAAGCATGAATTGATAAAACTCAACTCAAAAGCAAAGATAATTTTGTACCTTTAAAGGGAAAGCCGCTACATCACCAACAGCAAAGATTCCAGGAATTCTTGTCCGGAACAAACCATCAACCTGAAATAAAAGTTACTGATGTATTTAGACAAAGTTCTTCAACCATTATTTTGGCCTCCCTCCAAGTTTCATCTGCAAATGAGGGTATCTCTAACAAACAGAATGATCTCCCAAAATTGATGATTAACATGTTCGAAATCCTATTCTTCAGTCACCAGAAAGGAAAGAGTTAGATGGTCTTGCCAATGCACAAAATAGGGTTCATTCTTAATCGTTAGTGACATTAGAAGTGCTTAAATTCAATTCCTAACCTCTTTAAAATTTTGTCAAATTACTGTTATTCATTGGCCTCACCTGTATACCACCAACATCTGTATTTAGGCCCACACTCTCAAAGGGGCTCACAGCAGGTTTTGCTCCGATGCCTATAATAACCTGTGAACCAGAAGGAAAAAGTAAAAAAAAAAACAAACTATGTTTGTCCTGCTTGCCTAACGTAGATATAAAACCTCAATTCTTTCTATCAACGCATGCATTATAGAAGTAAAAGTTAACGGAAAATGATCTTCAGATATTAAAGAGTAAATAAAAATGTAATTACCGTATCTGCTTCCACAATAGATCCATCTCCAAGTTCCACACCAGCTACATGTCCATTAGAACCAGCTTCCAATTTTTTTATGGAGGCACCCTGGTGAATTTAAGGTTAAAAAAACGGAAGGATTTTCTCAAACCCATTACTACCTACTGATTATAACAAGGGAAAGTATTACAGAAATGGGGAAGGAGTAAATACCTTTAAGATTTTAACTCCATGTTTTTGATAGAGTTCTTCATATCTCCGGGAAAGAGAAGGAGTGAACAGTCTTTGCAAAAGTTTATCTTCCGGAAATATGATCTACTTTTTATGGTAACACATATTTGCAAGTCAGTCGGTCAAAACTTTACAACAAAAAATTGTTAAAAAGGTAAAGTTTATGCTTCAATCTATAAGTGTTAAAGATATGATTTGACAACATTAAATAGGGAGATACTATGTAATTTGGTAGAAAAATATTTATGAAATATTTTTATCATTAGATGTTAATTTTGTTTCTTATTATTGTATCTCTTTTTTATTATAAATAAGAATGTGTACCCAACACGCCACATTCATTATCTCCATTCTCAGATTCTCTCTTTTCACTATGGTACTAAATAGAAATGCAAGTAGAAAAGCTCATTGGAAAGCAACAGACATGTTTCTAATCCCCAATATAACAATAAAAAATGAAGAGTTTTATAACGAATTCATTGAATATTTTGTATGACTTATTACCAACCCTTTTGAAGCACCAATCGAGGGTAGTTATTTTACTTCACAAAAAAAGGCAAGTCATGCCCTGATGTAATGTAGGCCTTCAACAAAACAAGTTAACAGATAGACCTAACTGAGTCATAATTATTATTTCACGATTCGGCATATACAATAACATTTACTTAATGCAAGACTTTTAAATGCTTTGTGTAGAGGACCAAAATGAAGAACTTCTGTTGGCATAGATAAACAAGATAACAGGTAATAATGGAAGTCAGAACAAGAACTTTTCACTTTGAACCATAAAATAGATGATGAAAAGGATGCAGAATAAACACATACCGTGGTATCAAGATTCCAACCAACAGCAGCAGCAGCAACCTCCATTCCTATATAACCACCTCCAACAACTACAACCTTTTTTGCTTTTTCCTGGAAGTTAAAGAAAACAAATTAAACAAATCATAATGATGAACAAACTGCATGTCCTATTAATTTTTTTGGCTGCATTGATGTGTTTCTTAAAAGTAACCTTACAACAAATATACAAAAATTTGTAACTTTTCTCAAGTTGTATGAAAAAACACTCGAGAAAGATTATAATACAATAATATATTCATAGGGAAAATATTGTAGAATTGGAAAAAAAAGTATAATTTGAATACCTGCATCAAATGACTGTAAGAATTGGAACATGCAATAGATTCTCCACTTCAAATGTAAAAATCAATCAAATCATTCATGTTAGAGGGTATAATAAATTACCAATGATAAAATCAGTGCATCAGCATCTGCAACATTCCGGATATAATGAACACCGGGAAGGTTTCCCCCAATTTTCTCTGGAAACCTTACATCAAGAAATCAACAACTCAGATTTTCACCACCACTTTGTTCATAAACAGAAGTAGTGAGCTAAAAGTAAATAAACCAATACCTTGATGCTGTACATCCTGTTGCAATAATAAGCGAACCATACTTCAGAAGTTTTCCAGAATTTGTTGTCAAAGTTTGATTTTCAATATGAATATCTTTTACTGGATCTTCATACAACATCTGGACAGGAAAAACAAACAGCATAAAACTCAGCACCTCACTAGCTTTAAAGCATGTCAACCGAAAGGAACTTTTCCTTAGACAGCTACATTAAATCAAGCTTTACCATTCTATTTCAAACAATTCTATGTTCATTGTACCACACGCACACTTAAAGTGTGCGTGGAAACCAGTTTGGAGCCTTAAATACAGAACTTTCCACTTTCCAAAGCAGCAACATAGAAGGAGTAAGAGAAACAGAATGGCCTTCAGTTGAACTCAACTGAATTCCAAACACAAACTTAACAGTGTATGCAACGAATCTTGAAATTTTTCCTACTCTTTATTTTTGAAATCCCTACCCTGATGAAACCTGTTACAAAAAAAAAGATTTACCTCTATCCCATTCTCTTTATACCACTCTGGAGTCTGCCTCTCTCCACCGGATCCAACACACGTGTGAAAACCCTAAAAAGGCATATAGGAACTATCACTTACAAGAAACCATAATGTGAAGCCAGGGAACAACAATACAGAACGGCCATAATAGCATAATAATATAATTAATAGCAGAATATTTGAGCCCACCACCACCAAAGCCCTATTCTACAAAGTGAGGTCCGTTACATGGATCACACGATGTATTACAGTAACTGAGGAAAAAATTCTTACAGGAAGACGCGCTGGTTTCTTATCCGGCGGGAACAAATACGCTTTCGTCAGAGCGGGACGCTCGTAAGGTGCATATGGCTGATTCATCGAATTCAAAAGAAAATCATAAATAACACAAAGAAACAGATCACGTTCAAATTCCGACTAAAGAAACAGAAATTGACACAATGAAGCTAGAAACAAGAAAACCTCTTTGGTCACAATACAGAGGCGTCCATCCGCCAAGCCGTGCTCGACGAAAGTGCGTGCGGCATACCCCGCGGAATTTCCACCGCCAACGATCACGTACCTGCGCAAACAGAAAATGAAAACTCAAAATCGCGTAATAACTTAAATTGAAGAAAGAAAACAGTGAAAGATGAATCAAGAGAAGCGGTACTCGCGATTCTCATTGGCAAACGCGGCGTAGCATCTTTTGAATTTGATGGAAGTGGAAGAAGGAGCTGGAGTGAAAAAAGGCCGTTGCGGACGCGAGAGGGAGAAAGCGTGCTTGAGTGATAAGGAGTTTGATATCGCAGCCATTGTGAGTCTGCGAGCTGTGAAACAGAAAACGGTTACGAGGGAAAGCGACAGTGCAGTGCAATCAAATACTCCTACTCTAGAGGTTGAATACCTGAAGGAGAAGGCATCGATGCGTTTATATGTAAATTTTATTATAATAATGATGAGTTAATTATTGAAGGGCAAGTGTTGGCGTTACTTAAGGTGGCTCTAGTAGAGGTCGAAGGGGCATGACCTCTATTCAATTTTAGAAGTGTGTGCGATGGGAGATGGTCTAATTTGTTGTTGCTTTTTTCTCCATTGGAGGTTATCGCTCTGTTCATTCTGCCGGTACCCAATGTGTCATTTCCCAATGACTAATCCGACGTCGTAGGGAAGGAGAGCATTTTGTTTCCAGAGGGCCCAGCCCGTTTTGTAGTACCTTTTTTACTCTTTGCACCCTCCAACATTTTTTGTATTTTTTTTAAAATTAGGAAAAAAATAACACTTTTCTATGTATACTTAAAAAACCTCTAGGGGAGACTACCCCACAACTCATGATGAGTTGAAAATCTTGGTCAAATAGCATGCTAAAAAATAAGAAATAGAAAAAAATTAAATTTTTATTTTATCTGATTAATTTGAATTGAATTGACAAATTTAATTAAAAGATTTCAGTATATTAATAAATTATATTTGGATATACTTTTTCTTACTTTATTTTATAAATATTTTCTTTATTGGTGCGATGAGTATTGAGTTTATAAAGTAAACCGATAATAATAGTAAATCTATATTTTATTTTAAATAATTATAAAACTTAAAAATAAATAAAAATCATATAAATCTAAAACACTTAAAGATAATTTTAGAAAAAGGGGTTTGTAGATTAACGTTTGTTGTGTTGCTGGTGATTAAACCACGTGTCAAAACAATTTATTTTTTTTATTCTAAAGATTAAAAACAAGTTATGAAAACATAGATTTCTTCAAGTTGTTGTTAGAGATCTCACGTCGACTTGAAACATGACTAAATTTTAATATATAAATATAAATTTCACCTTATAAACTAGTTTTGTAAGATAGAGTTACACATTTACGTATGACAGTCTATGATAGTAAGATTTATTAGACTTATCATGTCACTTGTTGTTGAACAACTCACAAATATCTACTCTCACGTTCAAGATGTCAAGTCAGATATAATCAAATTATAACATATAAGTAGATGCAAATTTTATACTACAAATCAATTTTATAGAGTTGAGTTAGGCCTAAATCTACTTCGAGGAATCTCTCAACTATTCCATATAAATTGGTCAATATCCAGGTACAATGATCAGTGTTGGTATCAGTTCATAATGCACAACTAAAACACAAGGAATAAAAATATAATACTTAAAAAGATAGATATTAGAACATATTCAATTATTCAAAGAACCCCAATTTATCGCTAGCTCAATGTACAGCTGCTTAGAAAGTTCAGAGATATTTGAAACAATATAAGTGGAAGTCACACTTAAAAGGTTTACAGTATTCACTGCATATTATTCCATTGTCTGAGGCAAATAACCTCAATTCACGTTCTTCTAGAATTCCACGAAAAGGCCTATCAGGGATATTTTATTCTTAGTATTTACATTAACTGGCCTGGAATAGAAGCATGAAAGCTTACACTAATCATAACCACCCTTACAAAAAAACATTTAGTAAAGTAATCATTCTCAGGTATCCCTTTGAAGGGTCCCTTATGAACAAAAACATTGCTATTTAACCATGAAGTCGAAAGCCAACATAATACTTATTGGCGCCACACATACCCTTACAGGTGTTTGCCTGTAGTAACCAAGGTCTGCAAACATAGCTTCAGTTCCTGTAGATGACAAGAAAAACATAATGAATTTGGCAAGAATAAGGCTTAAGCAGAACTTTTGTTTTAAAACATGCAGACCAGTAACGCATAGAAATACTCCAAGATTAGTCCAACCATCTTTTCCTGTAAGCCTAAAAATCATGTTTAATTTTTTTTTTTAAAAAGACTAGATGTTAAAAAAAATGTCACAACATTGATCTTTATTATAATATTTTTATTTTTTATAAGTATAAATTATTTTAAATAAATATAATACACTCAAAAATATAAAACAACCTTCAAACACACTATATTATATTTTAAATATATATAAAATTAATTTACTATAAATTTGGAAGGAAATGCTCCCAAATTATGACTCCTTGTCAAATCATATGTATAAGGCGAATAAGATACTTTGTTCAATGGATTTGGAATATAAAAAATGCATATTTGTCATATTAGTGCATATTATACAGAAAAGGGATTGTTTACCGATTCTATAATCGATACTCTATTACTGGACAAATGGAATGAGTTCAACAGGGACCGATACGATGGAACGACTGATCCCAATGAGCACATGGATGCGTACACTACGCACATGAATTTGTATACTTCAGACGATGCGGTCTTGTGCCGAGTGTTCCCGTCTCGTTGAAGGGGGAGCGTTGAGCTGGTTCACCAAACTCCCTCTGAACTCCATCGATTGTTTTGAAACCTTGGTATCCAACTTTGATACCCAATTTGCCACTAGCCGACCGCACCATCATGACATTCATCACCCAAGTTGACATCCGCAGGAGAAGGGAAAGTCGTTGAGGAACGGGAAGGTCGCAATGAGCATCCAGAACCTCAGCCCTGATGTAGCAATGCATCACATGCTCACGGCTCTCCGACCTGGTCCCTTTGCGGACAGTCTGTGCATGCAGCCTGTCGCGAGTTTAGATGAACTTAGGCAATGAGCCGCTAAGTTCATGCAGTTGGAAAAATTGCGCAAGTTCAGAAACCAAGCTCGAGCAAAAGCAAGTGGGGAGAAGAAGGACAATAAAGATCGTCACATAAAATTTGGGTCCAGACCGGAAGACCCAAGGAGAGACAATCGAGGGTCCCCTCATCATTATTCACCTTATACTTGTGTTTTTCCTTTGTTTTCTAGAAGTGAACTTTCACACTTACTTAACCACTTTGTTAAGTTTGTGTACAGTGGGGATCTTCTTTAGGTTCTCACCATATAATTGCTAAAAATATCAATCATAAGTAAAGTGTCATCTCTAAAATGGAACAATCTAAAACCAACTCACATTAGAAAGGCTAAATTGCAACAGTACCAACTATGGATTGGAACGCATCAACACTCTCGTAAGCAATGATATCCTAGCCACAGACTATCCAATTGAGAAACTTTCTTGTTATGTTTTTTATGATGATGGAGGTGCACTTTTGGCATTTGAGGGCCATGAAATTGCAGAGATAATTTGTGTTGAGCGTGGTGCAACCACACTGTTACAATTAAAAAGTCTTAATTCCAATTGCCCACCCACCCATTGCAATTAAAAAAATCTTAATCCCCTAAATGATTTTCCACTAATATGTCAATTCACTTCACTTATCACCTCATACAACACTTAATTCCACTTCTCTCTGCCACATATGCAACATTTGGCGCGGTAAGGTGGGATTTAACGGAAATAACCAATTTGAGTACTTTTTAAAAAAACATAAGGACTAAACTGATTTAAAAAAAAACAGTACTAAATTGAATATTGACCCTAAATGCAGGGACCAATAAGGTAATTATACCTTAATTTTAATATTGTGAGTTGATAAAAATAATCTAAAACACATATTAATTTTTTTTTATGTTTGGATGCCTTATTTTAGGCCCATAGATTTTGTCTAATTTTGAAAAATTTGATTTGAAAAAGTTATTTATGTTTTTAATATAACCTTACAATAAATTAATTTATATTATTTTAAATTATGTTATTATATATATATATATATTAAACAAAAACAAAATTAATAACATAAATACAAACAAAAATATTTTTAAAAATTAAAAAAACATTGTTGTAACTAATTCAGGTATAAAAAAGACTACTCTAAATAAATATTCAACCATCATAACTTATTAAAATACAAAAGTAAATATACTCCATGCTCAATTCACATAGGATCTCAAAATCTAACCATCTTGCAAATCAACGCTTCCGAATCTTCGCACATCTGCAAATGCAAACACACTTCATCATACAAATCTATCTTCGTCAATGCAAAAACAAACACAACATGAATGATAATGATCGTGAGCCTACTCTTCCAACATGGATCATTTCATAGTCACCTTTCCTGCATTATGATACAAAACTTTGGTTTTATGTGCGATGTAAGAAAGACACGCATCTGGAAGAATGCATCTTATTAATAAAATAATTATCAAATTATATGTAATTATTATATGCAATTATGGTATGTACGATATTGTACGCAATTATATGTAATTAATTTGATATAATCTCATGATACATTCACTTGACTTATTGTCAACCCTTAATTAATAGGAAGAACTATATCATTGTTCATCTTCATGTATTTTTGGGTCACATAAAAAGGGGTCAACCTTACTCAAATTAATTCTGATTATCCAAAGAAATTAACATTTGGTTGTCCTTAATAATGAGTGCATCTCTGCATAATATTAGCTTAGAATTTGGAGAGGATTAGTGGATACCTACATAATATTAACTTATAATTTGGAGAGAGAAAATCTCCACTTGTATATATTTCTTGAACGATCTTGTATATTATTCTTATTATTATAATTTATATTATTGTTATTAATAATATAATTTATATTATTATTATTAATATAATTTATATTATTATTAATATAATTTATATTATTATTAATATCATTTATGTTATTATTAATATAATTTACATTATTATTATTAATATAATTATTAGTATTAATAATAAGTATAAATTATATTAATAATAATAAGTATAATAAAAATCGCAATATGACCATTAGATGTGAACCACTCCAACTACAAAACAAAAGGAGAAGATTGTTTATTGGAGGACATAAGGTTAATGTTTCTTTGGTTTTTGCTTAGTGCACCAGATGATTTTGTAACCTACACTAAATCACTAAGGTTAAATTAAAAAAGAATTACATACAAAAATTTAATAATTCAACAATTTTTAGTACACAAATCTGTCACCATAATCATGAAGAAAGACACTGGTTAAGCTTTATTTGCCTTTTGTAAAATTAACTAGTTTTAGTGGTTAGAGATCTAATGTATATTTGGAGTGGGAAGCCAAAGTTGATCAAATTTTTCATGTATATGAGGTCTTAGATGACCAAAGGGTTAGACTAGCTTCTAGAGTTCATGGACTATGCATGCAATGGTGGCACAAAACTCTCATGGACATTGGGTTAAACAAGAGGCCGGTAGTCTATTTGAATGATTTAAAAGCATGTATGCGCGCTAGATTTATCCCTCCACACTTTAGAAAAGACCTTTTGTTGAAACTTCAAAGGTTTCATCAAGGCACGCTTAGTGTGGATGATTATTTTAAAGAACTTGACACGCTTTTAATCAAGATTGATATGAATAAAAGTGATGAAACTATGGCTAGATTTGTTAGTGGTCTTAGAAGGGACATCCAAGATGTGGTAGAGCTTCATGAATATTCTTCTTTACAAACTTTGGTTCACCCTGCCATCAAAGTAGAATCTAAAATTGTAAGGAAAAATTCTTTTAAAAATTCTCATAGTTTTTACCACTAATCTTGGACAAATAAACACAAATCTACTTTTTTGATAATTACAAAACAACATTGTACACAAATATATGTGATTAATTTAATAATGGTAGAATCTCATTATTAGTGTATCCTTACATAATTAACTATTAATTTATTCTGACAACAAAATGATAGCAGATTAATTTATTCTGACAACAAAATTATGGCAATATATTTAGAAATTCTGTAATTAGTTATATGACATTGATTTCTTTAGTTTTTTACATATCAATTAAAAAAATACAAACGTATGTCGTAATTTATTTGTAACCATATAATGTTTTTCACTTAGTAAAACAAATAGATTGCTTAAACAATTTGGATTGGCGATGAGCATGATGGCAATGGCCACATTGAATGATCGTGAGCCTACTCTTTCAACATGGATCATTTCATACTCATCCTGCATTCTGATAAAAAACCTTGGTTTTATGTGCGATGTAACATAGACACATGTAGAAATCCTATCCTTGTGGAAATGAATCTTATTAATAAAATAATAATTATCAAATTATACGTAATTATTGTATGTAATTATTGTACGCAATTATATGCAATTAATTTAATAATAATATAATCCCTATATAATTAGTTTATAATTTTGAGAGAGAAAGTTTTCATACACTTCTATATATTGTATATATTATATATTTCTTGTACATGAGATCATATATGACAAAAAGACACAAGTAACGTGACGAGTTCGATGGAAACCTGATACAAGGCTTCAGTGCCAACCAAATTCAGCAATTGGCAAAGATTGTTTACTCATTCAACAATAATGGTAAAAGTGACCCCGTTTATAGGTCTGTTTGCTCATAACTCGTCTATTAATTATGCTTTTACGAAACCATGAATTTTGGATGGCGGAGCAACCAATCACATTGCATCTGATTCACAACTTTTCACAATCACTTCATCATTTATTCTAACCCCAACTCATTTTGGAAAACTTTTTTTCTCACTTCAAACCTCTATTAAAAACCATTTGTGTTGGCAACTGCTTGGAATTTATTTCGATGCGTAATTTTTTTTATCAAAAAAGGTATTCAATGTCAACGTACTTGGGTCTACATTCCTCAAAACAAAATGGAATAGCAGAACGCAAACATAAACACATTTTAAACACAGAGCCTCTTATTTCAGTCTCATCCTAATTCAGTCTCATTTACCATTAGAATTATTTGGGAATTGTGTTTTAACCGCCACATATATCATTCGTTTGTCATCACCTTTATTAAAAAAAATAATAATCTTTTGATTCGCGCGCTCGACAATGCATCTTCATTGGTTATCCTCTCAATAAAAAATTATACAAATTATTTGATGTAGATGCACACAATTTTTTTACAAGTCGATATGTCACCTTCCCATGAAAGTGTTCTTCCATTTTGCCAACAGCCTTAGCCGCAATCCTTACCTCATTACAAATTTTGCCCGCAATTGACATTGACTTACCCACTCATGTCCAAAATTTACTATATTTTAATTCAAGCGGATTAGAAAACATAGTTATAAAATATCGATAAGTTTCAAGGGTTGGGATAAATTTAAAATTCTAGACATTTATTTAAAAACACAATAAATGCAAGGATCAATTATAAAAAAATGATGTTTAAAAATATCTATTGAATAGAATTATGTCCGAGAATTAATTGAAATAAAATGTTAATTTAAGGTGTCCATTTAAAACAAAAAAATATTTAGAGGTTCCCCTAAAACTATAACAGTTAGTTTTCTTTTTCTATGGTTCTTACATGCTTATTCTTATGTGTGCAAAAGCAAACTCTTTTTTCCTAAGTATTCTTCAGTAATAATGCCTAACGTTGACATGATCAAAAACTTGAAACTTGTATATGTATCTAAGATGTGATGTTTAAAGAAACTGATATTATTATTATTATTATTTTTATTCCTGTTCTTCAGTATTAAATATATTGCAAAGATTTTTTTTGGAAAAGATAATAAAGAAATAATGGTGAGACGTGAAGTGATGTCTTGCACGTTTCATTAGTGACCTATTTGATATAAATACTTTAATTTCATCATCCTTAGTTGTGGGAATGTAAGAGCCAGGTATATTCCACTATAGAACTTTTCATTTTTATTTAAAATCACTTTTCTCATTTTACTTGCAAATTCAATACATATTTCGATACATATACGGTCAAATATTTGTAGGGCTAAGCAAGTAACTTTTTCTAACATATTTTAGTTTAAGTCATTAATTGATTTCCTCTTTTTGTTACAATTCATTTTCTATATACTAAAATATTATAAAATAAGATTTTAAAAATGAAAAAAAATACAATTAAAATGTCTTTTAATTTTTCAATCCTAAATTTTATTATGTTTTGATGTTTGTAAATCGTTATATGTTATAAAAACTACATATTTTATTATAAATTTGGAAATCATATTAGTGATATTTTTAATAGATTGTCAAAAAGTTATACTCGTATTTATATTCATTGAATTTGATGAATATTATACTATTTTTATATTAAATAACTATATTAGTTTGTGTGAATAGTATAGCATTGAAAATATGGACTCACTTGTATAGAAATTAAACATCAAAGTAATGGAAGCATCCATTTCAGGATTGTGTGCGAATTTAGTTATTTTTAATTTATAAAATCTTATTTTTATTATATAATATTTGTAGCAAACAAGAAGAAAATGATTGATGTCAATAAAAATTATCTTGAAGACATTAAAAAACCATTTATAAAAAAAATAAGTTTTAAGATTAATTGGAATATAATTAAATTTTAGATGTTCATTTTCAAAGATGAAATTACGAATTAATTGTATAAAATTAAAATTCAATATATTTATTTATGAATAGGATAAATATGGAGGATGAATTAAAACAAAATTGAAGTTTAGGATATTTATATGTAAAAAAAGAGAATTTAGAGTAGTTACTTTAAAAAACATGATACTAAAACAAAAGGACATATGTATATTGTAAATGTGTTTGAAATTAAAATAAATAAAAGAAGGATTATAATAATAAATAAAATTAGTTTTTCTCATTAGTTCAAACTTTACATCATACTTAGTATAAACATAATTGAATATCATACTTAGTATAAACATAATTGAATATTTGAAATGATTGTTAGATTTTTTCAAAAATTAATATTTTTTTAAATTCATTATTAGTTTGACTGCAAACTCATATTAACTATTTTTAAGACGTCGATGAAGCAAATCTTAAATATAAACTAATTCTAATTATTTTCATACTATAAATATAAATATTTGAATAATCTAAAATTTGGATTAGATAGTTTAGTACATTAAAAAAATATCCTCTTCCGGGTTTAAAAAGGAATAATACAATATGAGATTGAAAAGCCTTAAATATTGGCTTCGTTATATTTCTAGTTTTACCTTGCTTGTTCCTGAGAGAGTTCGTTCTTTGCATGAGTGAGGAGGCTAATTTATAAAGCATTTGAAAATTACATAGTTAATGATAAATAAATAAGTTTTGGAATATAAATTGCAGCAAACAACACAGTATTATACCTGAAATGAATACAGATAGATAGATAGATAAAAAATTAAAACGAGTAATGGTAAGATAAATGTATATAATTTAAAGAAAATATTTAGAAATAAAGCAAGTTAGGATTTGTCTTAATAATAAGATTGAATGAATTTAAGTAGTAGTAGTTATAGTAATTGTAGGAGGAGGTTGTATTACTCAGCATCACATAGTTACTTATGAGGCATTAGATAAAATGTGAAGAAAAGAATGGAAAAAAATGATATATGAAAATAAAGAAGTTGAAGAGGCAGAAAGAAGAAAGGAAAAGAAATTAGTGATTGCAGTAGTGATATGATTAACAGAGAAGGAAGAAAAAATGAAGGGAAAGAGAAAAGAGTTGGTTAGATGAGGAGGGTTCCCAAACCTGGAAAAAAATATAAAGTTAACCCAAAAAGGTGAATCAGTAACAGCAACCTTAAAGATCTATAGGGTTAAAAGGGGGAAAAAAGATGGAAAGGTGTGATAAAAAAATTAAACAGCGGGTGCAGACAATTTCCCAGCTTGGTCCAAGACAACAAGAAACTCGGTCCTGCTCCTCACAACCCTGTGAAACACCTCCCTAATCTGCTGCTGCATGGGTTCCAACCCTTCGTCCATTTTTTTACAAATTTCGGCAAACTCCTCAACGTTTTTCTTCATCTCATCCAAACGCTCCGTTTCGGGGGGAAACTGAAAGGACTCAGCGAACTCAATCAGCGACTGCCCCAGCTTCTCCATCCTCTGCATCTCTTCCAACAACCCCACGTTCCCCTTCTTCTCCTTCTTCTTCCACTCCTCCGCGATCTTCTCCTGCAACCCGATCATGGGCTGGGCCCAGCTCAATTGCCTCGGCAGGGGAAAGTGCGTCCCCAACCCATTCCTCTCCTGGCATGGAACCGCCGCCACCAAAGCCCACATCACGAACACCAGCACAGTGCTCATTATGTACACAGGCTGCGCCAATCCCGAAGACTCTGCGCCGCGAGGCGCCGCCAGATTCGACATCATCGCGTGGATCTGTTTCGACGCCGACCAGTTCCGCGCCATCGTCCACGAGAGAGACCGCACGCGGTCCTTGCTGCTAGCGCCGGAGCTGTTCCCGGTGCGCCGCCCGAAGGACCGGTTGCGCTCGGTCCCCTTCGCGTTGGCGTTGTCCTCGTGCAGCATGGCGGCGATGAGCGCGGAGAGCGCCTTCTTCGCGCGACGGACCTGGCCGTCGCCGAGCGGCGTCACGTCGAGCGCGGCAACGACGATCTCCGCGAGGCGCTGGAGGTTCTTGACGGCGTCGAGGCCGAGAGCGACGGCGTTGCAGACGTCGAGCGATTTGACGACGCGGTCGAGGAGCTCCGGAAGGAGCTTGTCGAGCGGCGGCTTGGCGATCTGGGAGGGGTCGCGGCCCATGAGAATAACGGCTTTGAACTCGGCCTCGCAGCAGAGAAACTCGTCGAGGAGGCGGCGGAGCCAGGATATGGAGAGGAGAGCGTCGCCGGAGGAGTCCTCGCCGGTGGTGGTGGTGGACAAGAGTTCGGAGAAGCGGTCTCCAACGTGCTTCTGAAAAAGTTCAAGGTCTTCCATCTCTTGGTCGTGTGTTCCATCCATGGACATGACTTGGTTTCGGCGGATGCTTATCCGGCCCAGGAATGAGCCTTGGTTCTCTGTTGTTGCAGGCATTTTCTGCTTTTGGAGTGGCTGAGGGGTCAATGAAGAAAACACGATGGTGAGAAAATAGGAAGAAGAAAAAGAAGAAGTCAATTGGGGAATAAAGGATAGAGCGTCAGTTTTGGAAGTTATTTACGCAGAGTTTTATGCCTCTCACCACACCCTTCCTCTTCTTTTTTTATTTCTTTTCTTTTCTTTTTTTAGTCCCTGTTGTCTTTTCTTTTCCTTTCCTTTCTTCTTTCTTTGTGTTATGCTCATTCCTTATTCTCCCACAATTACAACACTAAACCTGGAACCATTTATTACTCACGGTTATCATTATCTCATTTTCCTTCCACCTGTCACTGAAAGCAACCTAGATAATGAAATTAATCAGATAGATAAACGCGGCTCCATTTCTCTCACTCCATTCATTCAACTTCTTCACTTGACTCTCTTCTCTAGTAAATATTCCCATTTTTCAATAAATATATATTATCTTTATGTGCTACAAATAAAACTCTTGTTATCATTTTTTTAGAATACATTATAAATAAATAAAATAATATTTTCTTTAAGTAAAAAAACATTTAGCTAGTTTAAAAAAAGATAAAATTGGTTAGCGCAAATGATAATCACTTGTATTCCTTAAACATGTCAACATGAGTTTAAATTTTGCTAAACTAAATTATTCAACCAGATATTTTTTAGACGAATATGCTTGAAATAACATTGACTTTCATTTTACAGTTTTATTTAAAACACACATGCAATACATTTAACCTTCCAAGATCACGGCACATTCAAGTATTTTGTTATAGGTTAGTTATATTTTGGTTTAGAAGAAAAACTAAAGTGAATTAAACTAAATTAGTTGTTTTCATAGTAAATTGAACTGGACTATTTTATAAGTTTAGTTAATTGCATCATACTTTTTTAACTGGACTATTTTTTAAATTAATTAAATTATCTGAACTATATTCTCAATGCACTAATTAAAAATTAAATTAATAAAATACAGTTAATAGATACTTTTATGTTTAGGTTTTTATGTTGAAAAGTTTATTCAAGTGATAAATCAACATTTCACTTTTATTCTTAAAACATTAAGGATGACGTGTTATTCCTCTATTCCTTAACTTGTCTATTATTTTTCATTTTGATATTTTTGTTCCATATGTTTTCTTTATTGGTCAAGAACTGTGTTATAGTTCTTGCATGAATTCTTAACTCCAGATTCTTTCATGAGTTTAATGTCTTAAGGTACAAAACAGAACCACATCGAGTAGTATTACAAACTTTGGCTTCAACTCTTTGGATAAAAGTATTACATCACAATAAGTAATTTATCTTTTAAAATTGAGCTGTTCTTGTTTTTTCAAAACCATTTTTATATGTATAAGGTGAGTTATATCAGGTTTTAATGATAAACAAATATATAATTTGCACCCAAATGATACATATAAGGTTTTAATGCATCAACTATTACCTATTTGACACTATATATAGATGATAAACAAATAACTTAGGTTAATGAAATGTGAATGATAACTTAGGTTAATGAAATGTGAATGAAGTTATTTTTAAGGTTTTAATTAATGTACATTTTTATTAACTCTATCCCATAAAACCGGCTCACAGGGTTAAGGTTTGCACCCACTTATATACAATGAAAGGCTCTAATCTCTAGTCAATGTGGGATCTCCAACAGAAAATTCACTTGAGATATCTCTAGTCAATGTGGGATCTCCAACAGAAAATTTCCCAACATAAAATTCACTTGAGATTGTAGGGCTGAATGTAAATAATTTCTTTAAATGTTATTCAAGTGTATTATTATATAAAATATATTATCATCATTTATGTTTTATTTGTTGGGTTCACATCATTTGTAAAATTATAAATGTGAGTATCATGTTATGAAACATAGACATAAAATTGTATGCAGAAAGTATAATTTTGACAAATATGATATCAATGAATAATTAAAATGGTATATCTCTGTCACTTAAGTACGTAGTTTGGATTTAAAGATGATAATATGGGTCAATCTCCTTTATTTTGGCTCACACCATATGAATGAATTAACATGCATAAGATTTACACGCAACATGTGTCCTACATAACTGCATGTCTAAAGCTCTAGAAGTTAATCACATATGAGAAAAAAATTCATCAAAGTTATTGCAAATTTTTCATCTCATATTTCAGTCCCTCTTAAAAATAATAAGGATTTAGTGTAAGTAATAATGATATTAAATTGATCAAGAATTTAAATATCAAAGATTTGTTATTTATTGCAAATAAATAAATAGGTGTACTAAAAAATATTAAAGTAAAATAATGAATAAAATTAAAAAAAAAGTTTTCTTTTATGAATTTGGAAAGGAGTGTTCTAAAAAACTTTAAAAAAAAAAGAGTTTTGATAGGTGTAAGAAAAAACATCCAAATATTATGTTCTATTTTGGGCCCATTATTATTTTTATCATATTTGTCATTTATCTGAGATGGGTTTTTTTTAGAAGACATCTAATAAAAATGTTTTGTGATTATTAGGGTTGGCCAGAGTCTCTGATATTTTCTTTTATTGTGATGACACATATTTTTTTACGCATCAATAATATTCGGTTAGTTTATAAAATAATTATGAGAATGAAGTAATTTTCAATTTAACACTTTCATTCCATTACAAATTTCTGTATATGTTAAATTAGTTATTTTCTACAATAATTTTCATACCAACTCTGAAGTGTGATTAAAAGATAGGATAAAAAACTATTTTAGGTTGTCAGTGCTTGAATATTAAACATTTTATTTTGTAAAAAAAAATGATCTTTTAGGACAACCCTGTTATCCTATGCATTTATCCTTATTTTTTAAACAAATCTGTAATGTACCAGTCTTGGAGGAGATATTTTGTGGTATGAAATAAACTATTATAGATAATTTTCTATTTAATAATTAAGAACCTTTCAATGAAATGCTTAACTATTATTTCGTAATAACTGATATTCACTCTTTAGAAACCTCATATAAAAAATCAATTATTTAGGTTCTATTATTTTTCGAGATCAGAAGTTTAGCGTATTATTCTCTAACGACAAAAATGAATCATTACCCTAAATAATTGATTATTAGTCTAAAAGCATACGTATGAGCTCTTTGAGCCATTATAAATGGAAGAAACATAAAAGAAAGAGAGAAAATAAACCTGGTGAGTATGAAATAGGTTTTTTCATTCGTAATCTTTAATGATTAAAAGATTAAATTGTTTACTTGTTATTGTTATTATCATCATTATTGTTATCGTGTATATTTTATCGTTGTCACTCTTTTTGTTATTGTTGTTTTTTTATTGTTTTGTTATCTTTGTCTCGTTGTATCATAAATGAAGTGCAGAAAACAAATATTTCAAATTGTATAATTCATAAGTAATTTTAGACTTTTGAGTTGTAAAATCAACAAGTTATTTTGTATTAAAAAACTTTCAAATTGTATAATGCAAAAGACATTTATAAATTACAAAAGCTTTTTTTTTATGCAATGACACTGCCTCTAAAATCAGTTCCATGCAATGAACTCTCCTTCATGCTAATATAATCATTTTGCATATAAATTACTGAAGTCCAAGATGCTTTCTTTTTCTTTAAAATGATTGGATAAGACACTATGTTGCAATGTGCATGTGCATCTGTCATATATAGTAAAAAATAATTATATCAAAATGTGAATTATGTTTTTATCAAAAAAGAAAAATATAAATTAATAAAATAGAGGTATTTCAATAATAACTCAACTCTTATATAAACATCTTGCGTCTTAGCTCCATGCTAAAACAAAAACATACAACTCAGACAAACAAAATTATTTCCCTTACATATCCCCTATAAACTGCACCCTGCAAAAAAACCACCTAGTAATTTCTGACAGATTTCATACATATCAAATGCTCAAGACACCAATTAGAATACGAAAAGTTTACACCATGAATTTTAGATAACATCCATGACCATACCTTAAGTTGTACCATTATGAAAAATTCAATGTGGTCTATCATGCCATTTTTTTTCCATCATATGAAAAGTTCTATCATGACCATACCTTAAGTTTACACCATTTGAAACGTTTTATTATTAATTTAATATGTAAAATAATATAGTTAAGTGAGAGTGTTGAAAGGGGAGAGGTGATTGATGCGAATGAACCACCACAATTGATGGAAAAGAAGAGAAAATGACATTTGCTTGTATGAATAGCAAGCTAAAACTTTGATAGTAATACATATATAAATGATTTTTAAAAGAGACCTTTGGGAGGAAATGAAAAGGGTAAATGATTATAGTTAGCTTTAAGGAGGAGCAATGGAGTGCAACTTGGCCCTACCACTTCCATTTTTATCCAGTAATTAGCTGTAAAAATCAAACACCTACAGCAACAACATTTTATTCTCTTCACCCTCATGGATGAAATGTCTCATTCCCCTCTCCAATTCCTTTTCAACTAATAAAATTAACCATATTATTTTATTTTATTTTTAATATATAAAAAAAATTAAAAAGTGAACTTTAAACTTAATTCAATCTTATTAAATTAGTTCTAAAGTAAAATTTGTACTAATTATGTTTCATAATCTGATAACGGATTACCTAATAAAGTCAAGTTATTCGATAACGATTCGATTGCAAGTGACTTTTTAAGTCAAGAAACTCTTCTTAAAATAGATTGAAACAACTCTGATATCATATTAAGAAGTAAATTTTTAACTTTAACTTAATCTTATAATACCAATTATGCACTCATTTATATGAAACATTCTTATCATTAATTGAAGTGGAATCTTAAACAGAAATCATTTTTATTAATAATTATTTCTACAAACTATATATCTAAGTCCCTATGACATTGATACTTCATGCTTACATAAAATTTCACAAATATATAATTATTTAATTATATATTGAGTTTGTCCTTCAACTTTGGACGCATTCACATCGACTCTTTCCATGCAAAGGAGGTTCCATAGCCAATTACTCCATGAAAAATGTGTCGGCGTTTCAGATAAAACCAAGCCAAAGTTCAACGAGAAAATACAGCTACACAAAACAATAATACAAAATCAGATTGAAGTTCCATATTTTCAGTGAAGAAAAAAAAAAGATTGTGAAGTACATTTTTTTATCAAATAAATAAATAAATAATAAAAATATCAGATATACCCTCAAATCTTATAAAAAAATATGGTTAGTTCTCTTTACATTCAAAATAAATTTCTAAACAAACAAAACAACATAATTTATAAAAAAACTACTCTATCATATACTTATATGTATTTTTATTCTTGTTATTTAAATTATTTGAGATTTATTAATTACACTATTATTCAAATCGGTATATTATTTAAATTAATTTTGAACATATTTTTTACACTTTTAAATATTATATATTCTTATTAGATTTCCAAATTTTTTAAAACCTTCCAACTTAACCGGTAAAAAATATTTTTCATATATTATATTATTCCTTCATTTATTATTTTTCCTTCCTATCGCTTTTACGTTATTTTAAGTTAATTTATTAATTAGTCTCACCAGACACTTCTATCGTCTATAGTTTGGCAGAATATACTAAAAATATGAAAATAATTTTTTTATTTTCTACGTACCCTTAAAACAAGTTCCCTTTAATTATAGAAACTTCTTTCATGCCTAGCTAGGCAAGTCAACAATTAACCATGTGATTAAAGTGATCGATTATTAAATTAAATAAATAAGGTATCGTACTATGATTAATATTAATATAGCAAAATTACCCGCTTAAACTTAAAAAATTTGATTTGACCAATAATAATGAGTTTTATCTGTTTTACCGAGAAGGTCTACGGTTCAAGTCCGTATAGCCCTAATATTCCTACAGATACTAATAATATTCAGAATATTTAGGATCAAACTTATATCATTACTAAGACTATTCCTAAAAAATAAAAACAATTTTTAAATTTATATCCGAACTATATTGTTAAAGCCAAATTCATTATTATGTTTATTTTTTCCATTCCAACATTTTCTATCATTGAAAAGTTGAATGAAACTTAATTGTGAAAAATCATGGGGCAAATTATTAAAAACGTTTATGTTGTCTAGTTTAAATAAAATTTGACCATCAAATTGTTTTTCCGTGAATTCAAATTAAAAATAATAATTTTTAATTTAATTACCCTTAGGTTTAAGGTCCATTATTTATTTTCCTGCTATTTTGATCATTCTTAGTATTGCATATGAAACACAAGGGAAAAAGAAATGAAAATACCTTTATGAATAAAATACAGGCGATGAGTTGTTTTTTAGACCATTTATATTTTCACGGTATCTTTTAATAATATAGGGATCCTTTTATGTGCAAGACCTGTTAACTAATTATTCGATCTATATAAAGACTTTGATGTAAAAAATTGATATAAAAGCTTTAGGACTTCACTGAAGCTCTTTTTGAAAAAAAAAAACTATAAAGAAAATAAACTCCTTCTTCTCACTGCTTTGCATTGTTGAATGAGTTACGTATGTAAACACTTTAATAATATAAATATCAACTGTTATCTCATAATTTTTTCTCTAACTATCTTCATATCTCTTTCTATCTAACTATCTTCATAGTGTACCGATCGGATCACACAATTGATAAAGATATCATATTCAGTTAGAATCGATCAACACAAATAAAATGATTAATCGGATCAAACAGTGATGAAGTATTAGGTAATATATTTTTAATTATGATTCAAAATCTTAATTTGATCCAATAACAAATGTCTCATGATAATTATATAAAAAGCACACATTTTTTGAGAAAAAAGTATGTCATTATTACGCATTAATTGTACCGAACATTGGGTACCGAGATCTCACTTGAGCGTTGTCGGAGTGACTTGTGCAAGTACCATCCGAGCTTGCGACGAGGAGAGGAACGAAGGGAAAGTTGTGAAGTTATTTCGAGAAGAGAGGAGGTAAAGGCGACCAACCGAAAAAGAAGACAATCGTTTTCTTGGTCTCAACCTCATTCGAGAACATGAAGGATATTTTTTTTGTTCTGTTACAACCATATATATACCAATTTTGTCTTATTCCTGGTTTCTTGTGGTGTATAAGTTACAAGGACAAAATTATTATTATCATTTTTTACAGTTTAGGATGTGTAATGCACCTGAATCTGTTATGCTGTGTTTGGATTGAGGAAGGAAATTTGTGGGGAGGGAAGGGAATGAATTTGTGAGGATTAGAAAGGATGTGAAGATATGTGAGGTTGTTTGGATTGAGGGATGATAGAGTGGATTTGTGAGGATGGTTTATTATAAGTTTACAAATTTGTGCTTGTTATTAAAAAATATTTGAATAATGAATGATTCTTTTTGTGTGTAGGTTTGAATTAATTAAATTTTTTTAATATATAATATTCATAATTACTTATATTTTATAATAAAAAATTTAAAAATATAATAGAAAATATTTTTGTGTTAAATTGAAATAAAATTATTAAATATATTAAAATTTATGAA
>Ga0123342_1000077_pt1 | contig 106582 bp, 48 predicted proteins | sample Turbeawhitnodule_FD_89960 | JGI IMG/M metagenome (GOLD analysis project Ga0123342, IMG submission 89960) | Root nodule microbial communities of legume samples collected from Mexico - Turtle bean Mexico white nodule | ecosystem: Host-associated > Plants > Roots > Nodule | place: Mexico: Nepantla...
ATTCTTGAGTTTTAATTACTATTTTTTCTTTTAAAATAAAACATTAAAACATAAATTAGGTATTATCAAAAACAAACTAACATAATCAAATTACCAAATTAACATGATCTTAATTATGAAAACTATTGTCTAAATACACAATAATGATCAAGAGGGAACCTTAAAAAGTTATGACGGTAAATAAGTTAACTTCAGATATTATGGCTCTCACAAACCAGAATTTGATTAGGAACTTAAAATAGTTTTTATCATTCAATTTTAATAGCTAATTTTTTATATAATAATTTTTTTATTAAATTTGAAAATTTTAATAAAATATATGCATGTTATTGAAAAAAATATGTGTAACAATAAACTTTGTTGTTATGTGAAGAATATTTTAATTTGTAAAAAAAATATTTTATATTTGGTAGTAGTTGTAGTTACATAATCACAAAAGGATTATTTATTCATGTATAAACTATCACTTAGTGTAATTAATATCGGTTGAAAATATTTTAAGATTTGGTATATTAATGGATTATACATTTAATCTCAGTAGTATAAATCCATAACATTTTCAAATGATCTTAGTCAACAAAATTTCAATATAAAAATTAATAAATGGTAGGTACAGCCTTTTGTTTTCTTTTTTTCACCTAACACTTGCTTTCTAATTAAATCTTCTAATAATTGTTCGAATTTAATTTTGAATGTTTTAGAAAGAAACTATATCTATCATGTTATATATAAATCATTTAAAAATATGTTAATTCATCAAATCTGAAAAATCGATAAATTGTATATTGTTATTTCATCAAATATAATTGGATCATAAATTTTTTTGTCACAAACAAAATTTAGTAACAACACAATTCTCTTTTTTTTTTATCTTTTCACTTTGTGAACTAGTATTTGGTTAAGAAAGATTGTTGTATTTGTCAACTTATGAAGAATACTTGCTTTTGCTTTTTTTTTATAAAATGAAAATATAATACTTATATCAGAATAAACAAATTCAGAAAAGCACGTAAGAAACACAATTCAAAAAAACAAAATTTCTTACAACCAAAGACATTAATTAATAAAAAATAAACCATAAAATCTCACATTTTCTTCAACTTAAATGAAAATATTTCTAAAAAGAGAAGTACGAACTTTAAAAGATGGAAACTGGGCACAAAATTCATAAAACAAATTTTTCAGACACTTGAAATACATTAAACACATTAACCTCAACTCAAGCACTATAATTTAAGATTATATCATCAGTTTATACACAATATTCACGTCAAAAAAGAAGAAGAAAAAATAACACAAAAGAACTTACAGGTAGAGAGTAAAAAGTGAAAAAAGACAACAAAACTATACAAATTTACATATGTAAAGAAGATAAACGAACAAGTTTTTTTCGCATGGAAAGTGGTAGAATGAGTATAAATGAAAACTAAAACTAATAAAATAATAGATCTGGCTATAATAATAATTTTAGAAAAATGGGCATTCAAATTATAAAAAAAAAATAGATGAGTAAAATAGTAATAAATATTTAGAAAGTTTCCCTGTATATTGTTTTGTTGTAGTTATAGTTGATAGCATTTATGTGTGGAGTGAGAAAAGTGGTATAAATTACCTTGAATATTAAAGAAGCAGAGCAATGGAGGGGACCATGCAGCCATGCACGTAAACCAAGGATCACTTTTATTCAAATCTGGGCGCCAACACCGACACCGACAACGACAACAACATATGTAGTTGTACATCACCTCTCATTACTACTTAATTTCTCACTTTCTAAAACCATTTTCAACATCAATTTCACAAACAATTACCCTAAAACACTTTCAAGGTCAATATCACATATTTACTTGTACGGGACGAAACCGAGCTATCCACGGACGGTCTGATCGACTGAGACATATAACTATTAACACTCAAATTAAAGTTAGTATTGAAGTTAAATTATTATTAAGAATTAAGTAATATAACCATAAGTGTGATTCATTCCATAAATCGGATCCAAAAGATAAACTTATTAAAATAATATAAATAGCACATTCCAATGAATAAGGTACATCATTATCATTTTACATACACCAATTGTCAAACACCTTTTTTACTGACTTGAACATCGAATTGCCTTCTGCAGATACTTCTCTCAATTGGCATTCATCTGAGACTAAAAGCCGAAGGAGTAACGTGACGACCAGAAGGATTATAGCAAAACACTAACAACGTGTCCAAGAAAAGGAGGAAAACGAAGCATTCAAGAGTTCTCTAAGTTTCATATCCCTAATAGGAACAACATACCATTACAACCAAAACACTTGAAAGATGATGACCGTGAAAAAAAATTTCAGAAACACATCATCAAACATGCACTTAATTAATGTGTAGTGAAAACATCAACAACCTCCCTCCATGGAATGTAATTTTTTGTGTCACTTTCATGTTTTACAAAACCTTTTAAACCTACCCTTTATAAAAAAAAATTCCTATGAAATTTCAACATATAAATGTGTGACTTTCTAAACAAGAATAAATTTTTAAAAATTAACCAATAAAATATCATTGATTAAAATTCACCAGAAATAATCAAAACCCAACCAACAATCTTTACCCATTCTGACAAAACACACATGCATCTTAAAAACCTCAAACCATATGCATGAATATATTTTAGAGAGAATTGGAAGTCGAAGGAAAAAAATTATGCTTAACTGAGACAAAGTAAAAATTCTCAACATAATTAATAAATTTAAATTTAAACATAAATACATTAAATTATCACATAATTAAGTAGTTAATTTAAATATAAATTTAGAAACTATTTTATAATTTTTTATTAATAATAGAAACTATTATAAATATAAATAATTTTTTATTTTTTATATTAATATCTAATTTAGTTAATATAATAATTAATTATTTTTAATTTCTAAATTTAATTATTATTTAATAATATACTATGCAACATTTCTCTGTTGAGAAACCTCACCTTTTCAAATTAGACCTAATTAACGTCGAATTATTTTTTAAGTGTTTGGACTAATAAAAAAATCTCAAAATACATTTTTTAAATTTCAAAATATATTTTAAATTACATGATAAAAAAGTTTAAACTATATTTGAGTAAAATACTTTAAATTTTAGATCGTATAATTTAAAAATATCTTTTTATTATATAATCTAAAAAACTGACATAAAGTAATTTATACTTTTTTTCATATACTGTATAGATATGTATGAAGAGAGCAAGGAAGTAGAGGAATAAAACTCATGTTGTGGTTTTGGGTAAACAGGCTTTTTTGGGCATGGACTCTGATCTTAACCGAATGGCCTCGTAGACATTTGGGTCTTAAAAGTTTTAAGTTTTATAAAAAGGCTGTTTCTTCCTACACCTTCATATATTCTTCTCCCACCTCTATAAATTTTCATATTTCCAAAAATATCCTTCTGTAATATTTTAGATTATGTAATTCAAAAATCTTTTTTCAAATTCGTAATTAGCTTCTGGATTACATAAACCAGAAGCTTTTTCCAGATGCATGATTAACTTCCAGATTATATAATCTATAAGTCTTTTTTAGCTTACGGATTACATAATCCGGAAGTCTATTTTTAAATTTGTGTCCGGATTATATAATCCGGAAGCTACTCTATGAAGGTGGCACAAGAAGGCTAAAAAGATATTTTTATGTTGTGTATGGAGATGGCAGAAAAACCTATGGAGGTGAAGGAAGAAACAGTCCTATAAAAAATATAAGGCAATTACTTATTGGACCCGATAAATTATGACCTGCACTCTTCATGTTTATGTGAAGGGTGTTTCTTCCTGCACCAACAAATACAAATATCTTCTTGCATCCCATATTTAACGAAAAGACCGTTTTGCCCTTATTTAAAATGACTTTCTTATTTTTTTTTCCAGAAAATTTTCAAAACATACTTTTCAGAACACATTTTACGAATTATTTCTGAAAATAAAAATTATTTATATATATAACTTATTTTATTAAATTTATTATTTACAAAAACTACATATAATAAATAATAATTATTCAGACAAGTACTATAAATAATTGCACATGTATTTCAACAACATAACACACTACAAACCATCTACCATAATTTATTATCAACGAGAATATAGTAACTGGAATGAAATCAAATCAATATAAGACAAAGACAAATAACAATAATTAAAAATAACATTTTATGTTATTATAAACTATTTACAATAAATTTAATATATAATATGTATATTTTAAAATGAATAATTAGTATAAACTTTAATCACCTTAAAATAAATAAAGAATTTTATTATGTAATTAGTTAGCTTGTGTCACGTAAGAAAACATTAATATATTAATGGTCAACGTCTTAATTGGGCAGGTGAATTAAAAATATTAATTTAAAAAATTGAAAACTGAATGTTTCTGTTGTAAGATGTGATGACAAAAATTACATATTAAAAAAAATGAGAGCCATAATTGTATATTTTGTGAAATTTTCATTACGTTCAGTGCGCATCTTAGCCATTAAAAGGATTTATTTATTCTATTAAAAATGGTATAATACAATGTTTCAAACATTTTATCTTTTTTTCAGCTTCATTTAAAGGGCAGAAGCTTTTCATTATTGGGCCATGGGCCAGTTGCATCCAATCTAATTTGTAGCTTGGCCCACTTCTATAATTACAATATTATACATGTACCTATTTTAAAGCTTTTTAAATGTTTTACAAATAAATTTAGATGTTAAAAGAACAATATTATAAACGTATTATGATAAAAAGAAAAATAAATAGATAGAGAAAGTACAACAAACCATATACTTTTATTTAGTGGAAGAATAAATAAAGAGAAAGAGAAAAAAGTTAAAATAAATATTTTCTTATCATTTATTTATTGTTAACTAAATTCCGCACAGATATTTTTATTTTATATAAATGAACATTTGTAATGAGATAAATTACAAAAAAAAGACACTGGTAGTTGTAGATTACGCGTGAGGTGTGAAATGTCGCGTGCTGCATAACGTGTTTTCTGTGTATTGCATGCGTTGCACCACTTTTCCTCTTTTTCCTTTTCCCACTATCACAATTAATATCTTACCCCATCTACATATCACCTTATTTATCATCAAAATTTTATTTTTTTTAAATAAAATAAAATTCAGAACCAGACTAAGAAGTGGGATCTCCAACACACTCCGCACGCCGAGGTTACAACTCGTGCGTAGAGATATATGTTATGGGTGATCCGATAACGATCCAATAGGGGTGGCCTGTTAAATCCAACAAATATTCGCTAGGATAGGCTCGAAAGAGCTCTGATACCAAGTTAAGAAGTGAACTTTAAGTCTAACTCAATCTCATAAAACCGAGTCAATGAAATAAAATTAAAACTCTAATCTTTAGTTAAGATAGGATCTCGACATAATGTAAAATTAAATTTTGGACTTACATATATTATTTAATCAAGGCGTGAAGTTCATAGTTTATTATAAATCAGAGTGACATGAAAGGCATGAAAAATGTCAATGAAGTGACGAAAGCATAAAATTTTATATTTTGTTTCAACTTTGGGGCAAGTGTGAGTATACAATAACTTATCAGTGATAGGTGATATGATCCAATAGGAAGATGATCATGCAATTATCTTATATGAAATATGATTATTTTTTTATGTTAAACTTAAAATCAGTATGCATGGGGAGTTTTTGTTTATTTTATTTTTAAAAAATAGAAAAGAGAATAGTTTAAATATTTTTTACGTATCAAAATAAAAATATCTACATAAAAATCCTTTGTTTATTTAATTTTTTGACAATTAGAGAAAATGTGAACACCTACTCCAATAAATAAGAGGTTTTGAATTGTCACAACGAATGAAAGCGACATTACAGCAACTGAGTCCAGAGACTATACACAATTCCATCACTAACTACTTTATATCTAACAGTCACCCACTCAACAGTGTGAAAAACATAGAAAATTCAAAAACATCAAGCAAATAAAACACCTTTTTTACACTCAACAATTTTATAAGTAAAAAAAAGACAGCAAGCAAATAAAAGTTAAAAAGTTCAATCCAAACACATTCTTTCCTCGTGCACGGCACTTCATTCACCCAACTCAAATTAGGAAATATAAATTTTTATATTCATAAATTACACGCTATTTAAGAATTTCATCTCAGGTTTAAATACAATGTTTAACCTTATCCAAACTTAATAGGAGAAAGAAACATGTTCTAGAAGTTTCATATTTAAAATTTAATTATAAATATTTTACGCACATATAAAAATGTATTTACTGAGCTATGCCTATCTACGACACTGCCGTCAGAGGAATATAAATAACTATAAATAACATTGATTGAATTTCATCACCAATTATTCACATTAAAATATATTGGTGTGAGTTGGAGAACCACATAAAAAAGATTATGATATTTATAAAGTTGAATTAGTTTTAAAGTTATTTTTAATAATAATATGAGAGTTATTTTAAGTTTATTTTAATAAATACTTGTAAGTTATGTAACACAGATATGGATACGGACACTGATATAATATGAATACGAACACGGAGATATATATAATCTCTAAAATGTAGGATACGAGAACACGAATTTATATATTATATAATTTTAAATTATATAAATTAAAAATCAATATTTATGTGCAAAAATATGTTTTAGATTCTTTTAGGAGCAGAAATATATTTTTCATGACTGGTTCAAAAGAATTTGTTCCTTATTTTTATCATCATAATAAAAAATTATATAATAAATTTAAGTTTTTAGAAAATTATTGTACTTGTAGTTTAAAGTTGTGTTAAAACCGTGTTAGAATTTTCAAAAATCCAACAAATATTTTTTAAATTGAACACTTCACCGATAAGTGTCATAGGAGTGTCGTATGAGTGTCAACACCGATACGGATGTCCGACACGGATACGCTCATTTAAGTGAAGTGTCCGAACCTCATAGCTTGTAAGACTTATTAGATTATGCACTATCAGTTTATTATCCGATCATCCATAATATGTAGTTTCACACTCTATGTAGGGAAAGTGTATTAAAAATTTCACATCAAATAAAAATTAAAATATTTCATCATTTTATAAGTTGGATTTATAGTTTGTTTAACTATTTTTTTAAAATACATAACTTTTTAAATTGATCTCATAATATTATTCATATTAATATTAATATGTTCCATATTATTCATTTAAAATATTATTCATAACTTTTTAAAATACATAATTTTAGCCATTTAGGCATATTATTCATATTAATAAATGTTCCAAAACCCTAAATTCTTACAATATTAAATTTTAGCCATTTAGGCATAGCTATAGTATTCATATAAATCTTTTCCAAAACCTTAAATTCTTATAATTGCAAGGAAGTTCATGGTGAAAACAGAAACTAAAAGGAGTGTGTGGGTGTGGTTGTTAACAAATCCTTTTATTTTATTTTATACTATAATTTTTAAGTAGCTTTTCTAAAAAAAAGGAGATAAAGTAGCTTTTGGGTATTAAGCAATTAACCATTAAATATAAATTGAGATATCTTATATTTATAAAAGAAGAAAATTTATATTTAAAAAAAAATAATTATGTGTCTAAGGAAATAAAAGTGATATTTTTTTTAAAAATATAGATATATATCCTGAGAATTTTAATAAAACGAGATATGAGAAATATGAGGGAGTTTTTTGGTCTGAAAGCAATTTAGCGACAGATTCTATATACATTAGATGAATCTGCTAAGATCCACGCGTATAAGACAAAAGTCGAAATTCTGAAATATTTTGGCGAAATCTATGATACTCAGATTCAATATTCCTAAGCATTATCATTCTCGTAATTAAAAATAAAGAAAATTTCGTACCCACGTGTAATCCACTCATGTTTTGTCTGCCACATTCTTCGTTTATATTGGGAAATAATTAATATTTAGGAATAATTATATTTTTACAGTATTTATTTACAGACACCTTATCTATAAATTATTAATATATAGATCACTAAATTAAATCATTTACACCAAGTCCATTTAAATAGATATAACTAATATAAATATTAATATATTATATAATCCACATAAAGTTAATTATTAAGAATTATAAATTTGACTTAACTTTAAAACTACTTCATATCTAATAAATCTACAATGCTAATAAACATATTTGGTATAATAACATGTATTCAATTAAATTGTATAACTTACTATTAATATGTTTCATAAATGAGATAATTTATACAATAAAAAAAATTCTCAAATACAATTAGTTTTAAATATAAAAAATAATTAATCATAGTATTGATTAAATTATATATTACTTATAGACAAAAAATTATTAATATTTAAAGTGATTTTTATTATTGATAAAAATTTAAAAAATAATTTCTAAATTAATATCTAAATCAGTTATCAGTTTTAAGTATCAAAGTTTTAATTATTGGTATTTTAGATAATTAATTTATTTATATAATTTTTGTTGTTTACCTTAAAAAACATAACTAATATTTTTTATAATTTTATAATTTGAAAAGAAAATGAGTTATCGAGTTAAAATAATTTGAAATAGTGACGTACAGTGAGTCTATGTCAGGGTGACCTGTAATGGGGGGAAGAAGATAAGGAATTTATGTGATGTCTCCCACCTCATTCATTTCCTCTTTATTCTAAAATATTATAATTAAAAAGAAAATTATTTTTTAATAAAATATAAACTTTACTTAAAAAGATGAATTAATTTTAAAATTACATTATATTATATCAGTTGCAAACAAACCTAACACATTCTAATATAGAATGATGAAAATAACACTTTTCCGTACAAAACTAGAAACATTCAACTCTTTCTTTTCCCATTAATAAATCTTTTAGGACCCAAAAATAACTTCAAATGTAGCTTTCTGGCTTTTTAATTAGGTTTTCCACTCTAGTTTTTCTTTTTGGCATTTTGTGCTAACATGTTTCGTTATGTTATTGTCATTGAATTTCAACTTCTTAAATAATCATAGAGTAAAGAGTAGTAGCTGTGAATAATATATGCAAATTCATTATTTTCCTACCTCATTTTAAAATTGGATTTATAACTTCAAAAAAATATCTTAAAAAGATATGCATAAAGAAAAAAAAACACATTTTTTATTTTTATCATATGAGTGAAAGTCAGGATAGGATCAAAAATGACTCTGATACTATGTTACAGAGTGAACTTTAAGCCTAACTCAACCCCATAAAATCGGTTCATAAGATTGACGTCTGCACCCACTTATATACTAAGCAAGACTCTAATTTCTAGTCGATATGGAATCTCCAACATACATATCCATATAAATCAAGTAAGAATACACCTGTATAAAACCGTCAAACATACATATTCCACATATTAAAATATATAATAATACATAATTAATTAATAATGAAAGTGTTTTGAGTTTTTTCTTTAAGAATATCAAAATGTCTTTCCTTTTTCGCATCAAACATCTACTCATTACAAAAATCCTATGTGTCAAAGAATTTAATAAAACACTATTTATACGATAAATATTTAATTTGTGTTTAATTTCAAAACAATGTTAAATTCAGTGGTAATATTATTTCAACACAATAAAAATCATTTAAATATATCTGTTGAATTAACTGTTACTAAAATTAATATTTTTAGTAATTTATGATTGAAAATAGTATAAAATAATAATATCGAATAATAGTATAATAATTTTACTATTTATGATAATTTCTTAATTGTAGTAATTAAATTATTGAGTTTATTATGTGAATTTGAATAATTCGTTTTCAGAAATTGTTGTAAGATCCGCTACGTGAATTAACTTTCAAACAAAAAATTATATAATTTCAATATTTTAAGATAAACTAACGACAGTTGCATATAACTTTATATTTAAAAATTATTATTTTCCAATCAATCGAACACCTTTTTTTTTTCTTTTTCCATCTCTATTCTCTTCCTTCTATCAAAACTGTTCAAATTTATCTGTAATGATATATTCAAAATCCTGCAGATTATGATTAAAAAAATATTTTTTATTAATTTTTTTTTTATAAAATAATAGAACACCAACCTTACACCACAAGTGTGCATTGTATTTGTTAAAGTAATGTTTTTCATAATTTTTTTACTCACAAATTCTGAACTGAATTATATTAATCCAGCTCATTTTACAGTGATCTTTACAAGATGAGTGACGACAGGTGTTAACATCACAATAAAAAAAAATATACTTCATAAATCAATAAAATAATATTTTAATTATATTTAATTTTAAATATTAAAAATTTATATTATTATAATGTGATGTGAAATAAAAATTTTCTTTAAAAAGATATAAGTGTAAATATGTATTTAGTGATATTCTGACAATGAAGTGGGGTGGATGGTAGAAAAAGTCTTTTTTCCAACTCATTTCTGACTCAGCTTTTTAAGATATAATTCCAAATGCTGTTGATTTCGACCTTCCATAACTTCAGCTGCAATGGAAACGAGAGAAACAGAAAAAAAAAAAACGTGACGGAAAAGATATAAAAGAAAAAAAAAAGGTGAAATAAAAATGATTTTCATTTCAACTAGTAATTTATTTTTCAATGGTGAGTGTGCTTGGTTATGCAACTCTAAATATTACTATTTTAATTTTTTTTTATATTATTTAATTTTAAACTTATTCTTTTGTGACATTCTATATAAACTCCGTTATCAAATATAATTTTCCCTGCAATTATTATTACGTGTCAGAGGTTTTCATTATTAGACTTAGTTTTTCATCACATCTTTACCTAACACATGTGCCATTGATTCTTGCAGTAGTAAGAGGAACTAGCTTTGGGTTATTTGAGTTTATGCTTTTTTCTATTTAGCAAGGTCTTGGCTTTGGTGAGGAAAAACACACTGAAGATGGCTGTGAATGGATCAACACTCTTTGGAGTGATTTTTGCAATCACTCTTGTTTTAATCTCACCCTCTCTTTCTCTCTCTGTTCATCAAAACATAAACGACAAAACCATGAATTCCACCACCGTTGAGATGGCGGAGGAGGGTGCTGGTTTTCTTTCTAAAGTTCTGAACTTTCTATGGAGCTCAGGATCAGGATACCAGCATACTTGGCCGGTAACCGTCTACTCTTCTCACTCACCAAAACTCTTCTCTTTGTTTCTCATTATTTAGTTTATTTTATTACTGATGATGGTGGTTTAATTTGCAGGACATAGAATTTGGATGGAGAATAGTAACAGGAAGCATAATAGGGTTCTTAGGATCTGCATTTGGGACTGTGGGAGGTGTTGGAGGAGGTGGAATATTTGTAACCATGCTTTCCATTATCATTGGATTTGATCAAAAATCAGCAACTGCAATCTCCAAATGTAAGCACTGCAGATCTCTCTCTATACATATACATATATATATATATATGTATATATATGTATGTATATATATGTACTGGTGCTGCAACAAAGTAGTTCAGATAAAAAATCTTCTGCTCTCTACATTTTTCTGAGTTTATGAACTAGTTTTTTGAAAACAAAAACAAGAATAAGAGTTGCTTGCAAATTTTCTCAAATTTAGGCTATTTGTAGTTAAATTTCCTTGCAAACTTTTGATTCGTTTTCATTAATTTACAAACTACAACCATTACCAATGAAATTTGTGTATTTATTTGCTGTTAATGTTAAGACCAGTAATGGTAAAATAACATGGTTATATCTAAATTTTCCAAGAGTCTGCAAGTTGGATTGTGTTAGGTTTGAACAATTCTATCACTCCATTAAAGAATGAGATTTGATTTGTTCGTGTTTCTGATTTTTTTTATCAGACTCTATTTAATCTAATCAACTTGAAAATATATAATTCTTCACTGTAACATAGAGATGATTGGATTTCTTGTTTATATCAATTTATGATTAATTAATGCCATGATATGATTTACTATAATTTATGCTCTTCAATTAATGTGAAAAAGAATAAAATATTAATATGATAGGATACATCCTAAATAAGAAAAACACGTTGAAAGAGTTTAAAGGACAATCTTTTTCTTTTTTAAGGTGAGTTTTGTCTGATTACTAAATAAAAACTAAGATTTTGTTATGATTATCTCTGTGATCAAAATTCTATATGTCGCTTTTGTTAATTGAAAACCGAAGAACCCTTATGTTGCGGGGGATTTTTTTTCCTCACTTAAATATAAAGTAATAAAAAAAATAATTATAATTGCAATTAAATATAGCAATAGAAATAATATTATAAGCATATTATAAATATCTAAACAAAGGAACTAAACTATTTTACCACATTATCACCTCCATCACCTCACATAATCATTATTAATTTGCATACATCTTTTACTTTTGCTCTTCTTTAATTTATTTTTATCTTTGTCTATGTTTTTCTTTGATAAATTAATAGTAAAAAAAATGATTTGTAAGTTGAGCATTTTTTAATACTAAAAGCTGAGCACGAGGGAAACAATGGCGGTTGTGTTTGTCGGGGCTTTCGACACTTCAATCCTTATTCATCATCATAGCTACCATTTGCCCACTTTTGGACAAAGTTGTGGTTATAAACTTTTCTTATTTTATTCCATAATCATACTAGTTCTACTTTCTCACACTCTCTGTTTACTTTTGGGGTGATGGAGATTGATTAGGAAGGTAAATGAGTGTCACCTTGTTTGCTTCTATGAGAAATGAAGCCTGAGGTTGAGAGTGAGTGAAAAGTTGAGAGTATTTAGGATTTTTTCATAACTGAACAGAAAGAAGAGTGAAATGAGATGAAAAGACCATAGTGTCCTTCTTACAATAATATTAATAATGGAAATTATTATTATTAATAATTTTATGTTAACATAATATATTTTAAAGAATTATAAATAATATTAAAATAATCTAAATAAAATAATTTAAGTAACAAAATTAATTTAAATTAATAAAATGAAAAATAATAAAATTATACTTACATTTAAAATTATATTTAATTATTTCTTTGAATTTTAATTTTATTTTCTTTTATTTATAAATGAAACTTTAAATTATTTTAATTAACTAAAATAAGCAAAAAATTAATAATTCTTTATTCTTTATTCTTTTTTTTATATATAAGGATAAATTTATAATCTTACAATTTACACTATTCAAAATAATTTAAAATACTCTTATAATTATCACATCACCCACGTATCTCAATCAACTTTCTTTACACATTCATCCTAACATACCCTAATCCAAACACACTACTTTTTTTTCACACTTTCTTCTCACACTCTCACTCTCCCACACCCTCAACTTTCCACTTCCCAATCCAAACAAAGCCTTAGTATATGGATTTTTTTTTATAATTTTATATATATTTTAAAAAGTTTATAATATCAATATTCCACCACAAATTTATAATTATTGAATTTGTTACATAATAGTTTAAAAGATTTGTTTCTAATTATGTTACTCATAAGCAATTCATATCACATTAAACAATTTTTGTATCTTTCTCTGTCGGTTGTATTATTTATTACATTTCTTATTCTTTTTCTCCCTTTTGTCTCCTTCAAATTACACTTTTTAATTATTTATTATTATTTATTGTAGATCCATAGATTAGAATTAAGGAGATTTAATAAGTGAATGTAAACCTTATAAATCTCCTTTAATTATATCAATATTTTTAAAAGTAAAAAATTACCTATAAAATTTATATACATAGTAATAACTTCGGAATGATATAGACTTTTATGATGTTTAATATTTTTTTTTAAAAGGGATGAATAATATTACATAAAGATAACTATTGTTTTTACACTTTGAATTTAAATAAAAATAAAAATCTATCTGGAGAGAAAGAAAACTCTGGTATTTTTTTTTCTTAGTGAGGAAAAGTTGCAAGGAAATAAAGAACATAGAAAGAAAGTGGAAAATATGAGAACCTTGTTCTCTAATTTGTAAACTGTAATGTCCCCAAAGAGTTATTGGTTAGATGAAAATGATGAATAAACATTGGACGTTAAGTGGTTGGAAAAGTATTGAGGTAGAGCTTTTTGCTGAGGTTATTGATTAGAATGTTGTCTGTGAGATGAGATTTGTGAGTGCTGATGGTTTGATATGTATGAAGGTATGATTACGGGTGGAGCAGCATCGACTGTTTTCTACAATTTGAAGCAAAAACACCCAACACTTGACATGCCAGTCATTGATTACGACTTGGCACTTCTTTTCCAACCAGTGCTGGTGCTTGGAATCAGCATTGGAGTTGCCTTCAATGTTATTTTTGCTGATTGGATGATCACAGTCTTGCTAATAATCATCTTCATAGGCAAGAACAAGAACTATTAACAATTTAACTTCTCTTCTTTCGCTGCCACTCTTTTGACGTAGCTTTATCTGAGCAGGAATTGCAACCAAGGCACTTCTAAAGGGGGTTGAGACATGGAAAAAAGAAACCATCATCAAGAAGGTGCTTAACATTTTTTCACAAAATCTTTCATCACTAATAAATCTGTGTTTGTTTTCTTACACCCTTTTGATGCATCTCCTGTTATAATTCCAGGAATCTGCTAGACAATCACAGTTAAATGGTATGTGGGTCAGTGAAAAGTGTATTGTAGATGTTTGTTCTGAGTTTAGTTTGTCTGTGGTTTCCAAGACTATCATGTCATATATTCCACACTGTAATTAGGCACTGAAAGAACCGAGGAGGTCGCATATGAGCCTCTACCAGGAGGTCCACCAGCCGCAAGTAATAACACAGCTTCCAAAAAATCCGACCAAAAGGTGAGACTGATGAATAAAACATAAAAAATAACGTCAATGGCGACTCACTTTGTATTAAAAAAACAGTTTTGGTCACTAAACTTTGTCACTAAGCAGATTCTATTATTTATGAGAATGACACATGTGAGTGCCATGCAGAGATCTCTTGTTGGGAATATTCGCTGGAAAACACTTGGAATGCTTTTCACTGTCTGGATCGTTATACTTGCATGCGAGATTGGAAAAGTTGGTATCTGATGAGCAAATAATATCTGCAATATCCATTTTCTTACTTTCTTTGTTGAATGTGTGATTAAACCATGGCTTTGTTTGTTTTCAATCAGAGTCACACAACAACTTGTTCAACGGATTACTGGATACTTAATCTATTACAGGTGCATAAATATCATTTCCACATGACATGACACGAACTACAACAAAGTTGCATTTGGTTCGGATTACAAAAAAGCAGAAGGGCATGGCATGATAGTGATCATATTTCTTAGTTTTTTTGCAGGTTCCTGTGGCATTAGGAGTGACAACCTTTCAGGCCGTGCGTTTATACAAAGGGAAGGCAGTGATAGCATCGAAAGGAGATCAACAAACACAATGGAGAGCACACCAGTTGATTCTGTATTGTGCATGTGGCATATGTGCTGGTATGGTTGGTGGCTTGCTTGGTCTTGGTGGAGGTTTCATTTTGGGACCTCTTTTCCTAGAGTTAGGAATCCCTCCTCAGGTACCACCTTTCATCCTTCTACCACATAGTACAATTGATTGAGACATGTGGAAAACTTTGTGAGTGACACTTTTGTTTTTTATGCAGGTGTCAAGTGCTACAGCTACTTTTGCCATGACATTTTCTGCATCTATGTCAGTGGTGGAATACTACCTCTTGAATCGGTTTCCAATTCCTTATAGTAAGTATGGTGAATGATTTATAATGGGAGTAAAACTGATATTGAAAGTGAGAACTTTATGGCTTTAAATCATATTCACTCTTTGATTGGCTCTTGTAGCTCTTTACTTTGTGGCTGTGTCCACTTTTGCTGCCTTTGTGGGGCAAGTTTTAGTGAAAAAGCTGGTGGCCTTGTTGGGGAGAGCATCACTCATCATTTTCATCCTCTCTGGCACCATTTTTGTCAGTGCACTATCACTAGGCAAGTCTCATTACCACTTGTGTTCATGCCTAAAGCCTGCTACTTTTGCAATCTTTTATTAACATTGTTTCATTTTTTACCTCTATAATATCATTGCAGGTAGTGTGGGCATAGCAAGCATGGTCCAAAAACTTGCCCATAAAGAGTACATGGGTTTTGAAAACCTTTGTACCTATGCAGCCTAAGCATCAAAATTCAGGCTGTTTGTAGATTCATTTTCAAGGAAAGGACTATTTAATTCACATTTTTCAATTCGAATTTTTTAGGAAGTCTTAATTTTAGTAATGTTTTGGCAAGAATTTTAAGCAACAAAAATTCAGCATTTAATTGTTTGTCAATCATGTCTGTATCTTGGATGTAGTTCTCACGTAAGAAAATTATTAAATGTCTCAAAAGTTCTCACTTTTGAACTTTTTTTTATTCATTATCAGTTTAAATTATCTTGTGATAGTAATTATAATTATTACTATTTTTATTTAGACTATGTAATTGAAAGATGTGTCTATAACTACAAGATATGTTCACAAGAGTTGTAGCAAATAATAAATGTGTAGTTTTGTTATCTATTAAAGATTGCTATGAAAAGTAGTTTTGCATTTCTTTTGGACCAAACCCCAGCATGATGAAATTATATAGAGCCTATATTTCATGAATAAATATATGGTTTATAAAAGTGAAAATACTAGTTAAAATATCACACATTATTTACATATTAGATTAAATTACTTCTTATATTGAAAGTGCACTTGATAAAATAATTTACTTACTTTTTAAAGTCAACCTGAACAAATTTCAGAATATAAACTGTTCTAATTTTGATTTGAATAAATTTGAAAACTTTGGATGAGTGGCATAAAAAAAATATTGCATTAATCTTTAAAATATTTGTAAGCTGTAGTTAGGGTTACACAACATTTAAAAAAAAATAAAATAAAGATACTGAAAGAATTGTAAACAAAATAATTTTATATTAACTTTTTTAAATCTGTTAACTCGTATTAGCTCAATCTATATAACTTTTTTTTATTTTGGTACTTTTAGGAGATCTTATATTTTAAAATAAAAGTTGATAGCTCGACCCATATAATGTTCCTTTTTTATTTTTGTTTGGTACTTTTATACAAGGATCTTATACTTTTAAAGTAAAAATGGATAATAATTAATAGGCAACTGCTTCCTACACCATATCACTGCACCCAATCACAGAAGAAAAATCGAAAATATCTTTAAAAAAATTGAGTACATATAAAATTATATTTCGAATTCCTTTTTCGGAACACAATAATCTCTTTTAGATAATTTTTTTTGGAATATATTATTTTCAGTTTCGGATTTTTTTATCTAGAACGAGATTTTAATTTTTTTTTGGATTTTTATATCCAAAACATAAAAATCTCTTCCTGATTTATTTGTCTGGCATTATTTTCAATTCTGGATTTTTATTTAAAAAAAATATTTTCAAAATTATGTTGGATGCAGGTTCAAAAGTGTTGGATGCAGGGAGCATTTGCCTAATTAATATTTTATATAAATTTTTTTTTACATTAATTTTTTTATATATATCATTTCATTCATTGAAATATTATTGATTTTTTTTTTATATTAAACCTTCTTTTCTTATATTATTAAAATTTGATTTAATTTTATTATTTTTTTTTATACTTTTATTTTTCAAAACTAATATCAATTATTATAATTAAGTAAATAGATCTAAAGCAAACAAAAAAAATAAAAAAAGTTGAAAACTGTCAGTCAGTCCACCTCCATCTTAATCTTATGACAGAACAGATTATTATTTGCAATTTGTAATCAGTAGAACTTGACGAATGGGGCCAAAATGAGGTGCGTGGAACCATTTTGACAGCCCTAGCTAGAAGGTTAGGGCCATTGCACTAATACATTGTCAACATCAAACGTTTATGAAGTTGTTCAAAGTATACTGTTTCAGGAGACAACAGAAATAAATGTGATGTTCTGGTTTGATACTTGTACTCGGCTGCACAGTATTTAATGGCAAAATGTTTGGTGGAAAATGGTATGTTGATAACTGAACTAAGCATATCAATGAGATAAAAAAAAACAATATAGTACAATTATTGACACGCCAGGCTTGCACTTAGCCTCTTTCATTAACCCCGAATAGTTAACTACTGCTACAAATTATTATCGATGTCTGTGAAACGGGAAACCGAAATATAAATGTGCACATGAATTTGTTCAACACTTGGCTGAATAACCCTTTTCAGAAAATAAAAACTTTGATACATGTGATGTTCTCTAGTTCATCACGTACTGAATATGCAGCTTTTCACGATCTAGCAGTGAGTTAATTCAAATACTAAAGTGACTTACATTTGGTGCAGCAAAAAAAGGTATGGGAAAGGATACCAATTAGAAAATGCTTTCCCAAGGCAACCATTATACTTGTTTCTTTCCATATAATGTTGTTTGTTTACTTTCAAGAAACATTATTGTGTTCTATAACTCATCTTTTACATTTTTCACTTTTAGATATTTGTTGATGGATCCAGCCAATTCTTTCAAACTAGATTTTGTAGAAAGTTTGATCTGCATAAGAAAATGTTTGGTTATATGAAGTGGTAGTACCTAAATAAACGAAAATTCTATCACAAAAATCAGAGTGCCGAGAAGTACTTACTGGATTTGCCTTATCATCTGCTCTGTAAAGCAGAAGTGTGGGGTAGTCATTCACCTAAAATATCAAGCAAAGGTAAAATGCATCTTCAGTAAACATAAACTTTCATAAAGTTAATGGTCAATATGGAAAAACCATTTGTCCTGGATAAAACCCCAGGATCTTAAACTTTTTCACAATAGATTCTGTGAGTGTAATCTGTTATTGAAAAATAGAGACAACAAAGCTTTTGATGAGGCTTACTTGTAGGTTTGGATGTTCATTCGCTGAAGCATCTATCCTTGCAAATATTAGATTACTTGATCCTTTGTAGTGCTTTGCTAGCTTCTCTACTTGCTTGCTAGTGGCCTCACAGTTGATACACCAAGGTGTAAACACCTGTTTCAGTCACCACTCATGAGGGCAAATCCACCAAGGAGTAGTCAATAATACAATCTTCTTTTTCGGAAAAAAAAAAAAATTCCCCTAGCTGACAAAGTAATATTTTCAACAAAATTTGTGCAGTTATTGTTATTATTGAGCAACACATTTTAAAATCTCTCTTATTTGAATTCAGAGATATTGCGTAGTCTCCATATTGAAGGAAAATGGGGAGATGGTGACTAAAATAGACTTTCAGAAAATGATGACTCCTTCAACAGTGTAGGCACTACTTGCCCCCTTCCCTAAACTAAATGCTTAAGCTATCAGGTGAACACACACGAATGACATTATATAATAACTTGTCCAAAAAGCTGACTTTGTCTTTCAGTAAATACACTTGAATAATTTTTTTTTATATCCAACACAAACAAACTAATGAAGTTGGAGCACATGACATATAATATAGAAGGGATGAAACTCTGCAAACCTCCAAGAGCACATCCTTTTTGCTGCTCAGGATTTCATCATCAAATGTTTTCCCAACAATAACATGTACACTTGCTTCAGTCTGCAATTTCCAATGCCATGATGATTAATTAACAACACATTGAAATAAGTTTTAGAACTAAAATAAATAACTTTTATTGTTCTATTATATTATTATAATCATAGAGCACACTATATATCTAAGAATGATTCTGCAATATTTTATACATTCAATTTAATTTGAAAGAACTAAAGTGCCACATATGATGATATGGCAATGATAGCAGCCAATTTCTGGAATTGTCTGAAACTAAAGCTAGCAAGACATCTTACACGTATAAGAAAATTATGCGGAAAACTTTAAATGGTACTCACATTATCTGGAATTGGCTGTGACTTGAAGTAAGGTGACAACGAACCTTGCACAAGATTATTGCAGAAGTCCTGCAGAATGCCATTTAACATTAATTAGTCTGGAAAGTAGGTGATCACCAAAAGAATAATTTACATAAAACAAGATAGTACTTGAATATTGGTTTTTGTTGGTTTTGATTCCAACAAATATTTTGAGCTCATTCCATTATCAAACGCGGCTACCTGTTTGGCAAACAAAGAAGTAAATCACATCAGTACCCAAGATTATTTAAACTAATAAAACAATCCAAAAATATCATTGTAACCAACTAGTAAACTAACCACAGTATTTTTTGATTCTTCAAGACCAAACAATGTTAAGAAGGGCTTTGCAAGGTTCTCTTCATCAATATCCACATATATAAAAATTATCTGCATTTAAACAAAAGAATTAGGCCAGAAGTTCTTAAAAATGCAGGAAAATGGTATTAAAGCCCCAAATGTAAGCCAAAGTAAATAATCACCTTTGACTTCAATGTTCTTGCAACATCTTGAAGAGGATCAAGAAGATTCTTGAAGTCATCAATGTTTGCAAAGACCAAAACCTAGAAAAAAGTAAACAATTAACCTTGACTATTAGTAACTAGTAAGCTTGAATAGAAACATTATGAATTAAATCAACAAGGAACAGTCCATACAGCCTGTGATGAGTTAAATTTATTATTGGTAAACAACAAAGAAGACCCACTTGTTGATGTGCAGTTGGAGAAACTTTAGGAAGTCTGCTAGTGGCTTAGTTTCGGCAAGGTTTTTTTTTTAGTCTTTTAACCAAACTACTGTTATTGAATATCAAATTAAATGAGAACAAGCACAGCCAAGTTCTGAACCAATTTTGTTGTTCAGATCTCCGGAATATTTTTGTACAAAAGAAGTACTACTCAATAACTTCCAAAAAGACATTTATTTCCTTTACATATATACTCACATTTGTTTCAATTACCAATCATCAAGGTGGTCACCAAGTGATCAACACATGGCAAATCATAGACGAGATTATGATTTTGATAAGATGAAAGACTTGCTAGAGTGATTACTTGAGTTCTTTTTCATTGGTATTACATAGTCAAATAGGAATTTATACCTAATAATTATCAAAATCTGGTCACTGTTCATCCAGAACATTCATTAGCACCAGAAGAGTATACTGTAATTAACTCTGATAATAGTCAGATTTATTGAATATTGTCAAAAATCTTTTAATGCTGGGTATCATATGCGTAATTTGGAGCACCGTATATATGCATATACCTAGATGAATTACAAAAGAATATCTATTGTAGATTAAAACATGGATATAATACCGACCTGAAGCTTGACAGGGCTGGCATAGACTCTGACAGAATTCATTTCAGTCAGCTTTGTAACTAATGGAAACTTGTTGTAGTCTACAAACTCCAGTATCTTATTCATTGTGAAAGCTCCATCTGCACAATCAGGAAAGTTTTGCATGTTGCTTTAGTCAGTCCTCACTCCTCACCATTTGGTGTGATTGGTAAGAGAAAAAAATCATATTATACGTAAACAAGCCTATAATGTGGTTCTAACAAATTTTAACTGCATAAATAACATAAATCTGATATGTACGTAGAATACACTGCTCAAGTTAACAGAAAAGCCGGGAGATTCTAGTTTATTATTCTCTTTGCATGGTTCTAATTTGCAACAAGTATTGAATTCACATACTAAGTTATAGTGATACCCGTATGACCAAATAATACCAATGTCTGTTTTACTTATATTTTAATTAGGAAACAGTACAACGAATTCAACATATGGCTAGAAAGTTACAAACCAACAACAGACTCACCATATGCAGTGTATCTTTCTGGTTCACTCTTAACAATCCCAAGAAAACGACCTGTAGGATTGATAGCTGGATAAAGAACTCGGGCAACCTCTACCTGATTCACTTCAACAAACTGGATTTCATTATCAGACTTTGCAGCACTCACAAATTCTTCATAATCAGGTCCCTGCGATATATAAAAAAATGTTATAATACCACCCTACTAAATTCAGGGGTAATGTAAATGTTTTTCTATCAACAGAATTCATTAACAAAAAATAATCTGCAGCACCAAATATTACATTAATTGATCAACTCCACAAAGCTCACTCGTCTGAACCTTGTGTCAATTTGGAACCTCAAGTATGATAACCCTAGCATACCTTGAATCATAATTTCACTTACCTCAAATTTATCAAACTGACCAAGGAGAAACATTTGATATTTTCTCAGAAACTTCTCTGCTTCTACCACTGAACTTATCCGAATAACAGGAGTACCAGTCTTTTTTCTGGCCCATATCACTATATCATCCCTGAAAGCATCATGGAAACAAATAAGCCGATAAACATTCCAAGCAAAACAGCGCACACAAACATAGGATACATGTGTCAGATACGGCAATATGAATATTTCAAAAGTATATAGTATCCATATATGAACAAAAATTCATAAAAAATAGTATATATATAATTGCAGTTCAGCAAATCCAAATTAAGAACATAGTTCTTGGACATTATTAAAAACACATTATAAATCATTACCATCATAAAAGAGGACAATTTCGAAAAGGCTCATTAAGGGACAATGTTTCGATGTATCTACATTATACATGTTTTCTAAGTCTCATGTAGCAGCATTAGATTTTCATAACCTTTTTTAAGGGTTTGAATACTTCACCAATACATATCAATGAAGTGCAGAATCACCATTGGATACGTATCGGAGAAACCAATTATAAGTGAGAAGAGTTAGAGCATCTTACGCAGTAAAACCACCAGAGTAGGGCTGAGAGGTGCCATTGACAAAGAGAAGCAAAGTGGGGAAGCCTTTGACACCAAGGAAAGATGCAGGCTTGGGATACCTGTCAGCATCAAGTTTGGCCATAACAAGAGGGATTCTCAATTCCCTCAGAGAAGTTGCAGCCTCAGCAAAATGGGGCATGATCTCAGCACTCCTTGGACACCAAGGCGCATACCCCAGAACCAGAACAAACTCGTTTCCATTAACAACCCTCTCTGTGTTGTCGTTGTTGAGCTCAATAACGATTCTTTGGGCTTTGCTTAAAACCTCTGCTTCTGATAGTTTATCGCCACCCCCATCTGCTTCACGCTCTACTTCCTCGTCCACTGCTAAAAGCTCCTCCAACTCATCCTCAATCTCTGTTGCAACGTTAAACTTCAGTACGAGGAGAAGGGACAGGAGGACGAAGATGAACCTTAAAGTGGGTTTTCTCGTACACATGTTTTTTGCCTACTAGAATTGGTTGGGGATCAAGATCTGATGGGGTTTCTGAAAAGTTCAGGAAATTGGGAAAAGTGGCACAATGCACATCAGTGAAGATGTGCTTGAACTGTGAAATAAAACACTGCGGAGAACGGTTTAGAAGGGCAAAGTGACAAAACTATGAACGCGCCTTAATTTCAGGGCCACCATGTTAACAAGATTTCAGGAGACTCCATGCCTCCCACTATCCTTGACCAAAAAGAAAAAAAATATGTTTTTTTTTTCTGCAAGGATAAAAATTTCAGATTTTTATTAGGAGGAGAATTCCCCCTCTTATATTTGCCGATTAATAAAAAATATTTAATCAGTTTGTTGAAAAATTGAAAAAAAAAATAGATGGGAAAGGTTTTTGTATTGAAGTGTTCCCTAAAATTAACTATTAGAGTAATCTATACATATAAAAAAAATTGCATAAAATGTAAGTTTATAAATTTCATACATAAAATTTAGTTTTTTAGACAAATATATTTTTATTAAAGGGGTAAAGATAATTATAAAAAATATTGCAATAAATTACAGTAAGTTATAAAGTGAAATAACCTTTTAATTAGTGTGTACATCATTTTGACCCAGTGATATAATCCTGTTTATCAGTCTTATTTTGGTGACTTAGGGTTATACTCTAAACAAAAACAAATTTAAGATAATTTTGATAAAAAATATCATTAAATAAAATATATAAAAAAATAGTTAAAATTTCCTTATAATGTGTTTGAGTATCTTCTTTCCATTTTCCACCCATACATGCTATGCAATTATTCTTATTTGCAGCCAAATAAAATTAAAAGCTCTTTATGCTAAATCAATAAGCACAGCAAGTTTAATTTGTATGCATCCCACAAAGATAACCTGAAAAACCTTTTTGTTGTTGTTATCTCGTTAATTATGATCATTATTGTGTTCAATTTTATGTAATGTTAAACAAAATTAGCTCTCTTCAAATCATCTGAACCATATACCTGCCTAAACATTAAGCTACATCATGGTACTTTGCTCAAATGTTCTCCATAAAGTGACTCAAAACATTTATCAATTTCCTCTGTAATGAACTGGCGAATTGTCTATGCACTTCATCCATATGCACATTCAAATTTACATGCATTTTATTGGCACAAGGCTCATAACAGTAAAGAACAGAAGGGATTCAGGAAACTGGTTCTGTAAAGTATTATACACTGCTTCTCATGCAAACCAAACGAACCTTCTAATCTGAAGCCAGGCACAGACCATAGATTACACAATTTTGAGGTACAGTTTCACAAAAAGATTAACTCTCTGAAAATGGACATTCATCATTCATACGTGCATGCATTTCTTTTGAATTTGATAGGTTTTGATCCCGAAGAGTTGATGACCAAGGGGCAAGTGATTTGCTTATGATGCTTTGTCTTCACCAGTTTTCCCACCACATCTCCACGTGACCGGATTTCAAAGTTCAATGTGAGTGGAACTTCAACGCCAGTTTGGGAGACAGTTATGGTGGATCCAGCACCATACAGGGGAACCTTAGCACCCTCCACGTTCACTGATAGAATGCGCTGACTTTTTCTTGGCTGATAGTATTTCTTCACCTGCAACAAATTACTCATATATGCCAATGTAAGTTACTTCATATATTTACAATTTTTCATGTCTCTAATTTAAGTACTTATTTTGATGAGCATAAACATTACCAAAGTGGGTTTGGCATGATTGAATTTGTTGTTGTTTAGCAGAAGAAAGAGGTGATGAGATGATTCTTACCTCGCCTGTGGCAATTGTGATGTCTGAGAAGACAAGATTGATGGGTGTGGAGTGCACATGAATCCCAAAAAATGTAGCAGGGTTATAGATGCTCATGCGCAAAGTGACATTAACTGTCAGCATTTTTGTGGGGACACCCGTGAAGTCTAAACCCTCTCCAACATAGAGATTGTGCACCGTCAAACTCTGCAAGGATCCAAATGTTGTCAACCACTATGCACATTGAAACAAAATCGTAATGTACCAAAGTTTTTAAGTGGTTTATTTATGGTATCCGTGTCCCATGTTCTAATTTTGAAACAAAATAGAGTTTCTAGAATAACCAAGAAACCAATTGACAGGTTCAGACAACAAATGATCTAAGATGTTAAAATAATGATTTCATCTCTGGGACCCTCATTTGGGAATTAGTTCCTGTGTGAAAAAGAATTGAAATGTGAGTGCTTATAAGCCTGAAAAGGGACTGAAACTTAAGAAACATAATAACTTCAGGAACTGATGATTACTAATAAGGGCATATATGTAGGAATTGAAATACTAGTCTTCAAAAGGTTGGTTAATGAACATTTTATTGGCAATTAATAAGCTTTTGAGGTTGAAAATCCATTTCTAGAATGGAAAGACTTGATATTACTGTTGCAGCAGCATTTAAGATGGATGCAAACAAGACTATGCTTATGGTTGGAGGAATCAGGAACCAACCAAGTCATAGTGTGATAGTGTCTAACAGATGCTGAATTATCAAGTAATGACTGTTTAACTAATAATTTTCTCCGCTACCTACCGCAGTTATCATGTGTTAGTCTACAAATAAAATAAAATAAAAACAGATAAGAGTGAAGTGTGGCACAAATTCGCTCCTTCAAGACTGATAAATTTTTTTACCTTGACATTAACTTCTGCTTTATAAGGTCTGCTGGCACCCCAAATGATCAAGCAAAATACAGTGAAGACAAGCACAAAGGTAAACACAGCAATTAGTGCTTGTAAGCGTCTTGTGAAACCCTTATCCTGAAACTCATGATAAGAACCCTCTTCCAAAATGACATCACACTCAGGCCACCCCTTATCATTTCTCTTCCTACCACCTTTCCTTCCAGAAGATGATGACCTGAAAATCCCTGAAAAACGGCTAGCAGAAGAGTTCCTAGAGTGACGCCCAAATGAAGGGTGTGAAGGAGACTCCACAGGACTATTTGATACTGGAGTAGCCTGCATTGAAGATGACTTGTCTCCATCATGAGAATCCCTTGAAGGACTTTGCACATAGTATACAGGACGCTTTGGAGACCTTGAAGGTGAAGAAGGGGCTAAGCTTGTGATATCCGAATCAGATTTTGTGGACAGCATCATGAATCACAACTATGCAATACAGGAACAACTGATATAATACAAGTGTATGTATCCAATATAGAGTGAATTCAATGATACTGGTAGAACCAGACAACAACAACAACAACAATCTTGAGAACTTGTGCCACAGAATCTGTACGTATATATATATCAGCAAAAGCAAACAAGCAGTGAGAAACTCAAAAGATGCCAACACTCACTAAAGATAATGGTAGATAAATGATGAGAAAGGACACATACAACTCAATTCAGCTTTGTTTATGAGAGAGAGCGTTTGTTTGCATGGAAGGACAGAAAGAGAAGGTGTGGAATGCAAAATAAGTGCTTAAGCATGAAGGATAAATAAGAGAAATGAATAACATAGTTGGAAGGCTTGGAACCAAACCTCAGTGAGTGTCGGCAGCTTGTTTTTTTTTTTTTTTTTTCTGATACAAGTGTTTGTATAACATGACAAGAGTTTATTATGTTGTCTTTTTCCCTTGTGGGGCACAACCACTTCAGCAAAATAGTTCTTGAACCTTCAATTATAGGAGTAGGACAATTGTCTAATTATATTATGGGTCCTCTCTTGTTTGTCTATGCTGCAATGTGATGTTATTTGTTATCATTTTAGGTACGTTCTATAATTTATTCATGACGTTTAGCTCTTTTGGATAATGCAGATTATGAATTGCAAAAACACCTTTAAGAACTTACAAAATTGGTTGCACCATTTAAGTATTTTATTGCAAGGTTGTTAGCATCTGAATAAAAAACAAGAGAAGGAATTGACATGTATGATATCTCAAAAACCACATCAGTTTTGCAGGGGGAAAGGATTTGGTAAAGTTGTGTTTTCACGAGCAACTATCAGCATAACGAAACATCTTTTGACTTTGAATCCAGAGTACATACATATCTTGCACATACATCTTGGATAAAGTAATAATATGTTTAAACCTTATTAAATATTTCTTGTAAAATTGTTTGGATTTAATTTAAATATATTTGACAATGTAAAATATTTTACCCAACCATTGAGGTGATATAATTTCATGAAGGCCCACATTTATCAGCGTCAAAAACCAGCCAAGAGAAAAAAAAAAAAAAATAAGCGAAAAGCCTTCTCTTTTTATCAGAGCCAGGTTTCGATCCTGGGACCTGTGGGTTATGGGCCCACCACGCTTCCGCTGCGCCACTCTGATTTGATGAATTCTGTATGCAACATAAACAACATAATCTATATTGTTTTATTAAATCTCAACCTTTTTCTATACTACTATCAATTTAGTTATTAGAATAAAATGAAAAAATAAGTTCTCACATTTTTTATTTTTTTAACTTCGTATATAAAAGTTAAACTTATACTCCTTCAAATTAAAATATTGTTCATTCTTTAATTATTTTTTACATTTTCAAGTAACGTGCTTTTGCAAATTGCTACCAAATGTATACTAATCAAAAAACTTTTTTTCATTAATTTATCATGTATATAATTTCAATAGTTGTCTCAGAGTATATTTCACTTATAAGTTTATAAATAAGTTTTCCAAGGCATTCATTTTCTTTCTTTGAAAAAATATATAGTACTCTCTTGTAAAATCCCAAAATCACCATCTATTTTTTTTTATTTTTTTATTTTATTAAGCAAATAATCAAATAAATGATAATATTTCATTAGTCATTCACCTAGAATGATAAATAAGTTAATATCATATTTTTACACTGTAATTCTAAATCTCAAACACAATAATTTCACAATTTATAAGATATTTAAGTGTATTAAATATGAATTAATCATATTTTAAAATATTTTATTTTTTAAATGTTTTTTAAATAAATTGATTAAATATATTGATGTAATCAGAGGGGAATAAGTTTATTTCTCCATTCCCTTATTTTTTCTCATCCATAGTGAAATAATTTAAATAATTTTTTATTTTTTAAATAGGTTAATAATTTTTTGGGCCTAAAGTGTCCATGTCCTGACATAATTTAATGAAGGCCCACATTTGACCCAAATAGTATCAGAGTCGAAAACCAGCCCAATTTGTATATAGAGAATAAAAAAGAAATAAAAAACTAAAAAGCAAAAAGTATTCACTGTTTTATCAGAGCCAGGTTTCGATCCTGGGACCTGTGGGTTATGGGCCCACCACGCTTCCGCTGCGCCACTCTGATTTGTTGATTATCATTTGCAACATACGAATTATATTATATTGTAATTATTAAATGTCAACCTTTTTCTATAATACTATCTAATTTAGTTATTATAATAAAATGAAAAAATAAGTTATCACAATTTTTATTTTTTTTAACTTCATATATAAAATTTAAACTTATATTCCTTCAAATTAAAATATTATTCATTCTTTAATCATTTTAAACACTGATTAATTATTTTTTTACATTTTCAAGTAACCTATTTTTGCAAATATCAAGTGTATACTAAATCAAAAACTCTCTTTTTTTCATTAAATTATCATTTATAAGGACTCTGAATAATAAGTAAATTTCAATAATTGTGACTACTCTAAACAGTTGATGAGTTTTTTAAAATGATTTTAGGTTAATTTTTTTTACGAAAATAGGATACCATTTACCCATTTTCATAAAAAAACTTTTTTTACTCAAAATAGTAATTTTAAAAAAACATTATTTTGGTGAAAAAACACAGTTGATGCAGTTATGTCTATGTGATTTTTGTGAATTACTAAGTAAAGATAGTTATTGAACTCTTCTTTTTCCCTATTAATCACTTATATATATTTACTCTCAAACTTCTTTTCTCGAAAAATAAAAAAGTCTTTTATACACATAACACGTGCACGTTTTCTCTACATGTCTTACGACAAATGTTTTTTTTTAAGTGTATTTTAACTTTTTAACAATATACTAGAGTCAAACAAAGTGAAAACAAACTTAACATTGGTTTGGTGTATGAAAAAAAAATAGAAAAATAATATAAAATAAGATAATTGTTTAGTAGTTTTCTAAGAAAGAAAAAAGAACAATGGAAAAAATTTCTTTACAAAATTATATATCTTTGAATGAAAAATATATAATAAAATTATTTGAATATATGTAAATAATAAAAGATTATGCATAGTAATATTTTTAATCCTTTTAACTTTCTTATTTAGTATATTTCTTTCAAATTTATAAGGATCCATTTTGGGTCTGGCAAAAATGACCAAACTGACAAAATTCCTTTTATTTATGGCCTCACCAATATCCTTAGTTCTCACTATTCGTTGACATCAATTTTCTCATATCTAATTTAAAAAATATTTATTAAATCTTTGTTATAATTTAATATAGTTTTAACACAATTTTTAAAAAACAAACATATTAATTTTTTAAAAACTTAAATTTAATGTATAAACTTTTATTATAATTATAAAAATAAGAACAAACCATCTTCAACCACACAAAAACATCTATCTGTTAAAAAAAAACTAACATATTTATTCATATAAATCTTTAGTATATAACCGTATCTAAAGATTATAAGTGTAAAATTATTCTCGTATGATGTCTATGTCAATTTAAGAAAATATCATGAGAGGGAGTTATTCATGGATGCACATTTGCATAACAAGGACAAAAATTTGAGCTAAGAGAAATAAGGACAGAAAAGTTGCAGTATCTCTGCCTCAGTGCCAGCTTTATGGTAATTTGAGTGATTCCAAAACAAAACTGAAACATCATATATAGAGTGATATATGGTATTGTTGTTGCTCAGTCTCTTGGAAAAGAGGAAGTGTGTGAAATCATGTTGGAAGGTAAAGCAGTGATAGAGGATACTGACATGCCCCTTAAGATGCAGATCCAAGCCATGGCATCTGCTTCTGAAGCTCTCGATCTGTATGATGTTTTGGACTGCACATCCATTGCTACCCACATTAAAAAGGTAACATTTTCTCCCATCTTTTTTCCATGTTTCACAACACAACACTAAGTAGTACTCCTTTCAAACTCAAAACTATTAGACATTGAGTGAGTTTATGGCTTATTTGACTCATGGTAGGAGTTTGATACGAAGTACGGTTGTGGATGGCAGTGTGTTGTGGGATCAAGTTTTGGGTGCTTTTTCACCCATTCCAAGGGAACCTTCATGTACTTTACATTGGAGACTCTCAATTTCCTCATCTTCAAAGGGGCTTCTTATCTTATCTGACTATATTCTCATGCAAAACCTTTTTAATCATCTTTTTTATTCTGTATATAATCATAGCTTCGTCTTCTTCACTTCTTTTTCTGCTTTCGATAAGCTCCCCTTAAATCTCTCTAAACATTGTGGATATTATCTGGTCTTTTTCCAAGTTCTCTCTATCAATATATCAGAAGAAAGAAGAGGAATCTTGGGTATACCAGAAAGAAGAAGATTAATGAAACTGAAATTAGATATGAAAAGAAAGCCTTGGATTTGGGTCATGATATTTTGTATGATTAGTGGGGTCGTTCAGTGCTTTTACTTTTCCTTTTTTTGGATAATTCTGAGAAATATTATCTTCACATGGTTGGTGTGGATTGGCCAAGGAAAAATAAAAGAAGGATATTTCAAATATTTATATTATGAAATAATATACCACTTGATGCAAGAAGTTAAATTTTAACTTTAATAAATTTGTGTCAATTTTCAGTTGAAATGTGGTTTGAGCTCTAAATTTTAATTCAACATAAAAGGAATATTTCTGGCTTTTAACTTATATGTAAATTTTCTATCATAAAAAAATCACTTCACTGTTACATATAAAAAAATCATTTTTCAATAATACATCTATTTTTTTTTATTGGCATTACTGACACAATGTTTATTACGTTAAAAATACGTTTTTTAAAAAATATTACAAACTCTAATTGGTTTATTCAAAGTTATTTTTGTTTAAATAAAATTAATTTATAAAATCAATTTGATATAAAATAATGTTTGTGAATTTTAATTCAAACACGTGTTTGTTGGTGGGCATAGAATATCCTTCAATGTAGAATTAGAGGCTAATATCTTGATATTGAGAAAATCATTTAAGAAAGTGGCTTCTAAATGTGCTTATTTAAACCATTATTTGAAATAATCATATTTTACATGAACTTTGATTTAAGGAAATTTTATTATAACTGTTAACAATTTTAATTTTTATAACTACATTAAAACTCTCAATATTATTATTTTAATATTTTTTTTATATCAAGTTTAATTTTATCACAAGATTAATTATAAAATCAAGTTTTAATATCTAGTAATTACATGTGTTTTCAATAATTGTAAGTGTATGTTTATCAGTGTATTTGAATTCTTTTATAATCTATTTTTTTTATATAAAATAAATCTTAAGCATGTAAAACTTGTTTTTCGTCGTAATTTTAAATAATAATTTCTTAATAAGAAATATTTTATTAAAAAGAAAAATAAATAATTAAAACAATAATAATAAATATAACATTAAATTAATAATTTAAAAAGTATAATTGGAAAACAATAATACAAAAAAGATAGTAATAGATAGACTAAAAAGTTAGTATAAATCATTAGTGTAGATGATACTTTTACGTAGTAGAAGAAAACTTTTTATGAAACAACCAACATAAACATAAGCTAGAAAGTTTATAGTTTTTATGTCAGTTAAAAAACAATCATAATAAATTTAATTTATTTTGCCAATATATAAAATTAATGTAAAATTTGATTTTTTTATAATATTTTCTATGAACATAATTATAAGAACCATCATAAAAAATCTAACTTTTATGACATATGTTTCACATGTCACTTTCTATACTAACATTTCTAGAATTAACATATAACATAATATGACACTTAGCGTCACAATTATTATAATAATTCAATTTCTATGAAAGATATTTTTAGAATTTATAGTTTGCGCTATAGTTTATAATAATTATAACAATAATTATCAAAGTAAATTGGTGTTTTTTTAAAATTTGTTTTTTTATCAAGTTTATTGCATTCACTAATAGTAATATTCACCTGCATATAATAGATATAATAAATGTACAATTCTCACACAAATCAATTTATTGATAATTAAATATATTATTCAATAAACATTATAAAAAAAAGTCAAAATATAGCATTTAATTATATATTTAAATAAAATAAAAATTTCTACAACATGTAAAAAACAAAAAAATGAAGCACATTGCATCTTAATGTTTTCTATATTTTTATCCTCAGTAGAAGTATTTTTTTGAATAACTATAAACTAATTAACTTTATCAATAAAAAGTGAAATTCTTTGACTGTTTGAGTAAATATTTTATTATCTCTCATCATGAGTCATGAGTGTCATAATAAGTTGTCGTTAATTTTTATTTTTTTCACTGGTGAATATTATCTTGATGATTGTTATATTTGCAATGGTGATTTAAATTACTCATTTGAAATAAGTAAAAAAATTGCATTATGAAACAGATAGAAATAATTTTATCTATCCATTTCATATAAGTTAAGCCTAAATGTTTTAGAAACACAGGGAAAAAGGGGGGCCAAAATTGAATTAGAAGGGACCCTGAAAACAAATGCTAACAAGAACAGCAAATGAGGTAGATGATTGGATTGCAACAAATGTGAGATACTTACTTCTTTGAATATTAAATGAAGGTAGGGTTGTAGGCAGCAGCATCAAATGATTGGAGTCAAAAGTGGGTTCCCAAGGAAGTGTGCCTCTAAGTTTGCAATCACAAGATCTGCCATTGCCATGCAAGTTTCCACAGTGTCACTCCCCACATGAGGAGTCAACACAACATTCTCAACCCTTACAAGCTCTTCACGCACATCTGGCTCTTTCTCAAACACGTCAAGGCCCGCACCACCTACTCTTCCTTCGCTCAATGCCCACACAAGTTCGGCCTCATCCACGTGCGGGCCTCGCCCAATATTGATCAAAATACCCTTTGGGCCCAACGCATCAAGAACTCCACGGTTCACAATGTGACGGGTTTCTGGGGTGAGGGTACATGCCACAACCAGTACTTCAGATTCAGCAGCCAAGTCAAGAACGTTAGAGTAGTATTTATACCCTGACTCTGCCTTTTCAGATCTCGAATGGTACCCGATTGGGCACCCAAAAGCCTCAGCTCTCCTCGCAATAGCCCACCCAATCCTCCCCAGCCCGATAATTCCAACCGCTTTTCCACTAAGCTGAATACAATTCACAAAATCAAATTTAATTAATCACTCTTCTCTCTCGTAAACCCTAAATGCATAAATTAAAAGCATAATAGTTAAATAAAATTGGAAGAAAATTACTGATAAAATGAGTGAGTGAAAACCTTGGGTGTGATGTGAGGAGCAGAGTTAGAGCGTGGGGAGTGAGAAATTCTGCAGAAGAGGGACAAGGCAAGGGCGATGGCGAGATCGGCGACGTCGTCAGTCAAAACGTTGGGCGTGTTGGTGACGGGAATGTCTTTCTCTCTGCATTTTCGGAGGTCGATATTGTCGTATCCGACGCTGTAGGTGGAGACAATCTCGAGTTTGGGCAAGGAGTCGATGGCGGCGGCGTCCACTCCGACTTTGACGCTGGCGACGACGGCGCGGACGGAGTTTCCGTGGACTTCGGCGAAGGCGGCGAAGGAGGGAAAGTGCCAGAGTTTGAAGAGGTTGAAGCGCTTGGCGAGCTCTTCTTGGATGTAACTGTGCATTGGGCAAGTCATTAGCACGCCCACTGATTCCATTTTCACAACTGAAGGGTTTAATTTAGATCAATGATTCTTTCTGAAAACCCACTCCAAACTCAAATTTGTTTGTAAAATCATCGCTAAACAACAAACTTATTCAATGACTATAGATGAGGAGAACGAAAGAGAGAGAAACATGTAAATTAATTTTATTATTCATGTAATTGAATTTCAAAGGGTAGAAAAATACAAATATTGATATGATTTCAAAACAAACCAAAAGAACAACAATAAGTATAAAAAAAAGCTAAACAAATTATATTAACCACACATATCTATAGAAGGAAAGTTGTCTTCACAGCAGTGGCATTTAAATATTGGCCAGTGATGGGCTGTGTTGGGCCCTAAACTTTTAAAGTGGTGGGCCGCACTGTTCTTCCACTTGCGTCTCCACCGCCATTTCCGTAGCTTCTTCTTTCACCAATTCCGCCGCTGAACCAAACCAACAGCATCAGAATCCATCCACACAGCAACACAATCTCATAACGTTAACCAAAAATTGTTGAAACTCCTCAGGGAAAGGAAAATAACGTTAACCAAAAATTGTTGAAACTCCTCAGGGAAAGGAAAATCACATACCTCTCTGCTTTTCCATCCAACTATTCGGCGAATTCCACTAAAACAAACAAATTCAAAAAAAGAAGAAGTTAACAAATCAGGAATCTAGATTTATTATTTCTGTATCAACATGAATCCGATGCCGCATACCAGCAACTTCTTGAGATATTCATTCTCTTGTCGAAGGCGCTTCACATCATCTTGTAACTTTTCGAAACAGGCCTGCAACAAGTTAAATACATAAAGTTTAACATAGCAAGATGCATATATATTGCAAGATTTTACTAAAACTTGAATTTGATGTGCTTAAACGATGATGCGAAGTTTATATATGGTAACACTGACGAGGCTCCAATTATAGTCGGCGTTTTTGTTGTTGTTATTGTTCTTGAGAGGTTCTTTAGCCATGGCGTTGAAGTCCTCCAAAGAAAGTGTGGGTCAACAATCCTTCTCCTATTCTCGTATTTATACACTTCTGTACTTATAGTTACAATTTCTACTACTGCAATTTGGACTTATCTAAACACACTCTTAATCAGGGAAGATTCATGATTAATTAAGAAAATAGTATATATAAATCTGTTTAAACATAAATATACAAAAATTTCATCACAGTTAAATTAAACGATAACGAATACATAATAAAAAATGATTCTACTGAAAAATATAACAAATATAAGTAAGACAAATAATCAAATATAAATAATAGTAAAACACGAAAAATTAGGAGAAGCTTTTCAAATAATTATTCTAGTCCGTAATATTTATTTCAAGATAATACTTGTTTACAGTTTTTTATAAAGTCTCACATAATTAAAAGTATAAAAATGATAATTTACAATTGTATAAAGCCAAAAGCAAAGAATTTTTCTTACAGGAACTAAAATAAATAAAAAATCAGTCATTTTATAAGAATTAAAATATATTGATTTTTTTTAAAGGACTTGAAACTTGTTTACCAAAAAATAAGATTTCATTTTCAATGTTCTTATTTAAAATTCACTCTTCTAATCATCATCTAAAATGTGTGGGAAAACGCGGAATGTGTTTATCCAGATCTAGAAAACACAAAGGTCCATTAATGTTTTTCTATAGAGTCACTAATCTCAACGTTTGTTATTTATTGGAGAATCAAAATTACACATTGGTCACAAATAAAGAGATTAAAAGTTGAATTAAGTCACTAATCTATTGGTGGAGAAAAAAATCAGATTAGAAGCCCACTATGTGTGTTAAATTTAGTAAAATTTAATTATTTTCTTTATATATTAAATTTGATCTATATATACTATTTTAATAACATCATATTATTATGATAATTACCTACATCAAATTTTAAACAATTTAAATATTTATAAATGATTTTATAAAAACTTTTCTATTAAACATTATTATGAAACTTAAACACCTTAAATAATAACAATCACCATATTTTAATATAACAAACTATAAGGACTATATCTAATATATTTTAATATTGAATAATTTTTATAGGTATTTGATAATCTACTATTTTGTATAGCTGTAGACAATCATATTTTGAGAGACATAAGATCTATATGATCATATTCCAGATATTGTGTAGACGTGCACACGCTTTTGCTTTTTTTCAGCAAAAACATATGGGGGAACTGCTCCTTCAATCTCACACACACAAGGAAGTTCCAAATTATATGTTAGAACATAATAAATAAAAATTAATTTTACTTTAGAGTGAAAGTTTAATTACATAGGAAATCCCTGAGTTTTCCTTTCTAAATGTTGCAGTTACAGAGTGTTGGAACAAACTGCATCCCTGTATTGTGCAGTAAGATAGCTGTCATGACAGCACAGGAAATAGCACTATAATTTGATCACTCAGCAAGTATAATAAAGAAAATTCCATTGACATTAAAACATTGTTTGTTTCATTCTCCTTTGAAGTGTAAGATTCAAAGTAATAGTTACTGGAACATAGAAACACAGAAGTAGTAAGAATTTGGAGTTGAAAAGCAGTAAGAGAAGAGGAATTTGATTGTTAAAAAAAGGAATGGTGCATGTCTGTCTTCCCTGGTCTTCAGTTATATTTGACCTTTACCTTAATCAACAACCATCCAATTTTCCCTCGCCATACCAAAGCAAAAGCTGCATTAACAAAAAAAAAATAATGCAAATTTTGTTTGTCTCACTCTTCACCCCAACCCATTTCTTACAACATGCACCCCACGTTCAAAGAACCCAGCTCAAAAAAGAAAGGCTAGCAAAAAAAACAAACAAACAACCTCCATCCTTTTCTCAAACTCACCAACTCCAAAAAGAAAAAAGAGAGAAAATACAACACCCTTTTCATTCGTTGCTTTGGCTTCCCCTCTGCTACTTTCCTTCTCTTCCACTATCTCCCTGCAGGGTCTGGAACACCCCATGTTTTGTTCTACTTCTTTGCACCTTAAAAGTTAAACTTTGCTAGGAAAAAGAAAAAAAAAAGAAAAAAACATGGTTCTAGCTGGAGAACAAGAGCAGGAAGGTCACAAAACCAAATTGTTTACCTTCAGAGGGATATTTGAGGGCGCTGGAAGGCACACCAAGAGCCTCAGCGTTGACACTGCTACCGAATTGGATCCTATAGAGGATGGTGCAGCCTCATCAAGAAGTCAAGGATCAAGGCCTCTCACTGATTCAGACAAGATTCCCAAAGCAAGGACGGTAAGCAAGGAAGAAATGGCAGCAAAGGAAGCCAAAGAGAAGCTCTTGCAAGGTCAATACCATTACTATTTAACAATCACCTTATCATTCTTAGTCAACTCTCCTTTAATTTCGAAATGTCTCATATAACATACCATCAAATTCTGTTAATCACTTTTATCTGATTTGTCTGTAAAGTTGACATTCATGGCTGGGATTAATTCAGATATGGAACAGATGAAGGAGAGATTTTCCAAACTGCTGTTGGGTGAGGACATGTCCGGTGGTGGAAAGGGAGTTTCGTCCGCTTTGGCTCTGTCAAATGCTTTTACAAATCTTGCTGGTACGTTGACTTTTTTTGCAGCAGCATTTTTGTTGGAGATCCTCGTGATGAAAACATTTCATTATTATATATGAGGTTGCAAACTTCTGAGTTATGATTAAAGTCCAATGAAGAAACATTTGCAATATAGCATTCTTTCTTCTTTCTTTGAGAGCTTCTTATCATGATATGTTGTGATGATTCTTATTCTGATCTCACTGAAACTGCAGCTTCTATTTACGGTGAACAAAAACGACTTGAACCAATGCCGGCAGAAAGGAAAGCAAAATGGAGAAAAGAAATTGATTGGCTTCTATCGGTCACGGACTACGTTGTTGAAATGGTTCCTTCACAACAAAAGTCCAAGGATGGTTCAAGTATGGAGGTAACCCTCTTTCTGTCTATTTCTATATAAATAGTATTTGTTCTTTCTATCATCATAACATAACTGCTATCTGTATGATTGAGCCTGATTTTTCATTGGCTAGATTATGACGACACGACAAAGGACGGATCTCCACATGAATATCCCTGCCTTGCGCAAGCTTGATGCAATGCTTATTGTAAGATCATTAACCTTGATTACCTCTTGAGTTCAATGTGATGATTCTCTTATAGGTTTAAATTGACTATTAATTATCCCGAGCAATTGGTGATGATGAACAGGAATGTCTGGATAACTTCAAAGATCAAAATGAGTTCTATTATGTGTCAAAAGATTCAGAGGATTCAAATCAAGACGGTGGAAGGAAAAAAAATGATGATAAGTGGTGGTTACCTACCCCTAAGGTTCCCGCAGACGGTCTGTCTGATTCGGCTAGAAAATTTCTGCATTATCAGAAAGATTGTGTGAATCAAGTACTTAAAGCAGCCATGGCAATAAATGCCCAGATTCTATCAGAAATTGAGATCCCTGAATGCTACATTGACTCCCTACCCAAGGTGAGACAAAAAGAACCAAAGGAAGCTTATAGTTAGCGTCTGGAGCAAGATTGTGACATCTATTTACATAATCTATTTCTTTTTTGCTTTTCTTCATTTGCAGAATGGAAGAGCAAGTCTAGGGGACTCGATCTATAGGAGTATAACAGTCGAATTTTTTGATCCTGACCACTTCCTGTCAACGATAGACTTATCATCTGAGCATAAAATTCTGGATCTCAAGAATAGATTTGAAGCATCAATAGTGATTTGGACGCGGAAGATGACCCAAAAAGATGGAAAATCTGGTTGGGGTTCTGCAGTGAGTTTCGAAAAAAGAGAGCTGTTTGAAGAGAGAGCAGAAACCATTTTACTTCTCTTAAAGCACCGTTTCCCTGGCCTTCCTCAATCTGCATTGGATATAAGCAAAATCCAATACAACAGGGTAAGACCGTGTCCTTTAGTTTAGTTCTCCAATATCTGTACACACTCACTCTAGCTGATTAAAAAAATCAATGAACTTCCCAAGAGATTCGTTTGATCTTAAGATTTAGACATAACAACTATGAGACTCGGACACTCCTTTTAAATAGCGTGTCCGTGTCGGATATACTTATTATATATAGATTCGTGTCTTCGTATCCTACATTTTAAAGATTATACGTATCTTCGTGTATCTGTGCTACATAGTATCTGAGCATATTTGGATTCCTTTATAATTTGTGTTGGCAACGTTGGAAGGGCCATTCAATAGAATGGTTTTACTGTGTTTAACTAACACGTTGGAGTATTTGTTATTTTGGCAGGATGTGGGGCAAGCTGTTCTAGAAAGCTATTCAAGAATATTGGAAAGTTTGGCCTTTACAGTTCTTTCAAGAATTGATGATGTACTGCAAGCAGATTTCCAAATTCAATGTCAAAATATACAGTTAGCAGGAAAAAGAATGAACTCAATTTCAAGGCCTGCTAAAGAAGAGACAGACAAGGGTAGTGGTGGTGGTGAAGCACCTTGTTCAATGACATTATCAGATTTCATGGGTTGGGGCTCTGATCAAGAGGAGTCAACGTTGAAGAAGGACCCCTTTGCAATTCCAGATGAGTTATACAGTGACGACGATCCAAAGCAGCAGAAACTCCCTCACGTAGTGACCAACAAGAAGATGTCATATCTTGAGAACTTGGGAGTCTCGAGAAGCCCAACATCACGTCATTAAAAGCGCATTAGAGTGATAGAGGCGTTTGTTGATAAATTCTTTCCTTCTTACATAGGAATGAACATGAACATGCAAAATGAATGGGTTTGAAGCATGGTCAGAGATATAAGAAGGATTTGTAGTGTAGTAGCTACTGAGTGGTGGTTTTTTGACGATACCTAGCACCAATATCATCATCATCCATGACCTGTCAACTCACGCTTCCTTTATGTGACTGTGACAGTGTTGTTGTAGAGATCATGTCACAGGCCAATATGCGTAACATACAACTTCTTCTAATTTGCTTTCTGTAAATTTGGATCATCCCAAGGAAATCGAGTTTGTTATGGTCAATCGGCTTAACTCATCACATCAATTGCATTAAAACATCTTCATTCTTGAGTTTCATTCATCCCTCACTGCTACATTATCCATGAAAATAACTAAATCATCATTACTATACAGCAAACACTATTTATTGGACCAGAACTAAACATGATTTAATAGAAGTAGGACCTAGCTTTGGTGGAAGTTGTGGACCTTTCTTCATTGGTAGAATGTCAGCTGAAGCAGTGGCAGGGTGGAACCACCCTCTTTGTGAATGGAAATAGAAGAACTTGCTCTGCAAATCCTTGTCAACGAGGGAGTTATAAGTTTGCATTTTTAATGGAACTAAGTTGTGTAAGTGCACAAAATCTTATTGTAGCCACTCCTAAACATATATACAGCTGAAACTATCCAATATTGATTTCAATGCCTTTGTACTACACTACTTCTTCGCATCCATATTGATTTAAAATTATTCTTCGAAACTAAGTTCACGAGATAACATTGATATTGTTGGTTTTGGAGGTCGTACTTTATTACGATTTTATTCTAAAAAAGGTTTCATTGAATTGAAAGCAAAATAAACCAAAATAAATATATAAATTATCATTAACATCTGTTCAGATAGTTTAATAGTCATGTATTACAAATTGTTAGACCTGAAATTCTTGGGTCTGAAACTCTTTTGAGGGCTTGAAAGAGAGCTTGCCAGAGAAGCCATGTTGTGCTTTGTGCTTCAAACATCACACACACAGTCACATTGGTTTTGATATGTTACAAGAATCTCATCTAATTGCCACGTGCTCATCTTCAGTTCTTTGTGCATACTATGAAAGTCTTTCATGATATGCCACGTGGTTTCCAGATGGATAACCCTATCCTCTTATATTTCTTAAGTTTAAACACACGTTAGAGTTTACAAAAATTGACGGTCGCATCGTTGCCAATGAACTCAATTAGATTTTTTAACACGTTTTTTATGTATAGGATTAGTTTATTCTTTCGGTTAATTAATTCAAATTTTAAACAATTATAGAAACAAAACTGTTATTAAGAGTTTAATAATTTATAATCTGGAATCTAGTTCAATTAAATTTAACTGAATAATAAGAAGGCAATGACAATGATGAAATATTTGCTTAACATGGATATATATAAAACATTTTTTTACGCATTTTAAGGAAACAATATACTAATGGTTGTACCATATAAACAAGGTAGGTAGTTTCTTCTCGCACCATATCATTTTTTATATGCACCTAACATAAATTTTTAAACTCAATATTGTCCTTATTTGTTTTGAAAAAAATAAGTTGTAGATAAGTGTTTGGTGTGGTGGTGGTGTAGTGGTTGTTGTGGTGATGGAGGGAAGTTTTCACTATTAATTGCGATGTAGATTGTTTTGAGGTAAGAAACCAACCACCATGTTCGTTCTTCATTTTTTTAGCAGAGATGTCACCGAATCCCGATATCCAGAAGCTTGCATGTATGGTTACAGATGCAGAAATTCGGAAGTCATTGTCACGACTTTCGGATATAGAAATCCAGAAAGTGATTTTTATTTCTCATTTAAGCTTCTGAATGGACATTAGAAGTGAACTATGAGTTCTGGATATTCATATTCAAAAGTGTTTTCTAAGTTTTGGATTTTCATATCCAGAAGTTAGTTCTGAGTTCTGAATTTCCATATCCGGAATGGTTTGATTAAGCTTATGGATAATAATATCCAAAAGGCAAAGATTGTTCATTAAAACTCCAAATCATAAATCCTATATCCTAAACCCCAAACTTTTCACGTAGTGTTATAGTGTTGTTGGGTGCATGTGAAGAAAAATTGTATAGTAGAGGGAGAATCAAACAACAAGGTATTGGTTGTTTGGGCTTTAGGCCCATGTATATTGGGTTACAAAGGAAGGGAGTTGGGGATGTAAGAGAGAGAGGGAGAGTGATAAGGAGATAAAATATAAAGTAGAGAGAAAGAGTGATTGACAGAAAGAAAGGGATAAGAAATGTGGCTTCTTCAGCTCCCGTCGAAGCTCTCAACTCCATTTCTGAACGGCCACGCCCATGGCTACAACCTTCTCTCCAAACCCAATTCCGGCGTGGCGAGGCCCCAATGGGCACCCCCGTGTTCCGTGCCCCAAATAAAGGCCATGAAGACAATGCAGGGAAAGGTTGTGTGCTCCAGCAGCGATAAGACGGTGGCAGTGGAGGTGGTCAGGGTGGCCGTTCACCCAAAGTACAAGAGGCGCTTCAGGAAGAAGAAGAAGTACCAGGCCCACGACCCAGATAATCAATTCAAAGTGGGAGACATCGTCCAGCTCCAGAAGACCAGGCCCATCAGCAAGACCAAGACTTTTCTCGCCCTCCCAGCTCCCCAAAGGCCCTCCATCCAACCCTCCCAGCCCGAAGAGCTTGCCATTCCTTTCGAATCCCAGCCTCAGCCCTAGACTCTCCTCAATTTCACTCCCTCCCGCGTATTTTATCCAATCCTTTTTTTTTTTCGCTTTCGTCTTTGTGTTGTAATTTCCATGGTGCAACTCTTTGTGTTAGTGCACTGTTTATATGTGCAATTCTTATCATTCTAGCTACGGGCTATCATATATAATCGTCTTTTTCTTTAATTGATTATCCTTGCTCGATGATAGTTCAGAGGATTGAGAGAATTCAGGAAGTTTTCTCGTTTAATTCCATACAAAATGAGAGTGGGACTTGCTGGGAGGTTTTATTGCTTATTGCACACTCTGAATGTTTGATGAAATGTCTCATTTGGCTTTTGATCGATCTTCAATTCAAATGTGGCGTTATGGCATTGTTGTTATCTTTGAGGACTTGCTGTGACAGGCAAGTGTGTGATGAAATGTTCGATTAGGATTCTGATGGCCAAATTTCCATCATAATATCTTGAGTTTAACTTGTAGTAAATAAGGTTTAAAACACTAATAAAATTATTGTCCGAGGCGTATTGTGAAATTCTCTCAGGATATAACAGGAATTTTTTAGAAATTTTCGATGATCAGAACTAGAAGTTTCTCTTAAAAGAGTAAGAACCCAATAAATCTAGAAAAAAATTTATAATAAAAGAAAAGAATAAATGATGAGAGAATAAGAGAGGAAGATGAAAATGTGAGAGGAAGGGAGAGTGTGGCTGCGGAAGATGAAGAGGAGTGAGGAGATGTGAATGAAAGTGAGAACGAAATCTCTTTGTATAGGGAGAGGAACCAAGAATCTCTTGCATCTTCACAACAATAGAAAGAGTGGGAAAGACCGCGGAAAAGAAGGAAAGCAGAGAAAGTGAAGGAAGTGAACCTTCCCTCGTTTGGTCATGATCCCCTCGTCTAACCACGATCCTGGGTGGAGAGGGCAACAATTTGTGTCAAACTTTGAATAGATCCAGTCTCCGCTGCACTTCCGCGATCTCATCCAAGGACATTGAAAAAATCACTAGGTTTTTCTGCACACTCGTTTTTTGCAATATTTATTCAAATGTTCATACGGTCTTACAACATAACTTCCCCCTTGAGCTCTGAATTTTTCCATTCCTCGTAGCTTATCCAACTCATCGCTTCATCTTCAAGAAAGGAAGACTTTTTTTCTTCTTTTAATTAATTTTACACGTAGTACTGCTAGTCAACTAAATGAAGCTCTTAAATATTTGCCATGTAAATACGTGGATCAAATGCAGTGATCTTGGTAAACTATTAATTACGTTTGCTGATCACCTCTGTGTGCTGAAGTAACGTTCTGAAAATTTATTATTTTTCTGAAGTTGAAACTCATCACATCCATTCTTTTTGTTCCGATGAGTCCTGTCTTTTAAACTTGATTAGTTTTAAGTTTTATCAACCTTTTGTAATCATCAAATGGTTTTATCAACCTAACATTCACAGTTTTGCATGTTTATAATTTGGGCTTCACTAAACAGTGACGTAAGTTTGCTTCCTACATGAACATGAAACTTACAGCTTCATGAAGGTTGTCTAAAAGATGATAACATTGTTAGAGCAGAACTTCGGTGTCAAATAACTTATCATATCTCCGGTGTCAAATAACTTATCATATCTCTTCCGGTTTTAGAGGATGATTCGAAATCTGAGCCATCAAACCAACCATATAAGGCAAGAATAATCAAAATAGCTACAAAAAAAACCAACTGCATAAGGTATTAATAAATGATAATTCTATACACGCCATAGTTAAAAATCTAGATTCTAAAAGCTTTTTGTCTCTCTTTCTACCTATAGAACTGCAGATACAGATATACATACTCGACCAAAGCCTCCTTGGTAATGGAATAATGAATAAAACAAACGCAAGCTATTTTTGCCAAACCGAATACCATCCAAAAAGGAAATAGAGAGCCTAAGATTATCACAGCTAATTATAGTCTATGACTCTCTATCAATTGATTATCTGATTTTGACTAACCCTCTTCACACTGTAAGCTTGTTCTGATATTTCTCAATGTACAAGATACAATAGTGTTGACTGAGTCCACAGACTCCACTGTTAACTTGGCTGTGGGAGATGTATTAGTCAGGATCTGGAATGCCATTGTAAACAAGGATCCTCCTTCGGTATATTTTTCTTCCTGCCTTGAAGTAATCACCAATGGCCTTGACTCGAGGCCATCAGGAATAATAGAGAATCCCGAAGGAAGTATGGCAAGGTTGCTTGAATCACATCCTGTCATCACGGACTGAATACCAGTAATGTCCACAGAAGCATATACCACCATTGACTCATAAGGATTTGTGCAGCTATCTTGTAGTATCCACACACTTTTTTCTTTCAATTTAATTGTCTGTCAAGTAAAGAATCCCATATTTCACTCAGCACCATCGTTTGATCTAAAGGCAGTTTTCATTTCGTGAAGTATTGAAATTTGAACCGAAGCAACTTACTTGAATGGTAACGGCATTGCCTCGGTCTTGTCCTTTGGATAAATTTGCAATGGACTGCACTGTCCCACCACTTGACATGATATCCCACTGAGACAATATGATAATAAGTTCAGCAAATTTAGCCAATCAATTTGAGAAGGAAGAAAACAAGAGTGGTACCTCACTTCGGCGTGTTTCATCCCTCAAGAAATCAAACAGAACATTTTGTGAGACTGGCAACCATACAGATGAAACAGCGCACAGTATCAACCCAAGAGGTTCACCAGGATCGTTCAAATTCTTTCTAGAACTTATCCTTATGTCTTCCCCGTTTTTGCTTGTAACCTTAGTCCATGTGTGGAAGCTTGACGCGCCAATTGCATGGCAGAAGCTCCATGTCATTCTTTGTGCCAACTTCAAAATGCTTTTTCTCCCAGCCAATGTGGCAACACCTAATCAACATTTTGTCATGCAACACTCTTTATTTATAGACGCTCTTTAGTAAAGTAGAATTTAACAGAGTAACTTGTTAGAATTGATTACTCACCGGTTGAATCCTTCATGGGAACATTAGTTGCCATGAAAAAAACTAGACGCTCACATTGAAGTTGCAGAGTCGTAATCCAGTGCTTTGCTCCAAAAGCTAGGCCACTGTTCACAATGGTGCGATACATAGAGTGAACTGCACTCTTCTGGCATTCCAAGTGCTCCACCCATATTACCTAAAGACAGAACAAAGATCAATACGTAGTCTAGTCTAGTCTCTATTACCTTTTTTTCTTCAATAACTCTAAATCCACTTCACCAACTTTTCTAATTACTATCTTCCTTTATTTTATTAACATAACTTATTGCTTTGCTTCATTCAAGTGATGATTATTGGTTACTAATGGTGGCTATGAAAGCTCATCCTTAATTCACATAATGTCCACCGACAAAGTTCCTAATGGTACCAGCAGCAGGTAACATAACACCTAGTGTTTGTACCCATCGTTGATTTTATTTTATTTTTCTCATGATTAGTTTTTGCACCGACTACAATGACCAATGGTTTTCCTAAAAACAAAATATTGAGGTTGAAATTTTTATGGGTCCGAATGTAAGAGAAGTGAGAATCAATATATGACTTGATTTGTTGTACATACTTTGCAGTGGCCATTGGACTTGTCCTCAATAATGCAGCCAGATGGGCGTTTTCTGCATTTCACGAGGGATGCGTCAATGTTGTCTTCTACTTTGTCTATGGATACATCGACGATTGCCCACTGTTCAGCACTCAACTGTTTGCAGAAACGGACAAAATAGACTTCTCTTGTGGGCACCATTGGAGTGAGCATTTGGAGCTCAGCAAACATCTGCACCCAATACAAAATTAAGGTTTAGAGTTTTCTTGTCAAAATTAAAACTTTTAGCACTTCCTGGGTTAAAGCTTCACTCTCCAGTGTCCACATCTTAGAACTTGGACAGGGTCATTCTCGTCTTTCTATGTTCATGTGTTTTATATTATGGGGCACACAACCTATAAAACACTGATTATGTGCTTTTTTGTTGGCATTTAGCATTGTAGAGGAAAAACTCTTTTCATGAAAGGACACGTAAGAGAAAGAGACAGAGAGAGAGATTCCAGCTGGATACACACATTGGATAAGATTAGCAACAGTTATAAATGGTAGTTGAGTGTATTATGTTACTGTCTTTTTTAAACTTTTGTCTATACTTTGTGTTATATAAATAAAGGTCGTGTTTTAAAAGGTGCCAAAAGACCAATGCATGGAGTTATGAAACCGTAATTTCTGCAACTGGAAGCGTAAGTTTACTCATGCAACTCTTTTTTTTACCTTAAACATTCAGAACTTTAAGACAAAATGTTCAAATGTACGGAAATAACTCCAAACCACATCTTCTTCTGTTGTTTGCAATGGGTGGACGTGGACCACTTGAGAAAATAAATTTCCACATTAATAAATCCACGTTTGAAGCGTTGTTTCTCGAATGAAACGGGAAATAAATTTTATTTAAAACATTTTGCTCAATGAAAACGATTGACCGTGACTCCCTAAACTTTTTTTAACTACTTTTTCATAATAAAATATTATATTAAAATCATAATAACTTTTATATCAAACCATTCATTAAGTGGGGTCAGGTGAATTTAATATAATATAAACATAGTTTGCAGGCACGTGGAACACGAGCAGTTCATCACTTTCATAACATTAGTATCGTGTTATTATTACAAAAAAATCAGTGTGCAGTTTGTGGTACGGTGAATTCAGTGTTTGATGAGGGAGAGTTAATTATTACTGACAGAAACCATGAAAAAAAAGAACTGTAATAACATTTTCCTCTTACCAGTTGCACTGCACCATTCCTGTTAGAACCTTCTCCATTGCATATAACATCAACAGTTGCCGCCTTAGATATCAAACACGGAAACATTTCTTTCCATTGATTCTGCAAGACATATACATATATATATGCATAACAAATATCTTTCACAAGTCAAAAAGAAATAGTATTCTGACCCACAACGTAATCATGAAGTACTTTTAAGACAAGCTTTGATATATTAAAAAGTTTACTTCATTATTCAGACATCATAGTATTCATATGGTTCTTCAAGATTATATATGTTAATCATGCAAAAAATTCAGACATCATAGTATACATGCATATAGTTATATGAGTTATAACTGTTTTTTCATCAGTTATATCTTATCCTTACCGCATCTAGAAAACTTTGGACAAGTCGAGGGAGATCCACGAAAACAACTCCAGTGTCTCTTGAGGCTTCAATGGATCTCTTTGGCTTTCCACTGCATGAGTTTTCAACAGCAAACTCCTTCACATATTCGTCGTAGTTAAGTATTTCGCGACCAGTCTCGAAGCTACGAAGCCATAATGGTTCCCCCATGGTAGCCATCTTAATCAGTTCCTCCATTGCTTGGTTCACTATATCCATTATCCTTGAATTGTCAATTCCGAAAATTCCAGTGTAAAAATCCAAAGAGCTTCTGTTCTCTTGGTCATGGCCAGAAGAACACGAAGGGGACGTTGACCCAGGTGCGTATTTCCCTAAAGCTGCTCTGAGCTTCTCTACCTACAAACACGGGTGTAAAGTTTTGTGAATATATGCTGCTTTTCAGATAAAAATATAGTTTCTTTAAATAACTTCACAATAAACTTTTCAAATTCTGCATTGAGCATTGAAATTTTAAATAAAACTGATGATAAGAACGTAAATTAACAATAAACCTCAGCTTTGAGTTTGGCATTTTCAATACGTAGTTGTTGTTCTTCGGTTGGCATGGCACCATCTCTGCTTGTGGTGGGCACGCCACAGGTGGGGCAACAAGCTTTGTTTACTGTCTCTCGTAAGGTCTTATTTTTCTCCTTCAGTTTCTCTATTTCTGACTTCAACAAAGAATTTTCATGACGCTCTTGTATTGCCTGCAAAACCAACGTAGAAAAGTGAGAGAGAAAAAAGTTATGAAAAAAATGGACTAGAGTCAACGGGTTTTGTGAGTAAGTGAATGAATAAATTTAAGCTAATTACCTTGATTTGGGTTCTGCGATTTTGGAACCAAAACTTTACTTGCCTTGGGGCAAGGCCTAATTGCTTGCTTAGTTGTTGCCTCTGCTTTTCATCAGGATGTGGTGACTCTTTAAAAAGCCTGCATAACATTACATTCATGTCAGCTTTCACAACATGCTTCCCTTCTGTTATACATATACTCACTAATGATGACCCTAAATTAATGGCTGCTTACATCTAATAACATGTTCAAAGAAAACCACCCAAAGAGTTTCAATTAAGAAATACTAACTATGGCTTTTCTCTCCCTCTCTAGTATAACTAGTAATAATGAAGACGCATATGGAAGTATATGCAGAAGGAATTGCAGAAACTCAAAGAAAAGTATAATGCAAATTGATCACCCATTAATCAATGTACATATTCCTCCATCCAAACTCACCTCAACACCCTTTATATCATACTTTGTTGGGAACTGTAAAGTCATCTAAAAAAGAAGGAAAATAATAAATCCATAAAATTTTGTATATTTTTCAATAAATTTTAATCATTGATAAAGAGTTTTCTGGGGAATGTGTTAATGATGTTTGTGAACTCACCAGATATATATATACAAGGAAACATAGAGACAAAAAAATAAAGTGAGATTATATATGATTATATATATATATATATATATATATATATATATATACTAACGCTTCCATTTCTCTGATCTGATCAGCAGTGTGTCTGTGATATTTCTTCCTCTTCTTCTTCCTCTTCCTGTCGACGTCAGCATCAACATCACCATCCTCGTGCTCACCTTCTCCTTCAAAATCATCCTCTGATCTGGATCTCGTGGGACCCGAATTCTCGCTGCTAATCTCTTCTAGCCTTTCACCTCCTCCGCTCCCTTCTTCCCACTCCTCCACCTCCATGTTGGAAGTGGCAGCTTCGGCCTCCGCCGCCACGCCAGCGCGGTGAAAAATCCCAGCCTTGAATGCAGGAGAGGGGAGAACAGTGTAAAAAAAGCGAAAAGCATGTAGTTATACATAAAGAAAGAAATGGAGAAGAGAATTTACAAGGCTGAGAGAGAGAGCTGGGGAGGCAAAGAAGTCCTTGGCATGAGAAGAGGGAGGTGGATTGTTGGACATGTCAGCGCCCATTGGTGAAGAAGAAGGAATAAGGAAGAAGGAAGAATGAAGAATGGAAAATGGTGTGTGTGTGTGTGTGTGTTTGAAGAGAAGATAAAAATGGTGGAGTGTGTGGGAAATAAGAGAGAAAGAGACGTAGCAAGGGGTGGCTTTAAGAATATAAAAACAAAGGAAGGAACTCGCTAAGGTTATTTAAATATATTTATAGTGATTTATTGTGTTTTATTTGTTTATGTAAAAAAAAAAAATGAATACTGGTAGGATTGACTGTTAGATAAGATAAAGGGAGAGGAAGAGAAGAGACCCAACTAACTTTGGCAGTTGAATTTAAGGCTCAACGGTATATTTATCTTAAATCCCATCAAATCACTGCCTCCACTTTTCTCTCTCATTCAATTCTTTTCTTTTTCTTACCATTCTCACCAACTAAACATTTTTTCTTTTATTGCTTATACTTTTATATTCCTAAATTTAACTAATTATCTCTTTTTATATTCTTTTATATTTAATAATTAATTTATCGATTAGTGTTATCAAATACTTTTACTTCTATTAAACACTACAACAAAACAAAATCATAGTAACAAAAATTAGAGATAAAAAGTAATTAATCTTTATATTAATTAAATTATATATTATTTTAAAAATTAAAATATTATTTGTATTTAAGTTATTTCTATTATTAATAAAAATTTATAAAATAATTTTTAAATTTCTATTTAAATTAACTACTAAGATTTATTATATTTTATATTCTAAATTAGTCTCTAAAAGATTAATAAATACTAATTTAGAATTTAAAGTAGAAAATAGTTAAAACTTTAATAACTAGTAATTAGATACTAATTTATAAATTTTTATTAATAATAAAAACTATTTCAGATACTAATAAACTTTTTAGGTTATAAATAATAACTAATTATTTTGATTTCTAAAATTAATTTTTATTTAATGATTTTTTTTGAAATTATATTATTAATTTTAAATTAATCAAATAGCAGTTAGTTTATGAAAAAAAAAACTCACTCATCAATCATTTTATAAGTTAACTTTTGCCAAACAGTACATATAATTTATCTTTGTAAAAATACAACTATTAAAATTAAGTAAAAAATATATAAGAACAAGAGACACATTCATTTTGTTGTATCCGAATTCTAAATGAAGCAAGAGACAATAATTGAGAACTGATAATTATAAGATAATTAATTTTAACAAATCATGAAAATAATAATTTAAATGAAAGAATGTCTTTAACATTCATTAAATGCTGGAAGAAACATTAAATTTAAGATGAAAAAATGGATTGGGTTTTGCATATAGGACTCACCATATCCTGTCCTACCAATTCAACAACGTGTCATTGGTGAGAAATTGGTAAGTAGTTTTTCTGGAAAAAAATAAAAATTATTAAAAATTTAAGTTTTCAATTCTTAGCATTGAATATCTAAGGATTTTAATACTCTTAAACAATCAAATTACATGTCTTTTAATATTGTTACCTAATTAAAAAAATATTTCTCTAATACTACAATAAAAGTATGAATTTTTAAACTAAATTATTAGTACATTTAATCTTTGAACCAAATTTATTTAAATTAATTTTAAAAAATAAATAATTTTAATTTTTTTATGGATTGCTTGCTAGCGGACCAAAACGACATTTTTCATGACATGGCAATATATATACTTGTTTGTATAAGTATAGATAAGAAAAATTCTAAGTAAAAAATATATATTTTAATTATTTTAAGTTATAGGGTTATATATAAAATATTAGTAGTTAAAACTTCATAACTAATTTAAATATCAATATAAATTTTATTAATAATAAAAATTATTTTAAATATTAATAACTTTTTAATTTTAAAATAATATATAATTTAATTAATATTATAATTAATTATTATTTTTTTTTAAATTTAATTATTATTTAATAACTTTTTTATATTGTTAGAAGTTGAAGAAAAGATAAGTCATGATTTTATTTTCATTAAAAGTTGGTCACATAAGAAACATCTTTTGAGCATTTGAGTCTTAGACTTAATTGAACATTATAAATAAAATATTTTAAGAACGTTAATTACATGTATATGTTAAACAAAAATTAAACTATAACAAAAAATTTAAACAGGAAACTAAAATTATATTTAACCCAAACAACATTAACACAAACAGAAATTTAATTTGCCAAACACAGTTTTTTTTCTGACATGTTTTCTTTAATTTATTAGGACAAAGACTACTTCTAGATGTGATCCCGTGACTATCACTAACCCAACAAATATGTATAATAAAAACAAGAACATTAAATACTTAATATCAATCAATTTATTCTTTAAATTAATATATTGTTCTAATGTCCACGAAGAACTAGATAAAAAATTTACGTTATTAGATTTGGAATACTTGATAGCATATTTTTTAATAATACTAAATTATGGGTTTGAAGTATTGTTAGGAAGATGAGATCTAGATAATTATTAAAGTTTTTGTCTTCTTCCTTTTTTTGGACAGGTTGTTAGGGTTTCACTGAGATCGCATTGGTGTTATTCCTTTGACTCTCAGTCTTGGGTGAATGTCAAATAGGGGTATCTGCAGAAGGTTCTCTGACGCTCAAGTCAGTAAAGAAGGTGTTCGGTACTAGGACATGTGTACAGTGATAATGACGTACCTTGTTCAATAGAATGTGTGTTATTTATATTATTTTAATAGATTTATCTTATTGCGTTTGTTTAGTGGAATAAATCACACTTATAGTTGCATTACCTAATTTTTAATGACAATTTAAATTCATTGACATTGATTTAAGCGTTAATGGTTATATGTGTTTGTGGAAGTCTTATCATCTCAATCAGAAAGACCGAGTTCAATTAACTCCATAAAATCTTATTTGATAAACTAGTCATAAAAAAATTTCTCAACCAGATATTATAGACAAGTATACTTAGGAGGAGATAAAATTCTTGTTCACATATTAAGGCCTTAAAAGCTTGGATAACATATTATTGGTCAACAGTAAAAGTTGCACCTGTTCTTTTCATAAAAGAATGTTTTAAATTTGAAAGTGACCAGTTTTTATGTTGATAACAATGATTTTCATTTAATTTTCTAAAATGTATATTTTTATTTTAACTTATAATAAAATTTAAGATAATTTTCTTTTTCTATAAATATTTATAAAAAATCACAAATAGAATCTCATAAAAAAGTACATCTAACGAACAGGCTTATTCTTAAAGTTTTACAACAACGGGTCAACTAAATACACAAGTAAAAGAATAATGTTATAAATCATTATTAAAGTGTCGTGATATTTTTCTATTCGTTTGAATTCTACGAACTCAAAAAAATAAATAAAATTCACAACTTCAAAAAACACTTAATAGATATTTACACATTACTTAATGGAATTGGTGATGTAATTCCTATTCATGCATTTATAGAATATAAGTTCTATAAACTCACTTTTCCTGGTATAGTGTGTTTTAGTTGGAATCTGGTGACAAAGTACTTTCATGTTTTTCTTGCAAAAAAAAATGAGTAACATTGAAAATTTTCATTTTATTTTTGTCGTGCATTCGTACATGTTACTGTGTATAAACAGTAATTACAACAAATGTTCTCACCTAAAAAGTACTATCATAGTTTTCTTGCAAAACATGCTCATCCTCGTATGGAATTCATTATATATATATATATATAAACTATTCAATTTTAAAAATAAAAAATAATTAATTGTTATAATAAATAAATTAAAAAATATTTTTTAAAAAATTATTAGTTTCTAATATTGATAAATAGTTTCTAAATTGATATCTAATTAATTATCAAGGTTTTAATAACTAATTATTTAGATTTTAAATTTGGTATCAAAAACCTTGAAAGCTAATTGAATATCAATTTATAAACTATTCATCAATAATAAAAACTAATTTAGAAATCAATAAATTTTTTTTAGTTTCTAAAATATCTCTAATTTAATCAATATAACAATTAATTATTTTTTGTTTTTAAAATTAATTTGTATTTAATAATTTTCTTTTATATATATATATATATATATAATATTATTGTATCGCTAGGGAACTAACGATCCTAGAACTATCGTCTCTATTATAAGAAAAATACAAAATAAGATCAATATTATAATGGTAGGTTAAATGATCATACGACTTATCAATATCTAAAATTAATCGTCTATTATAATAAAAACGAAATAAGATAAATATAAATTAAATCGTACGAAAAATTAGATAATGTAATGTTAATAATGATACACATAATTATTATCAAATAATAAAAGAGTCTAATAACCATGCAAATATATATGTTGTTATTACAATATTTATATTACATCTCACTTCCAAATAGTTATATGAAACATCAAACCTTTTACATATAAATTTTTTTTCCAAAACCAAATACCAAAAACCGAATACACGAAATGAGGAGTTAGAAGAAAGAACATCTTCATCAAATTGCAACATTATGTATTATAATTACTATTACTTTTACACAAATTTTATTATAAATCTACTGCTTGATAAATTTATTTTAAGAGTTTTTTTTAAAGCCACTTTTACTCAAATATAAATTTATCCATATATATTTGTGTGTGAAATGTAGGAATAAATTATGGAAAGTAGACATCATAGTAATTTTGTACTTTGTTTGCATCTCCTACTTTTGAATTGAAATAAAAAGAAATAAATAAAACGCATTACACCATCTTAATTATATTATGTGCGTGCTTAAAAAATAGTTAAATAATTTATACGCTACTTAATAACTTATTTGTTAAAAAAATTATTAGAGATTTTGATTGTGATTTTTTCTTCTTCTTTTAAACGGTTAATTTTTTTAATTTTTTTTTATATTTTTAAGAAGCTAACTTTTGTGTTTTGATGAGTTCATAAAATAGGCTCATAACTTGTCAATTAAGAGTTCCATGGTATATTCATTTTTTAATTTTGTCCCTCTTAATTAAAAAAAAATGACAACATTTTCTCCTAATTATTACTTTTACTTTAAATAAACTATGTGTTCATGCTTGTAGTTTTAAATGCTTTTTTATGAAATATATTTTACTAGATAAATATTATAATAACTTTCAGCCAGTAACTTTGAATTGAAATTATTATTATTATTTTAAAATTTAACCAAATTATTTTAAAACAACAGGGCCCAACAACATGCCACAACGACCATTCTCACCTGAGTTGACTGTGAAAAAATATTGACAGAAAAAGAAAAAACAGGAAAAATAAAAAAAAAAGAGAGAAAAAGGAAAATGAAAGATGTAGTAGGGTACAGTGGTAATAATGGAAAGGAAAAGGTTGTGCAAGCAAGAGATGTCAGATACTCTTCAATTACATTACTTTATTAATCTATATCTATACATTTGTATTTATACATAATTACGTAACTTTCTTTTTTATGTATTTTTATTTAATTTCTTTTATTATTTAATAAATCAAATATTGTTTATTTATTTAATAGATAATAAAACATTAACAAATTTTTTTTCATACAATAACACTACAACTTTCAATATTTTTATTTTAATATTTTTTATATCATTTAAAAAAATTATATATATTTTAAAAAATTATTTTAATGTAATAAAAATATGCATAGAATATATGTTTTCATTAGTATTTAATTATTATTTTTGTTTGTTTACCTTGTATTCATTTATTTATTTTATTTGTGTCGGTATGTAATTTAATTTATAATGTATTTGCATCCAATAAATTCTTTCGTATTCTCAAATGTCACCTCTCTTTAATATCGTATGTCACATATTAGTCAACATATTCTGCTCCTAAGTATACGGATACTGTTCTGTCCTTTATTTTATTTTTTCATAATAATAAATACATATTAATACTTTCTTTCTCCTTATTGTAAAGTGTAATTCAAATTTATTTATGAAAAATGTTATTTGTACTATTGAACTTTTCAAAACAAATTATAGATGGTGTTAATATTTTAATTTTAAGTTTGTTATTAAAGTGAATGATGCATTCAAGTTATTGTCTATTTTTAAAACTTAAGATTTTATCACAATTTTATACTTAAAAATATTTTAAAAATTAAATGAAAAAGATGTATATAAACTCTCGAATCCTATGTAAGACTATATTGATTTTTTTTTAATAAAATTTAATCTAATTTTACACAAGGCCATTGATTTTGTAAAATATTGTGAATTTTATAGATTAAAAAATATGGTAATCACTTGAATAGTTTATATTAACTTTTTAATTCAATTATAAAAAAATATAACTAACTATTTTAAACAAAATATATTAGATCAATGTTATTTTATTTTATATTAAAAAATTCCTAAAAATCCAAAATTAACAAAATTTGAATACATTACAACCAAGTAGTTTTTTTCAATAATTTTAAAAAAATACTTAAACAATTTCTTTAACAAACTTTATAAAAAAAATTATTTAAAGATATCGATGAAATCATTGTATAATTTCTTTGTTTTATCTTTATAGAATATTTATTACAAAAGTGATATATTTGTATATCTTTCATGATTTGAATTTGTTTTCCAATACATATAGATTTGATGTTTTTATTATGTAATAGAGTTCTACATGATTGTGTAGTTTCTTTAGTTTTCTAAAAAACTTCTTGAATGATTGTATTATTTAATGTGATATAATACGAGTTTTAAGATTATGAAACAATTTCATTAAAATTGTTATGATTACATCTGAACATAAATTTCGAAACAATTGAACTAATATAAAAGTGATTGTATTTTTCTTCGTTAATTTCTATTTTAAGTTCTTTTGTATTTTCTTTCTTGATAATTTTTTTATTTTTAACAGTGTTATGAGAACAAATTCCGGATAACTTATTAATCAATTAAAAAGGTTTTTAAAACTGGTAACCAATTTTTTTTATATGTTATTTTATCTATGCAATTTATTTTTGTTATACAAATTAATGGAACTTTCTTAAATTTTTTTACGAATAAAAAACTATTTATTACCATCACCAATAATTTATTGTTCGATTATTTTAAAGTTAAGTAAAATTGATTTACATAATTAAATACTGTGTAATTAATACATGTCAAAATTAATTTAAAAATAATTGATTCGAATGAAAAGTTAGATAATTAATTTTGCAAAAGCTGCAGTGTGATAGGACAGGGCAGAGAAAGTGAAATAAATGTAGAGGAAGTGAAATAAATGCTTGTGTTGTCAAATAACAATTACAAGAATGTTTTTTTTAAGAATAAAAGTACTAGAAATGTTTCATTGATATATTTTTTTACTATTAAGTAAACTATATATGTACTTTTAAATTTTAATGAGACATATTATTTAATAATTCTATTTTGGATAGAGTATAAACTATGCTAAATCCATAAATAGTCAATAATAATAGTAAGTATATTTTTATAATTTTTTTTAAGTAACTTCTTATATATATTAAAATTTATATTTTAATCTGCTTTTGTTATTATCTATTCGCATAATAAATGTTGACCCTTATTTAGGGTTAAACATTTAAAATTTTAAAATTCTTAATGGTTTGTCATCGAATATTTCTAAATACAAAAATCGTTTTGTTTATTGAATATTCTTAAATACAAAAATCAGTAGAGAGTCATTTTTAATCATGATCGATTCGGTCGATGATCGGTCGATGATCGACCCGATCGATATCCGATCGATGATCGACTCGATCGATGATGATCGATATCCGATCGATGATTGACTCGATCGATGATGATCGACCGAATCGATGATACTATAAATTTCAATTTAAAATTTTTCTAACAACTAAGAGAAGATAATTTTTGTATTATTATGATATCTGTTTGATGATGAGGTATAGATTTTTATTCCTTTTTTGGATCTGAATTTTGTTTGATTGTTGATGTAGAAAATCTAAAGGTTGTTTGGAGAATGTTGTGACAATGAAGGACAAAGATTATAGGCCTACTTATTGTCAGATATTAATAATAAAAGTTTTGGTGTGATGTGGGTTATGATTAAGTTTATCTACTATTCAAACCAGGTAAGGTTACATTATCTTTTCTTTTTAGTTTCTTTTCTCCTTTATTTTGGTGGTTGGGAATGGTAGATAACTTGAAGCAATCACATGATTCCACCTCAAACCTAATACAGAAAAAACATTAATTGATTTCAGGTTACTTTCTCCCCTCTCTTTACTTTATCTTTCTCTTTATTTTTTTCCATCTCCACTGAAGAAAGCAAAACCAGCAAACCCAAAACTCCCAAGGGAAATAAATATTTTGCTTTCATTGTTTTCAAGTTTTTGTCATTTTCTTTGGTAAAATGAGTTTTGGGTCACAAAGATAGAGCAACAAACATTGAATATGGAAAACAACAATTAACACTCACAAAAAAAAGAAAAGTTGTTAGCTACCCTATCATAGTTCTTACTTATAGAAGTTAAATAATTAATAAATTGAAAGGCAAGGTTTTACTTATCAACCTCCACATTTATATTAGATATATAATTAAGGATAATGACATAAAGTTCAATATATTTTAATAAATATAAATTTACGTCGAACATAATATTCAAGAGTGGTGTATTTACATTAGATCATGTATTCATATATGTATATATATTAAACTTGAAGAAAAATAAGTGAAGGTATGACAAAAATATTTGGACGTTTTTTAAAATTAAATTAGTTTTGATTTAAAATAAAAAACTTTAAATGTAGAAAAATACTAATTAACATATACATATAATATAATCAAAACATTTTGACAAAATATTCACCAAATTTTGTATAACATAGATGTTTCTCCAAACAACCTTCAATGTGTACTACGGTAAGGAAATGTATAAAGGAACAACAATAGTCTCAACTTCAAATACTCTCTTGTCCCATTGTAAATGTTTCCTACATTGCATATCAACAACAATAATATGTTTCATTGATATGTTTTCCATTTTTTCAGTAAATTACAATAACTCATCAACTCTCTTTTGATACTAATGTGATGCACATTCATCAAACTTCATTTTATAACTATATATGTTACAAACTCCATGATCATTAACCATATAGTATGTGATTTTCACTTGTGTAATTGAAGATGTCCAATCCATTATTGGGAAAACATTTTTATAGTTGTTAACACAAATAAATAAAGTTTTTTTTTATCTTAAATTTGATAAAAAATTGACAATATATTTCACATTGGTATAAGTTTATGAATTGAAAGTTGTAACAAAACACCAAATTAGAATGCACCCAAAGAACAATACAACATAGTTTCAACCAAAATTTCACCAAATTCAAGGTTAGACTTAATATATATGCATAACAAATTATAAAGAATAATTTTTTCAAACTGTTCAATAGAATAATTCAAGATTTAATACAAATGGTTAATAATCATTTGCACTAAATCTTAAATGAAAACTAAGGTTCACGATGCAATACTTAATTTAAACAAATATTACAACAGTAAAAATAAACTATATATCATCCAAACATATTACAATAATCTTACTTCTACAATGAATCTAAACTACATTTTATAAATTCTCTATAATTTAATTCCTATAATTTAAAAAAATAGTAATTAAATAATTAAGTCACTCCTAACTAAAATAAATAATTAGTCTCTATAATTTTTACTATTCCTAAATTTTAAATTATAATTTTAATAATCTTATATTTATTTTTATAGAAAATTCAATTTCAAATATACGAAACTGAATAATACATTTACATTAAACAAAAATCACACCAATAAACCAATTCAATTAAAACATTCATCATGATTGAAATCACAAAAATAACAATAATTTTAATTTTAATAATACATTGAAGATATCGACCTACTTCAATAACTTATTTAGACTCATAAATGATAGCAATGAGACAAAAGTACACTACCACAAAACACACATACCAACTGATTCAAATCACCAGATAGTCTTCAAAATCTCCACAACAATGTAGTAACACTGCCCCTAAAGAACAAATCGCAAATAGAGAGAGAAATAGACGCCATAAATGTGGGAAGAAGAAACACTATGTTCTAGTTTATATAATTTTACGTTGAAAGCTTTTAAAGTTCGAAGTAAATAAATTTCACTTATTTACAAAGATGTCGCACATTTTTTACTTTATATTTGTTGTAATCTCATGTAAATATGGTAAGGTGATATGCTCACTTTACATAAGTGGATGTTGATAATAATTTTTAGTCAAGAACATATCTGAGACTATATATAATGGATGATTCGATAATGATCCGATAACGGATGACATAATAAGTTTAACTGTTTCTAATAGGGAGATGAGATCTAGAGACCTATTGAAGGGTTTCGTCTCTTCCTTTCCTTCGGGCAGGTTGCTGGGGCTTTACTGTGATCCTTCTAGCCTTCGTGCAACTCCTTCGACTCTTGGTCTCTCAGTCTCAGGTGAATGGCAAATGAGGAAGATACCTGCAGAAGACACTCTAACGCTCAAGTCAGTAAAAAAGGTATTCGACACTCAGAAGTGTACAATGATACTTTTGTTCTTGAAATTTGTGCTATTTATATTATTTTAATAAGTTAACCTTATTGAGCCTGATTAGTGGGATGAATCACACTTAGGAGCGTATTACCTAATTTTTAATGATGGTTTAACTTTACTGACTTTGGTTTGAGACCGTACAAGTCTCGGTCAGCTCGGTCAAGGTAGACCGAGTCGTGGTAATGACCGATTGGTTCATACCAGTACATCAACAAATAATTGTTAGAATAAACCCTAAACCCTATACCATAATCAGAGGTGAACTATAATTAGTTCAACCTCATAAAACTGACTTTTTAAGGTGAGATTTCCTTTCACTTATGTATTATGAAAATGTGTTAATGTTTAGTTAGTTGAGATATTCAAAACAAAAGTATATTTTTTTTTACAAACGGATGAGAGGTTCTTTTCATGATTTGAATTCGCACGGGTATGAAAAATTAATTGCAACTTCGTATTAAATACTGCATAAACTTAAATTCTAGTCGTAGAACCTCACAAACAAGAATAGAAACCCTTTGATACATTGAACAAAAAAATGTCTATATATATGAGATTCTAATCATCTCCTTCCCCTATACAAGACTCTATTTCACTCAAATTAAACATATGAGTATCTTCCTATATACCAACTGACATTACCTAAGAGAAGCATAGCCACACACATATATAAGAAATATCTAACAACCAAGCTAATTAGCTTTTAAATTTCATCACGGCACGTAACATGGAATTGACCACTCACTCATGACACAAACTAAAATTAATGCACAATCATATGAATTCAATTCAACTTTTACATTTAGTGAAATAAAAAAAGTTAAAAAATAATGTATTTTACAATGTGTTTCGAACGGATTGTACAGAAAGAATTGTTATCTTTCTCATCGATCTTCTTTTACTTCATTTTATTCCATCTATTTCTTTTTTTTTTAAATGTTTGATAATTAGGTTGACTAGATACCATGTTTAGTGAATGAATTTAATCATTGTGTTCCCTCTATAATTTATATTTAAAGAGATCATTGTACTTGTAATTAGTGTGTCATAAATGAGAATCTAATAGTTGCCAGATGTAGATTGTAGTTGGCGACCGAACCACGTTAAATTCTGTTTTGTTTATTTTATGTCGTTGATTCGTGATTGTGTGTTGCTTTTGCGTGCGTTTTTTCCCATCAGTAAACTCCGGTCTTGATGGTATCTGCAAAATACACTCTGACGTTTAATTGAGATCTTAATATTCAGTGATGATGACATCTTTTTCTTGAAATATTAATTACTTATATAATTATCCTGAACTATTTGTTATTAGACCGAATTAGAGCTTTAAATCATAATTAAAAATGTTAGCTAATGCTTAATCATTATTTGATGTTGTTAATCTTATGTTAGTCTTAATAGAACTGGTCATCTTATTGGATGTTGAGACCTGCATTCCGACCGGTACACGATGAACTCTTGTAGATAGAAAAAATTCATTCAGATGACCTTTTCATCCAACCTTGAGAGAGAGTTAGCAATGAAGAGTAGATGAAATAGAAGGTCATGGAACTGAAATGAAAATGTAACACAGAACAATACTGTCACACATGCATGCATTCAACAAGGAAATCATGGCGCACATGTTGAAGAAAGACTCTTTTCTTTCTACACTTTTTTCATGAATGTTCAGTTCGTCATTGCCATTGCTCAAACTTAGGTCACCTAAGTTCTAATTACGCAGTAGACCTCCTATTTCTACTCCTCTCATCTTCATGACTTCACTATATCCTTCATGTTATTCCTCTACCGATTACTCATATTCAAATTTTACAGACAATGCTTGATATACGTCATTATCGGTCTTGGATCTTATCAAAAGTATTTTTAGCGAGTTTTTTATTCTTTGATTTGGTGTATAAAACATTGGTATGTGTGTACTCAATTAATAGTTGTTGATTGGATAATGAGGTTGGTCTTTGAATTTTAAATCATTTTTTAACTGTCTGAGTTTTCATGTCTATTTTCTTTGTAAAAGAGTTGAATCACCCTAAAATTGATCATATTTATTATATATTTTCTTACTTAGTAATAAAATAAAGGTAATCAATCGATGCAGAAACATTGCCATTTCAAAATACTGTAATCTATTCACGATGAACATTGCATAGATACTTTTAGTTGCTTATGATTTTGTACTTTTTTTTAAACTTCTACTTTTATACCAATACAAATTAGAATTGCATAATATAGATTATTTTAACATTTCATTATGTCTGCAATGACTCGTGTTCATTTTTAAAATATGAATTATCTATTCTGGTTATGCTTTATATTTATATTTATGTTAATGTTAAAGTGTGTTTAATGTATTGTTAGTGATACTGCAAAAAACTTGAGACACATACTGTAAAGAAATTCTTATATAGTATTTATCTTATACATGTTTAACTTTGATAATTTCAGACTAAATCCATTAGACTTAGTTAAGTGTAATATAAAGATAACTTAACCATATTTTTAAACATATTTTTTAAAGTTTAATTAAGTTTTAAGTCTCTTTTTATAAATTTTAATATTTTTAATTGAGTTTTTATTAAATTTATTAAGTATTTAAGAAAAAAAATTATATTTATTATTGAATCAATGAATTTAGTTTAATTTTGATGTGACGTGGCTGTTATTTTATTATGTTATCTTATTTATTTATCTTTATATATTAAAGAATAAGAAGTTTTTTCATTAAAAAATAACTTTAATTGTCTTTATCGAAAACTTATTAAATAATAAGAGACCTTCATCTTACATGAATGGTGATGGATGATGACACTTTGACAATCTCTTCTGTAAATAATGACTAAATTTTGAATATTCAATAAATCAACAAAATTTAATAAATATTTAACTAAAAAATATTTAAATTTACAATATTATTTTCATATTTAATTATTAACATTTGAAATGAATATGATTTTAACCTCTAAATTTATTAAAGAATTAAATCTTTGAAATTTGAAAAAAAACATTTTTAGCTATTAGCAATATATTTCATGTCCTATAGCAATTTTATTAATTTGAAAAATTACAACTGGATTTACTCAAAATTTCAAAAACTAAAACTATAATTAATGTTATAGCTATGGTATAGTTCACGTCAAACATTTACGATTTTTTATAGTAAAATTAAAATATAATTTATGTTTTTTAAAATATATAAAACAAAATCTCTGACTATTTTGACTTATATATATTGTTTGATACAACGATTAGATGAAACAAAATCTAACTGTATAAATCATTGTATCATTTCAAGTTATTACATGAGATGAAATGAAGCATGCAGAAGTATGAAAGAAAGTGTTACAGAGACAGAAATGGTGTGGCTGTAACAAGACACTTGCGAAACCAGTGGAAATGAATGTTACATTTTTATTTGATGAATGTAATGTCTTTCTGTTCCATTAGGAAGACGCAGGAAACCTCAAGAATCCTTTCTACACTTTCATTCTCTTTCAAAATCTTCCAACCCAGACTCTTGTACCATTCACTCCACGCCCAAGTTCAATCATTTCCTTCATCACCATCTAATCACTACTGTTACGCTTCGCTACTTGAGTCTTGTATCTCTCTCAAGGCGTTAAGGCCTGGGAAACAACTCCACGCTCGATTGTGTCAACTGGGTATTGCTTACAATCAAGATTTGGCCACCAAACTGGTCAATTTTTACAGCGTTTGTAACTCTCTTCGGAATGCCCATCAGCTGTTCGATCAAATTCCCAAAGGGAATTTGTTTCTGTGGAACGTCTTGATTCGGGCTTATGCGTGGAATGGGCCCCACGAGGTTGCCATTTCACTCTACCACCAGATGCTTGAGTATGGGCTCAAGCCCGATAATTTCACTCTTCCATTTGTTCTCAAGGCATGCTCTGCACTCTCCACAATTGGAGAAGGAAGGATCATTCACGAGCGTGTGATACGAACTGGGTGGGAGAGGGATGTGTTTGTTGGTGCAGCTCTTGTTGACATGTATGCCAAGTGTGGTTGTGTGGTGGATGCCCGTCACGTGTTTGATAAAATTGCAGAGAGAGATGCTGTGTTATGGAACTCCATGCTGGCAGCTTATTCTCAAAATGGACACCCTGACGAATCGCTTTCTCTATGCCGCGAGATGGCAGCAACGAGTGTAAGACCCACCGAGGCAACTTTAGTCACTGTGATTTCATCTTCAGCTGATATTGCCTGTCTTCCTCATGGAAGGGAGATCCATGGATTTGGTTGGAGACATGGGTTTCAATCCAATGACAAGGTCAAAACTGCTCTGATAGACATGTATGCAAAATGTGGTTCTGTAGAAGTTGCTTGTATCTTGTTCGAGCGGCTTAGGGAGAAAAGGGTTGTATCTTGGAATGCAATTATTACTGGCTATGCGATGCATGGTCTTGTTGTTGAAGCTTTGGACTTGTTTGAGAGAATGAGGGAAGAGGCTCAGCCGGATCATATAACTTTTGTTGGTGTTCTTGCTGCTTGCAGCCGAGGGCGTTTGCTTGATGAAGGGCGAGCATTGTATAACTTGATGGTGAGGGATTACTGTATCAACCCTACTGTTCAACACTACACATGCATGGTTGATCTCCTTGGTCACTGTGGTAAACTGGATGAGGCGTATGATCTTATAAGACAAATGGACGTGACAGCTGACTCTGGTGTATGGGGTGCTTTGCTGAATTCATGCAAAACCCATGGAAATGTGGAGCTAGGAGAGGTGGCTTTAGAGAAACTAATTGAACTTGAACCCGATGACTCTGGCAATTATGTGATTTTGGCTAACATGTATGCTCAATCAGGTAAGTGGGAAGGAGTTGCTAGACTGAGGCAGTTAATGATAGATAAAGGAATAAAGAAAAACATTGCCTGTAGCTGGATTGAAGTAAAGAACAAGGTCTATGCATTTCTTTCTGGAGATGTTTCACACCCAAATTCTGGTGCAATATATTCAGAGTTGAAGAGGTTAGAAGGACTAATGCGAGAAGCTGGGTATGTCCCACATACAGGATCTGTCTTCCATGATGTGGAGGAAGATGAGAAGGCAAACATGGTGTGCAGTCACAGCGAAAGACTAGCCATTGCATTTGGACTCATAAGTACATTGCCAGGAACCAGGCTTTTGATAACTAAGAATCTTCGGATTTGTGAGGATTGTCATGTTGCAATCAAGTTCATCTCGGAAATCACGGAGAGGGAGATAACTGTGAGGGACGTCAATCGCTATCATCATTTTAAGCATGGACTGTGTTCATGTGGTGATTATTGGTGAAGAAGCTTTCTTAACTTCAAAATGCCATTCACTGCAATATTTAAACTAAAGCAAACGACATATTATGCTATAAAGACTGCTTTGAAGGTTTTGTAAAATTAGGAATTGAAGTGATCAGTATTTATAATTTCAGTGGCTAATATTAGAGGCTCATTTTTTAGGAGTAATTCGAATGTGCAAAATGAATTTATTCTTTCTCCGAAGGAAAATCCTTCAGTAATTTTAAGATCATATTCTATTCATTAGTTTTTATGGTCAATCAAAAGGTTAACATTGGCCTAAGAATCATTGTTGATGTGGTAAAAGTTCTACTTAGGAGCTAGTTGTTTAGTGTTGTGTTTTTTATTTTCTTGTCTATTTCCAGTTTTCTTCATTGTAAAAAAGGAAGGATATAGAACACTCTCATTTCTGTTGTGAGATATTGTAAACTCATAAATTAAACTTAATCATGGTTCTTTGAAATTTGAATGGAGTGTATTTTTGTGTTTAAAAACGAGACTCAGTCATTCTCAAAAAAAATGGAAGGGGATAATAAGGGTTGTCCATTTATATATTCAAAATTGAAATATTCATTCTTGATCCGGTAATGATTAATATAGATTTACATCACTCAAAAGTCGAAGTCATTTAAAGTGGATAATACTTCGGATGTAGTGATTGACGTTAATAATGTTATCTTTTTGGACTTGAGATCGAAACATTGGTGGAAATTCATTCTCCTTACACATCGATTGAAGGACTTGTTCCGATACTACCAGTATAGTCCCACATCGTTCAGGAGTCAGTTTATGTAATTATTCCAGACGATGTTATCTCTCGGATTTAAGGTCGGAACAACACTAATGATTTAAGTAGTTTTAATTTTTTTTATTGAATACCTTTTTATTTCGTAAAAACAAACCACTTAATATTTTCGATACAAAATGATTTTGAGTTCTAAAATTTGATAGACCTTATCAAATGAAAGCTATTTTCACGCATAAAAATGTTGTATTTTGATTCAAATAACTCTTTCAGGTTTTTTCCGTCAACGATTTTTTATTATTTTTTTTATTTCAATCTTTTTTTTATTGCATGCATTTTTATTTTCCACCCTATTGAACCCTGCGAATTTGAAGTTTATCAGATTACGCTCACCATACTCACCAAAAGAATTAAAAAAAAAAAGAAAAGAAAGGAAAGTAGGAATAAAACGACAACGTTGCACTCGCCCCCAACCCAACGTGCGAAGAGAAGAAACCTTTAGAATCGCGTTGGAGGAGGATCTGTCATCCCTCACATAGCATTAGTTTTGCAGAGCACATAAAATTGAACATCCATTCCCGCGTTTCTGCACCGCCACTCTCCGTTTCTCGTTTTTCCTAACCGACAACTTTTCTCTTTTTTCGATGATTCAATTCTTTGTAGGTGAAGCTTCGCAATAATTCAACTATGAGCTCTACAACTTCGAAAGCCACGTCCACGATTTGATTCCTGGATCCATTGCATCCATTAAGGTTCGCCTCGCCTCGCCTCTTTTTACTGTTGATCTCACTCCTCACCAATTCAATCCCTCTGCATTCATGTCTTCCTTTACAATTATCAGATTTCAGATTTACCTCGCATTTCCCTTTCTATTTTTCTCCATTCGGCTTGATGAATGGTTTTTAAGATGCATAGCTGTTTGTCGGTGTGGTGGTGAATGAATTGGATTTGACCGTCTTACTTTTTGCTATTGATACTTATCTGATGTTACATTGTTGATGCTATTTTGGGATCCGAGGATGGAATAGAGTAGGAATTGAGTGGTGTTTTCGATTGTTAATGCGCATCACGGTTCGGCTTTGTTGTGGTTTGTAGCTTTCGCGATGGCGTGGTTTAGTGGGAAAAAATCATGGGGGAACTTCCCCGATTTGGCGGGAGCCGTTAATAAGCTTCAGGAGAGTGTGAAGAATATCGAGAAGAATTTTGATTCCGCCCTTGGCTTCGAAGAGAAGGCTGAGTCCAGCGATGAAGGTACTTAATGCCAGTTCCTAGCATTTCTTTTTTGTTTTCTGAATGGATTTCTTTGTCGTGTGTGAGTTTTATGATTGAGGTAGATGAGGAGTTCATTAACTGTCGTGAGATTTGAGTTTTGAATTTTTTGGATGGGATGTTTCTCTCTGTGGGGATTTCTCAGTTTTGATACTGATTGAAGCTATATCCTGTTGTATTTTGAATTCCAGCTGCAGGGTCTTGGCCTATATCTACTGACAGGAATGCCCTATTTAATCCTGTCATGTCTTTTATGGGAAACAAAAGTGAGGAATCTACGGAAGAAATGTCTGAAAAAGATGAATCCTCTCCAAAAGAGTCTGAAACTGAGAAGTCAGCAGAAATGCCCGAGTCTCTGGATCGTAAACCCGTGGATGAAGGAAACAAAGTCCTTGAAACTGATAATGAAGTCCATATGGAAGCTGAAGAAACCGCTGGTCAAGAAGAAAATAAAATGCTTAAGAAAGAAGAAGATGGTGAGCATACAGAGTCAGCAGCGGATGGAACAATTGAACGGAATTTGGATCATGGAAAGGAGGAACACCACTTACTGGAGATGCCTGTTGAATTGACTGAATCCTCTGTTGAGAAGTTTGAGAGTTCAGATTCTGCAGACCATTCTCAAGAGAATGAGATTGCCAATGAGGGAACCTCTGAGAGTCCAGTGTCGATGCAACTCATGCCTCCTATTCTTGCAGACAATGTAGTTGAGGGTGTTACTAGTGAGTCTGGTGAATCACATGGTATTTGTGATGGGAATGCAAATTCTCAAGTTGAGACACAAGAGGAGAGTAAAGAAGAGAGGGTGCAAGAAGAAGAAAGTGTAAAGAGAGTATCTTCTGCCCAACATGAGGCATCAGATGAAGGTGAGAAAAGAGATGACACTGTCACTTCTGTTCTGCAATCTGTGGCTTCTGATGAAGCCAGTAACTCTGATCAATCAAGTATTGAACAGTTGTATGTTGGTACTCCACCAAATGAATCTTCTAAGGTGGTAACTGAAGAGTTTTCACCTGAAAATGAAACAACTGCAAAAGAAAATGAAAGTGACCACTTTGCCCATGATGTTGAAACTGACATGAAAGAGCATCATATGAGTTCTGAAAGAACTATGTCTGACTCTGGCTCCATGATTGAACTAGAGAGGGTGAAAAGGGAAATGAAAATGATGGAAGCTGCCCTACAAGGTGCTGCAAGACAGGCCCAGGTATTTCATTCAGTGCATTTGCCATGGCTGAAACTAAAGCTTTTGTATGCACATTCGTTTTTATTGCAAGATCTTGTAATATAACAAGAACTAAGTGCTACATCATCTCTAGGTAGGCTTTTTTGCAATGTGTTGTTCTTTTTGTCTTGGTTAGGGTCTATGTGTTTGAGGAACTAAGTTTTTTTCCTGGACTATATATTTTGCCAAGCTTCACTTACATAAAACAAAAATCATGAAGATTATTATGTGGTGTAAATATGTTTTGTTTCTAATTCACTCTGTCAAATTGACCGATTAAGTGGTGTAAATCTTAGTCTTTTATTAACCGATTGAGAAGTGAACATAACAAATTGTTTCTTTTTTGTGTTAGCAACAAAAACATTTGGGATTCACAATCATTTTTTAAGGAGAGTTTTTAGTCTGAAAAGTGAAAACTATGATGAATGATGGCATGATCTCTAGTTAGACTTTGTCTGGTTAAGAAGGTTTTTGTGGGCTCATTGTCCTTTTTTTTTTCTTGGTTAAGTTCCAATACATCTGGGGGGGTGCCTGGCTTCTTGTGCATTAAAGATGCGGATTGATAGTGTAAAAGTGGCTTCTAATTCACTCTTTTGTAAATATGCTTTCCTGGTACTCTAGATCCCTTTTCTTTAGCTATAATCAGCTACAATCTTCTGACTTTCTTTAATGGCTAAAAGTAGTTCAATTTAATGTTTCATTATATTCAAGAAGTTGCATATAATTATACTCCTCTTATGCTTTTTTTGTGGTCATTATATAATATTGCATATCTTATTACATTTTCATAATCTGGGCTCTCTTTGTAGGCTAAAGCTGATGACATTGCAAAATTGATGAATGAAAATGAACAATTAAAATCCGTGATTGAGGATTTCAAGGTTTGTTTACTTTTTCAGTACCTAGTAGTAGCTTTGTGTGATGTTTTGATTTAATAAACTTATTGTTACTTCCTGATCCTTAGCATTTGTTATGTCATCTATGTATTCACATCTGTCTATTAAATATTTAAAAACCAATATTTCTTGTACATGTAGCATTGGAAGCTAACCATTGATCCTATATGCTATGTCTAAGACATGATCTTGCAATGGCATTAAACAGCAAATGGGTTGGCTAACTAAGCGACCAACATGGAATATAAATTAATATCATGAAAAAGTAGAAGTCGAAGGATGTTTATTTGTCAATGATAGATGGTGTGGTTCAGTAGACATTTTTGTTTATGAAAATCTAGTTTTTCTTCCTTGATTCAGCTTGTGTCAGTTGTAGTTGAATAAAAAATTATTGAAGGTGATGTTTTTTTACATGTATTGTTTAGATGATATTGTCTGTTTTGTAATATTAAAATGCCTTTGGCGTTTTTGTAAGTTAATTAGCACATGTTATGTTACTGTTCCAAACTTTTATTTCTCATCTTATTATGTGTTGTTCACTGCTGCATCCATTTCCTTTGGAATATTTATATTTCATTGTTGATAATTGTGTAACAGAGAAAATCCAATGAGGCAGAAGTTGAGTCTTTGCGAGAGGAATACCATCAGAGAGTTGCAACTCTTGAGAGAAAGGTATCACTTGTGTAAGCACCCATAATTGTCAAATATTAAATTAAGTTATATATATAGTTAGTTAGTTATTTTTGTTTGAATGTGTGAGATATGTGTGAATTGTTTTTAGTTAAAAAAAGGAAGAGTAAATATATTTTTAAAAATTAATTATTTAATTAAGAAAATATAGATATTTTCGGAGAAGGAATGAAGTTGGTAAGTGGACAGTTTTACTATACTAGTGTCAATTAAAAAAAATGAACATAACTAGTCATCATTGACAATTGAGAGGTATAAGAGGTATAATGACAATTAAGGGGAATAATGACTATGAAACTGTAGGTTACTTTTGAAAAAGAGGGGGGTGAATACAATAGATGCACATCAGAATTGAGATAAACAAAAGAGATTTAGAAATTGAGAAAAGAGGTTGAAGGGAAATATAGAAAGGAATAGGTGATGATTGAGAAGGAAGTTGTAGGAAATTTAGTTCCGATAATGAAAATAAAGTTAAGGGAAGTCTTTTCTGTAATTGATTATTTTTATTATAATTGTTTTATGTTATTGTTAGAATTAGAGTGAAAGAATTGAGAATCCATGGAAGGAGAAAAATATTTTGAGAGCATGTGATGTGAGTGTTTTAAGATTGATATGGAATACAAGGGAAGAGTTATTAATTTTATTATTATTATTTTTGGTCATAATTATGGTTAGAATTAGAGTAAAGAGAAGATTGTTAATTTTTTTGAAGAAGAGGTATTTTGACGAATGTGATAGTTATGTGTTCAAAGATTGATGTGGAATATAAGGAAATATTTAGTTAATGTAGGAGGAATTTTTGGACTGAGGTTTTGTAGTTTCTTACGGAAAAATAAGATTCAGAACATTAGAAGAATAAATTATAATGATGTTGGATAAACTAAGAAAGGAAACACAATTTTGATAAATATAAATATTTGGTTATTGAGATTGATAGTTAGTTAAGTGTGATATTCTTAAATTTGTTCATATGGTTGTTTGATTTTATGGTGTAGAAATTCCTTGAATGGAGTGAATATAGTGATTTTGATAATATTTTATTTAGGCTTCTGCACTTATTTTGATATTCAAAATAAAAAAAGAAGTAATAATTAACTAATACAAATGCAAATAGAAATAGAGGGATGTTACCACTTCTTAAATCTTATCTGTTTTTGTGCTTACTTATCAGTTGTATAACTCAGATGCATAATTCAAAAGTTGTGCATGTAGTCTATGGAATGGATGGTGATATATTAACACCAACCGTAACAACACACATCTAACACATTAATAAATTAATATTTTAATTATTTTTATTTTATTTTTTAATTTAAAATATTATTACAAGGATTGTGAAGTGTGTGCTTTTTACTATTTTTGGTTTCAAAGAAAAGTTTTCCATAGTCTATACAATGAAGTGCTGGTTGTCTTTTTCATCATAGAAACTAATCTAGTATCGCACAAATGGCAAAAGTACTATTAAGGGTCACATGTTTTCCTTTGCATGCTTACTTTTCATTTCAGATATTTCTTGTCATGCAAGTGCATAGCTGGCACATATACTATATAGGTTGTAGAGTCTGTCTTTTGAGGGATGCAATCTCTTAGTATGCTATGAAGAACCAACTCCAACATGAACACCGGGAAACGACTAATATCCAAAATATAGAACAGAGGGACATTGCTTGTATATATAATCAACCTGACAAAAATCTCATTTAAGAATTAAGTTTTATATATTTCACATTGTAAAACAAATTTTTAAAGTTTTACAATTTTCATGTAATACTGGTCATTACTAAGAAGCATGCATTCTAATAGTTAAAATAACTACTTAAGTCTTATGGAAACGAACCTAACAAAAAGTTGAGTCTAGCAGTATATATGACATAAGTTTTTTTTTTTTCTTTTTGTAATGGCAGTGTTTAGTCTCTTTAGTTGTGTTGGAGAGGTATCCAATATGTATCAAAAAGGTGTATGAGCTGAAATATTTTTTTATTGTGACCCCGTTGAGGGATGTTGGGCACAAGTCGAAGGTGTGTTTGACAAGTGTCTTGTAAAAAAATGTCAGTTATGCTGTGAGACACTATTGTATAGAGGTGCTGGTGCTTCCTATATCATTTGCTTTATTGAGAAGCAATGCTTGAGTTATGGTTTGATATGCTGTTCCATTTTTTGTGGATACTAATAAAATTCCTGCAATATTGGTGCATTTGATAAACAAGAAGTTTCCATTGACGCAGAGAGGACGTATTATAATTTCAATATTATAACATGAGCATCTAAAGCTTTAGGGATTGGTCTTATAAATTCATATCTATATCAAAGAGACATTCCTAGTTTGAGATACAGTTGTTATAGGATTTTATTTTATTTTTTGGTGTTTAATTACAGGTTTATGCTCTCACTAAGGAAAGGGATACACTTCGTCGAGAGCAGAGTAAAAAAAGTGATGCAGCTGCTCTCTTGAAAGAAAAGGACGAGATAATTACCCAAGTAATGGCAGAAGGTATCACAGTCTAAAATTAAACCTAAATTTGTATCATCCAGGCTCTGGTGGCACAGAATCGTTTTTTTTGTTATTGTTGTCTCTTTGGGGTTGACTATATGGATGGTTCTTTTAGATGTATGCCAACTAAAGCCTAAAGGGACAAAATTTTCAGTCGGGTACTTCTTTTGGATTTCTTTAACATGGATATTCGTAGTTATTAGAGTAATAAATGCTTTGTAGGGACTTTTACTCTGGAATAGGATTTTTGCATGATTGTATTTCGTTAATGCAATTATTGTGGTGTTTACTGTAGTGTGTTAAATGTAGGAATTGAAAGTGAGATCTTGTCTGGATTTCTTTTCACGTTTTCATAGTTACAGAGTAATAAATGCTTTGTAAACACCTTTACTCAGACTTGGATTTAGTTTCAAATTTATGCCTAGATATTTAACTATTTCCCTTAAATGGTCATCGTAGTCTTACTCCAGCCCCTTGTATATCTTTATTTTTTGGCTTGGTTGAAAGCTTTGAACAAGGCCTATAGGAGAGCTAGATGATAAAATTGAGGAAGGCTGATGTCACATTATAAAATTGTGTCTGAAATGTTACTTTTTATTTATTTATTTGGTTGGAAATTAATAATTTCATCTGAAGAGCTTTTGGGTTATAATTAAAAAGTTTATCCATTGAAGCATGTAGTGGTTTAATTAGTGGAGATTATAGAGGCCCTTTCTTCATACTAGACTGTCTCTCTTCTCAGGTGAAGAGCTTTCGAAAAAGCAGGCTGCTCAAGAATCCACAATTAGGAAACTAAGGGCTCAGGTATGCAGACTATTTGTTGTATTTCCCACAATCTTCAATTGTATATATACCTACATATTATTATAATTCTCTTAATTATTTTTTTTTATGAAAGCTAGATCAGAGATCTTGAGGAGGAGAAGAAAGGTTTGACTACTAAACTTCAGGTAATGGAATTATTCTGAAAGCATTAGTAGAAGTTATTATTTGCTGGTGGTATCTTTTGAATGAATTCTCTTCATTCACCATGGAATCTAGGAATCAGAAATTTAATGGGTAGAGCTTTATCTTTACTATTTGGGTGCAGATTGTTTATCTTATTGCAAACGATTTTCTTCAGTAGTTTGATTATAAAGTCCCATCTTACTGTTTACAATTTAAATTCATATTATTTTTAAGGGTAATTATCATTTATAGTTGTGGACAATCCTCTATATCATTGGAAGTGTCATTCTTTTTTGGAGTAGCCTGGGTTGACGATCCTCATATTTACTAGTACTTTTAATTGAAATTGTTTTTTGCAAACCAGGTAGAGGAGAATAAAGTAGAAAGTATCAAGAGGGACAAGACAGCTACAGAGAAGTTGTTGCAAGAAACAATAGAAAAACATCAAAATGAAATTGCAGCACAGAAAGAATATTATACAAATGCTTTGGCTGCTGCTAAGGAAGCTGAAGCATTAGCTGAGGCTCGTGTGAACAATGAAGCAAGAACTGAGCTAGAAAGTCGTCTGAGAGAAGCTGAAGAACGTGAATCTATGCTAGTCCAGGCACTTGAAGAATTGAGGCAAACACTAAGTAGAAAGGAACAACAGGTTTCTGTTGTATTTTCTGTCATTTCTTTTTACTGAGTTGACTTTCCTAAGATGCTATTTTTCAGTTTTAATGTTTTCTCCGTCGATTTTCAGGCTGTCTTCAAAGAAGACATGCTCCTCAGGGATATTGAGGATCTTCAAAAACGTTATCAGGTCTGCTCTCACTCTCTCTGCTTGTATTTGTTACAAATAAGTTTTAGCCACTTTATTTGTGCTTTTGGTAGTTTTTATAGTTTGGTTGAATTTCTCTAGGCAAGTGAAAGACGGTGTGAGGAACTGATTACACAAGTTCCAGAATCCACAAGACCACTTTTAAGACAAATTGAAGCCATGCAGGTTAATACACGATTCAGAATTACTCTTCCGTATGTTTTTTTATATGTTTTGTTCCATGGGATCTGTACTATACTAGAATTCACTTTATAACAGGAAACAAATGCCAGAAGAGCTGAAGCTTGGGCAGCTGTTGAAAGAACTCTCAATTCTCGACTTCAAGTCAGTAGAATACTTTTTAATTTAATTTTAGAAACTTCCCTCTGGATATTATTGTATTTCTCCATCTTTTCCTATGGATCCCACAGGAGGCTGAGGCTAAAGCTGCAACTGCAGAGGAAAGAGAGCGATCTGTGAATGAACGCTTATCTCAGACCTTGTCTCGAATTAATGTCCTTGAGGCTCAGGTTTTGTAATTTCTCCAGTGAAATCGCATGTTTGATCGCAAGTTCGTGTATATTTGACTTTTTGCTTTAACAATGAATTACAGATTTCCTGTTTAAGAGCAGAACAGACTCAATTAAGTAGGACCCTTGAAAAGGAGAGACAAAGGGCAGCTGAAAGTAGGCAGGAATATCTTGCAGCAAAGGAGGAAGCTGACACTCAAGAAGGGCGTGTGAGACAGCTTGAGGAAGAGATCAGAGACATTAGACAGAAATACAAGCAAGAGTTACAGGAGGCATTGATACATAGGGAGCATCTTCAGCAGGTAGAGCTTTTTGATTATGGATTTCAAACATAGCATTGTGAAACATGTTAATGAAGCTCTTTGTTTCACTTCTGATTAAAGTTTCTTTCATTTCTCATTTTGTGGGTAATGGAATTACCAGCTGACGGAGAGATTTGGTTTCATGCTGCATGATCTTTTCTAAAAAATTTACAAAAGATAGTCAACTTGCTTTTATTGTGGACGTTTCAACATAATATGGATTATTGGAATTAATTATATTAGCAAGCTGATGTAGAATATTTGAGCAAATTATGGAACAGAAACAATGCATAAAAATGAAAAAAAAGGAAGAAATAACTAGGTATAGTATTGCTTGCAGGGGTACTGAATTACCTTCAATATTTTTTCAAGATCCTGATTTAAGTTCTACATTTTTGCCAGGAGATAGAAAAAGAAAAGGCTGTTCGATCAGAGCTGGAGAGAACTGCCCGTGTTCATTCTGCTCCATCATCAGATCAAACTTCCACTACAAAGCTAACTTCTTCTTTTGAGAACGGTGTGATGCTCTGCTTCTCTTTCCATCACTAAAGCTGAGTTGTCTGTGATATATGCTTTAATATTCTTTGTGATGTAGGGAATCTGTCTCGGAAAATCTCTAGTGCAAGCTCCCTAGGAAGCTTGGAAGAAAGCCATTTTCTGCAAGCATCGTTAGACTCATCTGATAATATTTCTGAGAGGAGACACGCAGGAGAACTAAGTATGAGTCCTTACTATGTGAAAAGCATGACAACCAGTTCTTTTGAAGCTGCACTTCGTCAGAAGGAGGGTGAACTTGCTTCATACATGTCACGCCTGGTATGATTTTTCTTGTCTTCATTCCCTGTAAACGTTTTGCACCATACATTCTTGTTCATAGCTTGACATTCTCTTATCATTGAGAATTTATCATAATTTAAAGTAATAGAATTTATAGTTTATCACTGATATAATTTATATTAAGCTGTTGGATCATAGGACAGTGATCTGGATGACCCTTTTATTTGGGATACAATGATGATTTCTTTTAATAATACAAATTCCAGGCATCACTGGAATCTATTCGTGATTCTCTTGCTGACGAGCTGGTCAAAATGACAGAACAGGTGAATTTTGCTTCCTATTTACCAAATTACCATTTATGGGTCTCGTTCCTTGTCATTAACCATCCATCTTGCAGTGTGAGAAGTTGCGTGGGGAGGCTGCTGTATTACCTGGCCTACGATCAGAGCTAGAAGCACTAAGGAGGAGGCACTCTGCTGCTTTGGAATTGATGGGCGAACGTGATGAAGAGGTAATTCTAACTTTGCCACGCTGCTTCCTTTCTAGGACTAATTTCTTAGACATAATTTGGTTTTTGAATACCGGACCTAGTGGCATGTTATTCTCTGTAAGGAAATCACTGCAATCCTATAAACTAATTCTTAAGTTTGTTTGCTGATGATTGTTCTTATGTTTGAAATACTAGGGTCCAGACAAGAATATGACACTACTGAATCGTGACCCTTTCAGAAAATCTGAGAAATCAAATGAAAGAAAAACGCTAGACAAGCTAGGCCATAAATACAATAATATGGGCGAAAGAGAAAAGAAAATAATTTGTAGGCTCGTAGTTATACTATGGCCTGGGACTTTGATATGCCAAAACTGTCATGTTTCCTTTTATTTATTTACTTTTATAATGGAAAATTTATCTACCTTTTAATTTTTACTAAAAAACTTTCAATGTGTTTAGCTGGAGGAACTTCGTGCGGATATTGTAGACTTGAAGGAAATGTACAGAGAACAAGTGAACTTGCTTGTTAATAAGGTATTTCTAAGCTGGATCTTTTACTCCTTAGATGCCCTAGTTATTTTTTTTCTCACTTTCCACAAAATGCTTAACCTTATGTTTTTATCCATATATTTGGATTTATAACCTTAATCTGTCTTTTTACAGATCCAGACTATGAATCCATCAATGGATAGCGACTAGTTTGGCTGAAGAAAGGGCTTGGGGAAACCGAGAAGGGTAAGTATTTGAGATGGTTTTGACATGACCATGTCTCTGGGCTGCGTGTGATGTACATTGGCAATGATATATATTGGAATAGAGCCTTGGGACTCTGGAGAATCATTCTTTTAGGTCTTCCATCGGAAGTATATATTTTGTTTGTATGGCCAACAGATTCTGATAGTCATCCTTGTTAAGGTAATGCTGTATAGGCTGTTTTTTATACCGTATTCATACTTGGAGATTAGAATATTGTTGCTGAGTTTGTTGACAATATAGGGTTTTCTCCCCAAGTGTGTAATGTTCCAAATAAACAAAAGGGAAGCGCCAGCTAAAACCACTTCTTTTGTTGAGTGCTGTATTTTTATTGCTGTATTTGTACGGGTTATATCATAAATTTTGGGTTCATTATCTATATTTGAGAATTTCCTCATAGTATATTAAAGTATTGCAAATAATACATTATTATTTCTTTTTACTACTAATAGTTAAAAAAACTCTTTACTGTTATGAAATATTCTTTAGAAGGTTCAAATATTTGGTTATGAGCAAACACAAATAAAAGACTTCGGAAATTATGCTCTTACATAATTTTTAACAGCTGAGTTGATCAAAATAATGTTATTTTTTAGTCTGTGTTAATTAAAATTTAAGTTATTGATGAATACTCATTTAAATTTACTAAATACGTCACTGTTTACTTTCTTTTTTGAAGTTTTGGCACAAACTTGGAGTCCGTTGTTAGTCATTTTTTAATGAATTTTATTTGTTATCAAGCCATGTTAAAAAATTGTATGACAATTAAATTAAATATATTTTAAAAATAAAAACAATTCAAAAGTGAAAAAGTTGTAAAAATAACTCGTTGTAAAAGTATCTTTGTTTTTGCCAAATATATTACGTTAAACTTCATATATAATTAATCAGTAAAGAATGTTTTGTTATATAACTTTTAAGTATAAAGGTCAAATAGACTTATTATACACAACAATTTAATAATATAAATGATTTTACTCTAGCAGTATATGCATTATTTTTTATAGAGAATTAAAAAGGTTAAATTAAAAATAATTAAGAGATTGTGTCACATAAAAAAGAAGTGCAAGAATAATTAGAAGAAAACCTAGAGACTATTGTTGTAATTTCCTCTAAATACAATCAATGTTATCGTATCATAATTATTATATATCATCACTCTAATGAAATATTTACTGAATTGAGTATGGAAAGTATGGAAGTATTTTTTTTTATGCATCACACAATGATTTGTTGTTGCTAGAGAACTCAATCATCACAAGACTTGGATCCATTTCAATAAATATTCTTCACACATCATTACAATATATCTAGAACAAATTAACGACAATGTTCTTTTGTGAAAAATATAGTTCTAAAAAACAAAATGAAAATGGAAGACACTCAGAAAATTGAGATTGCTCTTCTTCCGCCAGAAAAAATCCCAGGTGATCTCTAAAAGGGACCAGAAGAATCTATAGGCGTAATTTCATCTCCAGATTTTGGCAAAAAAAAAAAGAGTTGAAAATATATGATATTTATAAAATTAATGTGGCTTGAAAAAAAGTAAAAGATGCGAGAGAAGGTGACATGGTACTTTCACATCAGTTATATATGTATTAGAATATATGATTTCACATTAACGTTATGGCTTCAAAGTTGAACCTAGTTTAGAGGTGATCCTTTGACCCAAAAAGAGAAGGAACCCATTTTTGCTATGCATTGCATGGTTTCAATGAATAAGATAAGTCAACTTGAACAAAACCTTTGACATTATTGTCACCACAACTTGATTCTATCTTTTACTTTGGCAGAATATTTTGTTAAGAGAGTGCAGTGGTGTTTTGAGTTGTTTATTTGACTTGACTTTTGCGTATATGAAGATGAGTGCATGTTCTTACTTTGGTGTCAAGCATTTCGGCCATTAACTCCAAAATCTGCTTTGTTTTCATCCCAATCTCTACGACTTTCAAAGTCTACTTCCATCCAGTTGTCCACGTCCAACCATGGAACTTCTTTCTAAATTCTTTATTATATCTTTATCAATTGGATGAGACACACCAATTTTCTACAACATCTTCTGGCCTTCCAAATTCCAATGTTCTTTTAAAGGCTGCAGTTTCACTCATTTATTGTCAAGTTCAGCAGTATTTGCAAAAGCAAGCTGCTTCTGCTATTAGTTTAATTCCAGGCTTCCTTCACTGTTGGCTTATTTGTCAGAACTTTTCAAGAAAAAAAGAGAGCAGAAGATGCAGGCCAGTGAGGATCAGAAGATTCAACAGAATGAAGCCATTGGTTCAATTCAGCCAATAGGGACTCCATGGAGCACTGGACTATTTGACTGTCATGAGGATCAGACAAATGGTAGTATCTACTCTAGTTTAGTTTCTTTAAATAAGTTATATAACTAGAAAAATTTTCATAGTATATAAATCGATACAAACTTCATCACTTCTTAATATTACACGTCTAAACTCGTTTTAGGAAGATAACTTAATGAAGTTAGTAGCACTTTCCATTATCATAGGTTTCAATTTGAACTTGCTCGATATGTTCAATTACGACCTTATAATGCAATCACATTCTCAGGTCTAATTGCTGTTTTTGTTTCTGTATTCCTTATTTATCCACTGGTCAGTCTGGTTGGTTCTTTGCTCCTAGTTTTGGTGTAGCAGCTATTTTTCGATTCATCCATGAAATTGATTCTATATTCAATATTCTATATTCAATTTTGATTTTCCTATTGATTTATATAGACAGGAGTCTTTAGATTTTTGGTAAGAAAAATTTAGGTGGGGAGGTTGCTCTTCATTCCAAAGCTAGAAAGTAGCCTCAATGAAAAAGTTGTTTGATGAGTTTAATCTATGGGCTAATCTTTAGTGACTAGGCCTAGATGGGAGTATTACTTTTTCATAAGCAGCTTCTGCTCAAAGACAGAGCTGAGTTGATGCCTAATTGAGCAAATTTTGCACTTTAAGCACTGAGTTTGTGCTAGGTCACAGAAGGGATAAGTTAATTATTCTTTTATTTGTCCTTATCTAGAAAGTTAGAAATAATTAGGTATCTTTATCATTTATCTTTATTTGCTTTAAGCAATATGCAGTGTGGTTGATCTAATTATCTGCTCCTTTTATTTTGGTTGGCAGCTGTTATGACATCATTTTTGCCGTGTGTAACATTTGGGCAGATGGCAGAAGTATTGGATGGTGGAGAACTTAGTAAGAACCCTAACCCTTAGCTCACCATGCATTCGTTTCTCATAACAATTTTTCCACTTTTGGATATAACTCCATGATTTAGGCTTGAACCCTTAATATTGGAATTCAAGTATGAATTGTAGTAGTACATTACTTGGAAATAGAAAAGTTAAACAACACAGTAAAAAAGTCTCAAACATTAGATAATGTCATGTTTTGACCCTTATCCACAAGATTTTCCATTCTGATTATCCAACAATTCTCACATTCAAATGATTTCAGGTTGTCCTCTGGGGAGCTTCATTTACCTATTAATGATGCCTGCTTTGTGCTCTCAATGGATAATGGGGTCAAAGTACAGAACAAAGTTGAGAAAGAGGTATAATTTGGTGGAAGCTCCATATACTGATATAGTCTCTCACATCTTTTGTCCATGCTGTTCCCTTTGCCAAGAGTTCAGAGAGCTAAGAATTAGAGGACTTGACCCTGCTCTTGGTAATTCAGCTCCTTCCTTCTGTTCTTACCATATTCATTTCTACATTCTTAATCATTATCTCACATAGTTTACTCCAATTTACATGCAGGATGGAATGGAATTCTTGCACAAAAGCATGCAAAACAGCAAAGTGACCAAACATTGAACAATCCTCCTTCAAACCAATTCATGTCCAAGTGAACACATTTCTCTCATTATGGAGCTGTTAAAATTAAATTGAGTTGTATTTCTTTTGATTCGTTTGGTGCTTCTTTCCTTTTAATGTCTGATGCTTGTGTCTGAATTATAAGAAAGAAAATAAAGCCTAGATTTGGCAAGTTTGGTATGATAAGTATATCATTGTATAAAGTGTTACATCCATTTTTACACGAATAACACATCTTAAATCTTAAATGTCGCCTATTGTATTAAAAAAGTTAATACATTTTAGTTCTTAATTATTAAAACTTCTATTGAAGATGCAATTGCCAAATATCTTATTCATGAATGCTTACAGCACACACAAGCTGATCATTCAAAAAAGGTTACAGTGTCCAAATTATGTATGTCCCTGGTTTTGGTAGTAAAAACATGACCAATTAACTTTAAGTGAACAACTACTGGGGTTCATTACATTGCCTCTTGTTGTGGATCATGAACCATGTTCCCTCTTTCTTCCTTCTTTGAGGCTGCTTCAGCACTAGGACCATAAGCCCAACAGCAAACCAAATAGTAAAGAAAATTAACAGCACTCATTATGGCAAGAAGCCAATAATAGTTGTCATAGTGACCCTTGTTAATGTTATCTGAAACCCAACTCTGTTTTCCACCTTTGGAAGTGATGTTATCCACAATGCTGAGTATAAGAGAAGCCACCAAGCTTCCCGCAGCAGATCCTAGGCTGAACATAGATGCAGCAATGCTTGACATGCTGCTTGGAAACTCGGAGTAATAGAACTCTGATTGCCCTATGGCATTAAAGGCCTCTGCTATACCACACAGAACATTATGTGGGATAAGCCACATTGCAGACATCTTTAACACTGCTTCAGGATTATCAACATACCCCTCTTGAATTGCTTTCTTCCTCCTTATACTCTCAACAATTGCTGAAGTCACAAAGTCCAAAATGGAGAAAAACAGTCCAATTCCTATTCTCCTTTTGGCACTCACGGTTACTGGTTTTCCTCTCACTTTTGAAGCCAGAGGAAGGATGACACGATCATAGACACCCGCAGTTATGCACACTGCAAACATCATGAACACACCGAAAGAGCCTGCTGGAATTTGGAAGTTTGAAGTGACATGTCTGTTCATGGTTTTTGCTTGGAGCAACCAAAGTGATGTTTGGCTTGTGCTAACTGCCACCATGATACCGGTAGACCAAATAGGAATAACCTTGATGATTGCCTTCAGTTCTTCCACTTGCTCTATTGTGCAAAGACTCCATTTATTTGAAGCTGACCCATCAGAGGCTATGTCCTGTTCTCTGTCTTGGATGATGCAAGCTTTGTTTAGAAACCTTAGTTTATCAGTTGGAGCCATAAGGGTTGAGTCCTTGCCATGGTGGTACACGCCATTGGCAGTGGAATCTTTAGGTGGAAAGGAAAGCTTGCTGTTCTTGCAGGCAACGAAAAGAACTTGGGCAAAGCCAGTTATCAAGCTGGTGTGTGGTTTGTGCTTGACATAACGTGGGGAAATGAGGAAGAAGGAGAGAGTGGAGAAGAGCATAAGTGCTGCTGGGACCCCAAAACCCAGTTTCCAGCCAAAATGGTCTTGGATGTAAACTATTCCTGTCAAGGAAAAAACGACAGCAATGGTCTGAGAAGCTATGTACCAACTTATGAAGCTCTCTAAGACCCTTTGATTTTTGGTTTTGTTTTTTTGGCTAAGTTGATCAGCACCAAATGCCAAGGAGCATGAGATGCCACCACCTCCAATGGATATGAGAGCAAAGCAAGAGAGAAGGATAATGATTTGGGGTGTTGTTGCAGATTTGCAGTTTTCACTTGAATGCCTGCATGGCCTTGCCTCTGGGATCATGGCTGTTAACCACATCACCACCATTCCCTGCAAAAAATAGATATAATTGTAGTAAGGTATAAATTCCATTCCCTCTTTTCTTATAATTTCTTATTAATAGGTATAAATTATTAAATAAAAAGGATATCTTAATAATTTAAAACAGAATATCAAAACAAGAGAACATATACAAACACATTACCATTCATATTATTTTTAAAAAAATTTCCTATTAACATAACATTGTTAACCTTTTAAAGGCAATTTCTTCCACCATCTCCATAGTTTCTTCTCACACCTTCATAAAATTTTCAATTTCAAAATTACTTGGGATTTTTTTGTTTCAATTGTATAATCCGTAAATCTTCTGAACTTTAGAATTTAAAACACAATTTTATATTCTAAATTTTAAAATTTTAAAAATATTTTCAAATCCAGAAAATCTATTCTAAATTTTAAAATTTCAAATATAATTTTATATTCTAAATTTTAGACTTTATAAATATATTTTTTTATCAAATTCTAGAATATAGAATACAACTATTCCACATTCTAGACTTTGGAATGTATGAATAAAACAATAATGAGAAGAAGAGTGTTTATCAAATTAAATTTATATGGAATTGAATAAATCTTGTGGATTTCCTTACATATGCAACAAGAATTAATATGTAAAAAAAAATGTATGAATATCATTTCTTTTAATCAGTATAATAATAATTTCAGATATTATATTTGCATAGACATTAAAATATATATTTTCCAGTAATTTTATATTTTTCATTATATATATGTTTAATATATTAGTCACGATTTTGATAATAAATATTGTAAAGTTTTATGCTTCCTTTGACTGAAGTGATTAGTAGAATCAAGATCCGAAGCCATAAGCATTAGTTTACAAAGAATCTCTGATGAGAAGTTGCATTAAAAAAACGAGGAGTTAGAAATAAAAAATAGAAAGGAAGAGATTGGAACCAGGAAACTGAGAATTGAACCTAAACCAATGGCAACGAAACGACCCAAATAAGCATCAGCAACGAAAGCAGCAACCACAGGACCAAAGTTTGTTGCAGCAGACCATAAGAACAGAATCTTTGTTGCTTTCACTGCTCCCATTCTGTAATATTCCATCAAATACAACACCATGTTTGGAACAAGTCCAACACTCGCCACCTTAGCCAGTGCTTCATTTGCTGCAATTAATGATCATTTTCAACATCCAAATCAAACTCAACAAACAACTAAAACTAGTTACCATGTCTTTGTTTCTTACCTATGATGAAAGGCATGGTAATGAACCCACCCTTGCGCTGTCGATTCATCATCTCTTCCTCACTCTTCTCCATTTCCTTCTCCATCTCTGCTACAAACAAATCTGCATACTCTTCACACACAACAGTTTTCGTATTAATACACTACAGGAGTGGACCATGACCAATCATTTTTAAAACAAAATTCACTAATTCATGCAAAACATTTCTATTGACTATTATTTATAATAACAACTCAGTATCTTTTCTTGATTCTAGTTGAACTCATTTTTCGATATAGGTTTTTTTTATTAATTTCAGTAATTTATTAACTAAGTAAAAAATATGTTTAAAATATTAATTTTTATTCATAATCTAAACTTTTAGATCTATTGCATACTAGTAAAAAAATTAGTGAAATGAGTCATTGTCAATTTTTTTTAGATGTTAAACAGATTTTCAACTTATAGAATGTTAAAACATATCGTATTTACCGATCGTTAACGTGATGAATGTTATATTATTATAATACACTCTACGACGTTTGTTAACTTAAAAAAACCTTATTTCAATATTTTTTATTATAAATATTTAAAAAATAAATAAAATTTTGACAAAAAAAATCTAATTTTACATTATAATAGAGAAAAGAAAATATATTTAACCATAATATTAAAGACACTATTATATATATTAAGTGGAGGTGCTTTGTTGGTGGGATTAGAAATACATGAAGTGTTGTGCCGATTAAGTATGATCACCCAATAATTGGATACATTAACGTTTTTTATCCTTTCTTTTTTCTTAATTATTGATTCAAAAAGATACGGGACGTACAGCGTAAGTATTGTAGGATCATGTGCAAAATTTATTATATATTTTACTTCCTATTCATGTGCAATATTTCTAATTTTTTTTGTTGATGTATGATATGTGTTAGGAACTCATAATTTTAAATAAAATCTTTTTTCTCATCTCTTTTTTTACTTTATTTATAAAACTTAAACCTCAAACTCGTCTCAAAGAATTTTAATGTAGTTTTACTCAAATCAACGTAATTAATGTTCCTGGCTATTAACATTATAAAATTTTCTTATTTATTATTTTATAGAGAATACATATATTTTACATTTTATACAATATATTCAATACTTTCTTATTTTTGGTGAACAAAATTATTAATATAAGTAGATGTTGTATAAAAAAAACAAATTATATATTTTTTTAATACAGAAAGAGAACGTTTTAAATGACAAGGTTATTAAAATGAAGGAAAAAATTATATGGAGTAACAGATTGTAATTAAAAAAGAATAATGATTATTATCATATCCTCTTATTATTATTATTACCATAATAGAGTAACTCCATTTATTTTTTCAAATTTTGACTAATTTCAATGACTTGTGAGTTTATTTACTTAAGTTCTTAATCAAGACAAATTTAACATGCAAATTAGCAATCTCTCTTTTGGCTTTGCTTTTCTGCAACACAGAGAAAAGATAATGAAATTCTAGATGTTACTGTTATTCTTCTTCTTCTTCATTTCTATCTGGTTTATCCATGGCTCGCAATACACTCCCCACATACAAAATCCTTGTTCCCTCACAATAGAACTAAAACCATTGAGTGGATTCTCATAAAATTTATGGTCTGTAGCATTTATAGTATCATTACAATTCTACTATGCAGCAAATTTGTATCTGCACACACAAATGTTAATATAATACATAAACATATATGTGTATAAGCGCCTAATTTGACTAGTAGTGAACACATATGGTTATCTAAATTTGAGTGTGAATCACTAGATAGCAATGAAGGGTATTTGCTACATCAACTTTCAAACACTTAATCCTTTGATCCATTTTCTTTACCATTGTTGAAGTCTTTCTCAACATTCCTAAGTTCAGTTGAAGCTCTCTCCTCCCTTGAGCCATTTTCTTCACCAACCTTGCTTACTTCATCAACGGTTGGTCCATAAACCCAACTGCATAATAGGTAATAGAGTATATTAAGAGCACTGAGTCCAGAAATAACCCAGTAGTACTTGTCATAACGACCCTTGTTAATGTTATCCGAAATCCAACCCTGTTTTCCCCCACTTGAAGTAACGTTTTGAATCACACTGAATACAAAACTAGATACCAAGTTTCCTGCAGCCATTCCCAGTCCAGAAAGAGAAGTAGCAACACTGGACATACTCTTGGGAAACTCTGTGTAATAAAACTCATTTTGGCCTATTGCATTGAATGCTTCAGCAATGCCACCCAAGATGAGTTGTGGGAAAATCCATAATGCAGACATATGCAACACTGCATGAGCATTGTTAAGATATCCCTCCTCGATTGCTCTTTTTCGCCTTGTAGTCTCAACAATTGCTGAAACTACCAGATGGAGAAAAGAGAAAAGTAAGCCAAGTCCCATTCTTCTCTTTGCATTTATCCTCACTGGTTTCCCTCTTAGTTTTGATGCTAGAGGAAGAACGACTCGGTCATACAGAGCTATCCATAAAAATATTGAAAGCACCAAGACTACACTGAAAGAACCGGGTGGCACTTGAAAGTGTGAGGTGATGTGTCTGTTCAAGGATTTAGCTTGAAGTAACCCAAATGAGCCTCCAATGTTAACTGACATCATGATCCCTGTAGACCACAAGGGAATCACTTTAATAATGGCTTTTAATTCCTCTACTTGATCTACTGTGCAGAGGCTCCATGGATTTGATGCTGAGCCATCAGAGGTGATATCTAGTTCTGGATTTTTTATAATGCAAGCTCTGTTCAGAAACCTGGAAGGTAAAGCATGAGCTGAAGTTAAGTGTTTCATGATGCACAAGATATGCCAAAGATGAAAGGATGATGATTTGATGTTACCTTAGTTTATCAGTTGGAACAACAAGATCTGAGTCCTTCTTATGATGGTAAAGTTGAGGGGAGTTCTTGGGGGGTAATGAAAGTTTTCTGTTCTTGTAGGCAACAGCAATCACTTGTGCAAATCCAGTCAACAAGCTGGATTGTACTTTGTTCTTTAGATAAAGTGGAGAGGCAAGGAAGAAGAAGATGGTGGATAAAAGCATGAGTGCTGCTGGAACTCCATAACCCACTTTCCATCCAACATTGTCTTGGATGTAAACTATTGCAGTGAGTGCAATGATGACAGAAATAGCAGCCGAAGCATAATACCAGCTGAAGAATGTTTCCAAAATCCTGCGGTTGTTGGGGTTATCTTTTCTGTTGACCTGGTCTGCACCAAATGCTAAGGAGCATGAAAGACCACCATTTCCAATAGACATGAGTGCAAGGGCCGAGATTAACATTGCCATTTGCCCTCCTGTTGCCGATTTACATCCTTCAGCTTCATGGCTGCAAGGGGGAGGCCGTGCCTGTGGGATCATAGCTGTTAACCACAGCAGTGTCATTCCCTGTGGACAAAGAAAAAAAATTGTTGAGACTTTCTTTTTTTTTGATAAGCAATTGTTGAGACTTTCTGATTATAGCACTTCTTAAACAACACCAAATCTACTAATCCCGTTGGAAGATTACATCGTTGTTGGTCATCCTAGTTAACAAAGAGGGTACACAAGATTGGCAAAGTCCCTAATGGTAGTTAAAGAATTGATGTGCAATAGAATCATAAAGAAGTTTACATAAAATATTCTCTTCTGGTATAATTGTACCTATCTAGCATTCACAAAAACATGAAACTTTGACGGCACTTTTCACTTGTATTATTCTCTCGCTGGAAACTTCATCTTATAAAAATCGATTTTATGAAGTTGAGTTAGGCTTAAAGTCCATAGTTATATTTTAAATTCATAAAATTCAGTTCTTATGAATTGTGAATAAAAAAAAGGGTTATGTTCGAAGAGATTTCAACAGAATCAGAGGATTTAGCAACAATCCAATTGACCGTATGCAATCATATACTACTCATTAATAACTAATTTCAATCTCATCTTAAAAGTGACAAGCTTTACCTTCTTTCAGAAAATGCCCAACACCCCAGTCCAGAAAAACATGTCTTGTGAATATTTATTTCCGAAAATGGTCACATACTGTCATTATTAAGATCTAGAACCGTTTTGTGTAGCCGCTTTCAAATTAATTAGCTGATTCTTTTCTCAGGAATCTGATACCCAGAGTGGTGCTCAGTACTCTTATATTGCACAACTAAAGGGCAAGAGAAGAAGCAAGCTCCAAAACTGAATCATTCAAGTAAAAACACTAAAAGAAAAAGAAAAAAACAATACCAGAAAACTGATGGCAGAACCCAACCCAACAGTGAGGAATCGACCCAGATAAGAATCAGCAATGAAAGCACCCACCACAGGGGTGAAATTGCTCGAAGCAGAGGACAAGAGAAGTATCTGGGTTGCTTTGGCAAGGTGAAGCTTGTAGGTCCCCATCAAGTACTGTATCATGTTAGGCAAAAGGCCCAAACTTGCCACCCTCGCAAGTGCCTCATTTGCTGCCATATCAACCAAAGATCCATTGAGTGAAAGGAAACAAAATCCAAGTATTGTAAATGAGCAAGTAAGCATGGTTTATTGCACCCACCAATGATGAAAGGCATGGTCACAAGACCACCCTTGCGCTTCTGAGGCTGTGGAATGTGTTGGGTAGACACTTCTTCACCTTCAAGGGAACCAAGCTCCACTTCCTTCTCCATTCTGGTTCGACCGAGGAAAACACACACGACCAAGTGACCAACAATTTAGACACTAATAATGTCCATGCATAGCACAAAAGCTTATATATGGAGTGATGTCAGTGCTTGCGAAGGATCTGCAATGAATGATGAATTTGCGTGTTCATACGCATGCATATCTGGAATCAACCTTCTCCATGTCTCAACAAGTTCCAATATATATCTTTAAATATAATTTATATTGCCTAATAATATGTTGCAATTATTGAACAACCCAATAACATCAAATGCTGTGACTCACGAGTCAAAGGTTGCTTCGATTATTATAGTCACCTTTTCAAATACGAAAACAATATAATAAAAAAACTGGTTCAGATTGCATCATGTTCATACTGACACCCAAACTGGTGTGTATTTAACGGAGACGTTGCAAATACAAAAAGCATCACACATTTTAACTAATAAAAGACAAAAGTTTAAGAGTTTTATAGAAGTTTTTTTCTTCAAAATGTATTTAAGGAGAAATTTATTTCAACAAGTTCATATTATATTATCAATGTAGGAAATTTTATATTTTTAATTGATTAAAATTTATTATGAATGTGATTTTGAATGTAATTATTATAAAAGAGAATAAAAATGTTTAGTAAATTATAGTGTGAAACTTCTTTACACTAAACATTTATTTGGGAGATGAAGGAAAAATAGAGTAGGAATTGTTTAGTTAAGATGAAACTGAGTAGAAATTAAGAAACAAAATACTAATAATATTCGGTTTCATGTTTGTTCGAAGACGAAGACTAAATTTTCAAAGGTGGTGGGTCCACCATTATCTCCAAAGCCACCACATGCCACTAGTGAACATCAGAAAACACAAACAACTTATGAATAAAAAGAACCATGGAAATGTTTATGTTCTTGTGAATGAAACGTAACTCTATGAATTTCGGACACGTTTATTAAATGATGTATCTGATTTAAAAAATATATTTTAGATTTATGATAATTTTAGCATAATCTTAAAAAGAAAAAATATATTAATTTTTTAAAAAAATTAAATTTATTGTATAAATTTTTAATATGATTATAAAAATAAGAATAAATTATTTTGAACCAACTATGAGAAACACATTTCTGTTAAGATTATAGACGTTAAATTTTTATCATTTAGTCAACAATAAATACCTATTATTATATATTATGAGATTTATTGTTGACTGAACGTTAAAAATCTAACGTCTATAATCATAACAATTTCTGCTAAAAACAAACTGAAACATACTTGTGGATATAAATGTTTATTTTCAATTTATATGATTCGTAGTTATATAATAATAGATTTGTGTCTCGTATTCTACATTTTAGATATTATATGTATCTCCGTATCTCTATATCCGTGTTGTATTAGTAGTGTCTGTGTTAACGTATATACTACATAAGTTTCCATTGTGCAAGTAGGTTTGGTTTATTTTTTCAACTTAATGTTTTTTTTTCACCGGCGGATAAATTATAGTTGTTGTATATGAAGTTATAATTTAAGAAATCCGATAGATAAAGTAAGAACTCAAATAATTAAGACTCTCGTATTAATAAAATTCTAAACAAAATATAATCAAACCTTATTTTAATGCTTTCTGTTTTTACCAACTATTTGGCATAATTCTCCCGTATGATTGTAGAGTGATTCCTCCATCGACAAAGATTAATGTGTGAAATCGATCGAAAAGAAACTTCACCCATAAGAAAATTGGTAAGAGCCTAAAATCAATCAATAAACATGTTAAACAACTAAGAATGAATTTTTGTAAACAGATAAAAAAATTACTAAAAAAGTTACATACAACACCATGATTGGTAGTTACTATGACAAGTTATATTAGTTAATCATGATTTAACCTTGTTTATGGTGTTAACATCACCACCCAAATAAAATATATATAAGTTGAGTGACTCCACTTATCTTATCCAGTGTAGTAATTGCATTGAGTTAGTAAAAAACAAAACGTAATTAGTGATGGAGATTAGTGGATTAGTGATACCTAATGAGTGGTTTTGCATTCACACACACCACAAACAAACGTTCACATTTGAATCACCTTTCTTTGTTCATGCTACCTTTTTCTCTGCTACTTAGTTTGAACGCGACTCATCACTGTCGTTTTAATGATTGTGACACGTTACATTTTTTTTTTCCTTTTTAACTAACACCAAGAAAGATTGACGTTAATAGTGGTTTTTATAATCAATTGAACCGTGACAATTGTGATAAAAAAGTTTAATTAGTGGAAATACTTTCAGAAGGCAAAAGATGTTGTTATGTTGAGAACGAATTCACTTTCCTTGTGACAATGACGGTGCTTTCATTGTTCCCAATTATTCATTGATTTCATTTTGTCCTATATATCATCAATCTACTTCCCATAACCTAAATTTGCTTTGGAAGTTTTATATAATTTCATTTGGGGTGGTGCTATTCAACTTAAGGGTGGAGTATACAAATATAATAGCTGTTAATTAAATACCTATGATTTAAGCTTTAAATTAGTTATTATTGTTAACTTGATATCTCATACTAAGACTTCAAATAACAACTATTAAAAAAAAAAAGGGAAGAATTAAACATCTATGACTCTAAGTAGGAATACTTAGTGATCTTATGGGAGATTTTTTTTTTTAAGTTCTGATTGCATATATTCTTCTCTATTATTAGTGTACAATACTTCAACTTGTGTTTTGTACCGAATCTCAATCATTTTATAAACTTTCTGAAATAATCCTCAAACTTCAGTTTTGGACTAGTACAATCACTAATAAATCTTACAAACTATAATGATCCACTCAATGTTGTAACCTTAGATGGACCCCATATATCAAAGTGAATGATCATACAATGAAAAAAATTATTTGAAATTAAAGAAAAATAAGTTTTGTGACTCTTTGCAAACTCACAAACATCACAATACGATTGAATGAGATGGGTATGTGCATACCCTAAATCTTAGAGAATTAGTTTGAGACCCTCGCAAAGTCCACAAAATTCATTTAAGTTTAGTTTCTACACTAGATCTAGCTGCAACCTTTTGCTTTTTACTTTTTCATCTGACAATATTACCTCTATAAATGTGAAGTATCTAAAGGTTAATCTTCTATCATCAAAAGCACTTGCCCAATTTGCCCATATATAAACCATCATCCTTGTAATTGAAGTTCTTCTTGAACAATATACACCAATTTCCCTATCAGTATTCAATTTCCTTTCAATTGGAGAATTTGTTGGTTTGCATGTTGTCATCCCATATTCTATCCTTCATCTAGAGATAACAATACTTGATTTGTACTAATTTTGGCTATAAGAGCAAACATCAACATCCTAATGGTTTCTTCCTTGACAATTGAGACCGTCTTAATAGAAAGTGAATTTAAGTATAACTCATTATCACAAAACTGACTTACAAATCGAGAATTGTCACAATTTATATATTGTAAATTGACTTTATTTCTAGTTGACATGAAATTTCTACCGAATCACCCACAAATATCTAGTTTTATGTTCGAGATGTATATACCTCGATGTGAAGAAGATGTATAACAGATTTTACATAAACTATAGATTAAACCAATTTAGATTATCTATATAAGTGAGAATAAACTTAATCTTAAAAACTAATTTTATAAAGTTGAATTTGATTTAAATATGATAATTTTTTTTAACAAAATTTGTAAGTAATGATTGTCTTGATTTGTATAGGATAAATTGAAGACCTAACACATTGACCGACTAAGACAGTTAAACGCCACATATGACTAATGGCGTGTTTGATATTTGGGTGAAATGAAGTGATTATGTGAACGTGAATGCTATGTTCAAACACACTTAAACGGTCCCATACAATGTAACCGCGTTAGGCTCCTTTCTCCCATGCTCAATCCAACATCACTACAAAATTAGTAATCATAATAATAATAATAATAATAATAATAATAATAGAAAACTAGCGCATGCTTCACGAGGCCCATTTCTGAGTTATGGAGAATTATTACTCTCCACAACTTTTATGGGTGGGGTCCACACTCCACACATTCCAATCACCAATTCATCACATCACCTTCTATAACGTGGTCCTATTGCAATCTTCACCATTCAAAATATAAATAATAATATTAAAGTATTAAAAATAATATAAATAAAAAGTTGGTATATTTGTTAAACAAATTATACATTAAAATTGGCCAAGCTTGTAGCACTAAAATAAAAGGCCCAAGAAAAAAAGGATCTATACGAAAGCAATTGCTTTTGCACCATATCACTGCACCCAATTCTAGTAAAAAAGACGAAACTGTCCTTAAAATTTTTTTTCCAAAATATGTGTTCCAGATTTTTTTTCCAGAACGAAATTTTATTTTACAGATTTTTTATTCGGAATGGTTTTTTTATTTTTGTTTTCGGATTTTTATTTCTGAAACACAATAATCTCTTTTCCGAATTTTTTTCCAGAATGTATTATTTTTAATTTCAAATTTTTTTTTTCAAAATAGAATTTTAATTTTTGTTTCCAGATTTTTATTTCCAAAACTCAATAATCACTTTCAGATTTATTTTTCCGGAATATATTATTTTCAATTCCAGATTTTTATTTCTGGAATAAAGGACATTTTTGGAAATTAAAAAAATATGTTGGGTATAGGTTAAAAATGATTGGGTGTATATGAAAGCAGCGTTGTTTGTTCTTTGGGCCTTTAGAGTTCCAAACATTCAGGCTTTTACATCCTGCACTAACATAATTACTAACTTCACTCCCACAACTTTTAAAATGAACATTTTACTTTTCATAATGGTGATTTTTATATTATCTGTTCTCAAATTCTTTCTAAACAATTTTTTTAGAATTTTAAGAACATAATTTTGTGGAAGGATTTTCAAAACAAAATTTTCACAACAAGATTTCTAGAAAATATGAGATGTTTTTTAGAAGGCAGTTTTATAAAATATACAAAATACTTTCTAAATCATACGATATATTTTTCAAAATAAATTAAAAATACAGTGAAAAAGAAAACAGAGTGACAACAATGACTATACTGGAAGCGATAATAATGATTGTCTGGAAAGAATATTTTAAATTTTTGGCTGTAAATAAAGGGTTGCAGTTAGTAATCATGGTTGCAGGAAGCAAAAGGCAACCTTCAATACTCATTATGAAAAGGCTTAAATCCAGTTATCTCCAATTCAAAGCATTTTTTTTTCAATCTCATATTGAATTCAATTGCTAATGTTATTAATTGGATAGTTAATATATTATATAAAATGATTGTAAAGTGAATCTAACAATTTAAAAATATATTTAAGTGAATTTATTTATCATAACTATTGTATTTAAATGTAATTTTTCAATATTTATCAAAGTATAGATTTTACAATGTAAAATAACAGTAGTGCATATATGAATACTATATGCAAACTTTTACTTTTTTTCACAATTTTTTTTATAAATTAAAAAAATATATTTTATATGAGTTTACTAGTTCCTTCCACGAGAAATAATGTTACTAAAATTGGATAAAATCACTGTACGTATAACTAAGTTAAAAACTACTAATTTAGTTAAAATAACTTATATTAGTGGTTATTTTCTATTATGTTCTACAGCCTTTTTATACCGCAAATTCGCATATCCCTACTTCGTATACAAATAAATTATTACTACAAATTATTACTACAAGAAAATCATGAAATAGAAATCAATTTTTAGATACCAAAATAATTAGTTACAATAGGAACTAAAATAAAAACCATTTTATAAACTAAAAAAAAATTGGTTTCTAAATTAGTTTATATTATTTCTTATTATTGTTAAATAGTTTCTAAATTAGTATCTAATTAGCAACTAAGATTTTAATTACCAATTATTTAGTTTCTAAATTTGGTAACAAAAATCTTGGTTGCTAATTAGATACCAATTTAAAAACTATTTAAAAATAATAGAAAATAATATAAACTAATTTAGAAACCAAATTTTTTTTTAATTTCTAAAATGGTCTCTAATTTAGTTACTATTGCAACTAATTATTTTGGTTTCTACAAATTAGTTTCTATTTCATGATTTTTCTTGTAGTGTATACACGTAGTAAGTAAAGTAAAATAAGTTTATGTTTTCGTTCAGTCATAAATTATCACATATCAAATAAATTCACTAATTTTATAATAACTATTTAAAAATAATAAAACCAAAGATAATATTCTATTAACTAGTGGTAGTGGAACACTTTGATTATACTATATCAATATTAACTCTATCACTACAAGAAAATAATAAAATATAAATCAATTTTAAAGAAAAAAATAATTAGGTACTGTAATGACTAAATTAAAGACTATTTTAGAAACTAAAAAATCTTTTAGTTTCTAAATTAATTTCTATTGTTAAATAGTTTTTAAGTTAGTATCTAATAAATTATCAAAGTTTTAACTACCAATTATTTAGATTAAAATTTGGTAAAAAAAATTTGGTAATTAATTAGATATCAATTTAGAAACCATTTAACAATAATATTAACTAATTTAAAAATATTTTTTTAATTTATAAAATAATATCTAATATATTATTATTTTTTCTCTAAAATTGATTTTTATTTTAAGATTAAAGAAGAATAATATGTTTATAATATGCATGGTCATGATGATGAAAGTGTGACGTGGGAATGGAAGGAAATGGGGGCATATGGGTGCAGTTGAGTATGATGAAATGGTGAAAGTGGTCCAATATCAACATTCGGGTCACCCACGCCACATCCATCCACATGAATCTCTGACAACATTTTCTTTGCTTTTCATTTCTTTTTTACCTCTTTTCCAATTACACTCACTAACCAACAAATACAAATTATCACTACTCTTCCCACCATTCAAACCTCTTCTGCTACAAAACAACAACATTAAATGTCTCTGCATGCATCTTCCAAACCCCACAATTCTTCAAACTTAAATTACCTCTTTTACTTCTACATGCATCTCTCCATGCAAATTTCTCATACAAGAAGCTATGCTATAAGGATGTGTTATTGAAACTCTTTTAGATAGAATGAAAACAAAATGAAGGTTTATAAGAAGTAGAATTATTGTAAGTATTTATGAAAAAGAGACATATGAATAACATAAGAGGCAACCTAAAAAAATATTATTGCTCTATAAAGTTAGTTCAAGAAATTGGATATGCATAAAATATTATAATGAAGAAGACCAGATTATTCCCTCAGGAAATGCTCTTTTAACAACTCCCGTCAGACATGTATTATATTCCCCCCAGAGTGTCCTAACTTTTTAGCTTTCTGCGATATGGAGAAAAATTATACACTAACTGTGGAAATGCATTATTGTTGTTTAAAAATTTTAAACTAATTTCTTAAATAAAACTTACAAAATTTATGACTTTCAATCGGGAACTTACAACGGATTACAGATAAAATATGATCATCTCAACAAATAAAAATGAAAGGAAAATTATTACTATACGACAAGTTTGTACAAAAATATCTACAAACTTAATGGCTGTAGAAATAAAAAGAAAAATAAATGTGTTATAAGATGTGTGATATTATGAAAAAACACAATGTTATAAAAAAATACATGTTGAGTAAGTAATACAGCCCTAGATAAAATTAGAGTTTTATTAATTAAATCATAATTTAAAATTTTTAACATTATATCACTAGCAGGAGTAGATTTCAAAAATAAATTTATTTAGTTTACTCACATAGTATTATAATTTCTGAATGACTCATTAAAGTGTAATAATATATATTTAAAATGTTTAACAAGAGTAAATTACTACCATTTAATAAGCTTCTTATGTTTGATTAACCTCTCCTGAAGTCTTTGACTCTTCCAAGAAGTTCATTAGAAAAGTGGGCGTGAAGGTTAATTGTTCTGCATCTCTGAGCTTATATTCTTCAAATTTAAATAAACAAATGCTGTAACTTATTTATTACTGGGGAATTAAAAACATTATAAATATTGGAATTTTAAAAACAAAGAGTGAATGTGAAATAGTCACGTATCAGCAACTATGGGTAACAATGAGAAGAAAACAAGGAAGAAATTCCGGTGCATAATGCATATTAGAAGAAGCAAAAGGTTTAGAAAAAGTTGAAATTCCAAATCCTCCTACCTAGATCAGAGTGAGTACATACTACGATGTTATATTATATCATCTCATCCACAAATTTATTATTCTTCAAATATATGTTTAAAACCCTCCGCCGTATATGGCGGTGCTCCACTCACTTAGGCTCACAACATGTTGGGTACAAGACACCGGAACCAAGCACAACCCTCTACTCTTCAAGTCCTTTGCTTTATCTTCTGCATCCTGCACACAATCAATTATATATTATAAGTGAGTGTAAACCTCATCATTAACTCGATTTTATAAAAATGACTTAGATTTAAAATCTATTTCTTAATATGGTATCATAGTCATTTCGAATTTATTTTAGTAATTGTTTATTGATCTTATCAGGTCACCCGTTATCGACCTTGGACCACCCATAATATATATAGTTACAAGTACGAGTTGGTATCATTGACATGTGTAGTTGGAGATTCCACTAAATATTAAGTTTTATGAGATTGATTAGGGTTTAGAGCGGACTTCTAAATAATATTGAGATTAACCATGCAAAGTCGTCTCTCAGTGAATATTCAAGCATGAACAATGAAGAAGACTAAACTCATAGTGTAATCAGTTGTTCTTTTACGTACCTGGTTTGGAGCTCCTTTTCTTTTCAGGCCATTGTTGCCATTCAACAGCTAGAGAGAAAATAAAAAGTGTGAATTAGTAATTTTTCACTTGCCTCATCTCATGCGTTAAAGGATGTTATGAAAAGCTGAGAAATCTGCTTGTTTAAACTTTCAATGGCTTCGAATTCTTTTGGCTGATTAAACTAATATTTCAATAATTGTAAATAAGGGCTTTATAATGAATTGATGGATCCAATAAAGCATACCTTTCCCTGTGGACCTGTGTTGTTTGAAAATAAAATTTAAAAAGAAAAGAAAAGAAAGGAAGAAACATTCCCTTGAATTATATAATAGAAAAATAGGCCATTTTTGTCCTTCTCAAACTAGTGCGTCTAGTCTATGGGAAATGGGTGCTTACAGACTGTTGATTCCTCATGTTTTTTGATGCATCGTCCACGTAAGGAGAGCTCAGTGCCTGAATCCAAGGATGCCAAAAAGGAATAAAATTTTATAACTCCCATAACTCAACACTCTTTTTGCTCAAACTATAACTGCATGCTTTTACTCACTCTCAATACCTTACAAACGTATAAATAACATAAACTGCCAGAAACATCACCTCAATTTGACCCTGCAGGAACCTTATATATCCAATGCCTTCTAACAACACAGAAGCTGTGTCAGTCTGCAAAAAATGTGAAGCACATCACAAAACGAAGGCTGATCTTTATTCAATGTTAAAAGTGAAGTTTGGAAAAACAATGTTCATCGGGACTTCTTAAACCATACACAAATAGCCCTTGTAATAATGCTTCTCCTACAGTTTTGTATGCTTTGTTTATCATAATAATTGATCAGATATATTTAATGAAACTTACACACTCCTCTTAAATAACGTGTCTGTACACATACATTAAACAACAATCGGATGAAGTGTCAAATTCAAATTCAAAAACACAATTTCTTAAGTTATATAGTTAAGTTGATTAATTGTTACCTTTCCAAACGGGGAAACTAGTTGGTGAAGGGTTGTTATTCTATCACTTAGCTTCTCCTTCCGCACCTGATTTAGATTCATACATGAAAATCATGACATGAATATATGCTTTTCTCTCGTACAACAATTATTTTGCAGCAAAAGAATATTAATCTCAAATACAGACAACCATGAAAGACAACAGTAACAAATCACTGAATATATATACAAGCTACTCACCACGCGTGAGAAAGATATATAGTAGAAAAAAATGAAGAGGGAGGGACTCACCTTCAGAGGTGCTTGACTTGAACATGACTGAACCCTAGCTTTCTTGCAAACTCCAACTCTGCCTGTGCTATTGCACTTCATCATAAGAAAGAGACCAAAATAGTTAATTTGAATATATAACATGTCAACGTATGTATAAGTCGCAAGTTTGGTCGAGAAAATAAGAGAGAATTAACAAGAATCTGTGGCTAGATCTTTGGTTTTTCTTACCTCGGATGTTTGGTCTTGTAAAAGATTTTTTCTATGTTCTGCGTTGTTATAAGTGAAATCCAATATATTATTACCACTGATGCTAGAAACACAAGAAGAGCCGGGAGAAGAAACAGGCACCATATGTGACCAAGATGAGTCAGCTGGATCAGAAGCCTGAAATTCTTCACGCCCATGTTCGTACAAATTGCCCCTTTCACAATTTTCTTGCTTTAATGCATCAAAACTATTAGAAACTCCAGAAGCAGTGTTAAGAATTTGAACATCCAAGTTTCCCAACTTTTTCGGCTGAAAATCTATGAAACCAAGATTCTCTTCTTCTCCTGGTAATCCACTACTGCAAAACAAACAGAACCAGACCAAATCTTTCTCTCAAGTAAACAAAAACGAAAGCAGCAAAATACATAAATATAAATCATTTGAGAGTGGTCCAACCGTACACATGCACTACTCAAAAAAACTCAATAACCTTATCAAAACCAGTCAATTCAAAACTAACAAAAACACCTAAACATAACAGTACCACCAAACCTTCATACACAACCAAAAACTAATAGAGACTTTAAATCAACAGCAACACGAAATCCTTGTACAGGTACATCAGGTCAAAGGAGTTTGCACCGAAAATGCGTAGTTGTTTGATGATCCCGCAGTTAACCAATATAGCAAACAATTTTCTAGCATTTGATGATAACTACATTCATAGTAGAACATAGATGACAGCACCACCCTGAGAGACAGAAAGAAAAGAGAGATCTCGAGTGGGTTGGTTTTACTTACGAAAGTAGTTGGCTCCATGACTGAGGAGGCTCTGGATTTTCAGACAAAAAATTAAAAGAAATAGAAGAAGGTGGAAGCACATATTGGGGTGGTGGATGCATGCTCCACAAGTTAGGAAACCCAGTCATCATTTGCTAGCTGCCTTGAATGAGTTTGATGCCAGAATTTCAACTAATATCAGAAGAAATAAAATTTTGAATCTCCGTTTTTTTCCTTCTACTTTTTTCCACTTTCACCTTTGTGATATATATACCCCAAACAAACCATGACTGTAAAAGGTTTGAAACTTGTGTTTTGCTTTCTTTGTAGCGGTTGAAGAAGCTTCAACACTGGGGTCTATCAGTATTTATTAGAGATGGTGCTATAGAAGTTGTTTTCTCTTTCCTTTTGTTCCTACTTTTGCCTTTTTATAAAGTAGAACAGAAAAGCTTATAACACTGTTTTCAGGTTAATACTTACTCACCGCTTAATTCTCGGTTGCACCTTTCGGGGGAAAGATGGGGAAGACCCAATAGTGGATAATAGTAATAATGTAAACCAGCCAAAATGTTCTATATTATTAACACCGCCTTATAATATTTTATAAATAAAAATATATATGTATTATTTATATTCTTTTATATAATTTCATTTACTACATAATTTTCAAGTTAACTCGAGGTTAATCGACATCTGAATGAGCTTCTGGTGGTGGTCTCCCTTCAAGTGATTCAGATCAGATATTAGATGATCATTTATGTAAAGCGTAATATGATATATATAGATCGAATTGTAACCTCTTCACCTTTAATCATGATTATACCTTAATTGAGTGATTAAAGTTAATTGATTAAGATCTCTTGAATTGTCCTCTTTCATAATGTTAGATAAATATGTCAAAAAAATAACCCATAAATGACCAAACATCGGACCAGGTCGATCTATCTTTAATCTCATTCCATTTTTAACATCCTTTATGTGTTCTTTTATAAGTTTTTATATAAAGTTTTTATATCTTGGCTTTCCACGTTTCAGTTTGCTAAGAACCATCTAAAATTACAAAACACATTTCAGCCGATACCAAAGTTTCTTAAAGAAAATACTTACAACCTCAAACTTTATAAATCAAACTATATCTTTATTAAAAACCTTTCCTTAGTTACTATTTGTTTCTTTTATATTTCTTTTTCTTCTACTATGTTTTAATTTTTTTTACATGATTGTAAATTTTATAATGTGACTTAAAAATATTATTAAAAGTAAAATAGAAAAACAAATATGAATATATTAAATAGGAAAATTCCATTATATATAAAAAAATTCATTATACATTTAGATAATAATAATACTAATATGAATATGAATATGAATAATGTTGAGATCAATGTTAGACGCTTTCTTTATTCTTTGCACCAATAATTCACTTTAACAAACTAAAATATACATATACAAATGTAGTGGCTGAATAAAATAAGAAGAGTGAAGTATAGAATGATAAGAAATGCCATGAGTAAGAGCTTTTTGCAACCACAATACAAATCTAAATCATCATCATCATCATTTTGAGGTGAGATTCAAATCACTAACACGCACCTTTAGCAATATAGAAAATGACGTAATTAACTTAAAACGACATAATTGGTTATTATTCTTTATATACATCATTCGTTGGAATGGATTCGACGTTTATATCCCAAAAGACAAGCATCAAAATTGCTTTTCTTTTATAATTAACTTATGGAGTAAATATGCTGAAATATATTATTCATTAAATATGCTCGTGTCATTATCAACATAATTTCTTACAATACAATATTTGCTGGTTTTGAGGACTCGAACCCTAAGAAAATGTTGTCTTCCTTCAAAATAAGCTACATGTTCAATTTATTAACATTAAAGAGAGTTAATGGCTTTTCATGGATTAAAAAATATATATATTAAGGGAAAACAACTGTAGATTTGAAAAGTAATATCATGAAAAATAATGAAGGAAAACACTACCTAGCTATCACCGAAACAAAGAGTGTAAATGGTGGAAAGATATCAACGAAGCATGCTAGGTTAGTAATGGAAACTGATTCAATGAGAACATTGTCTGGTAGTAAGTAACAAGAAGGATATTTTGTTTTGGTAAGACAGTTGGCTAAAAGACAAGGTGATCAAGAATGATATGCCTATAGTGTATGCAAATGAGTGGAAAATTTTGTTAGGCTATTAGGTGATATAAATAGAGTGTGTTTAAATAGGGATAAAGTAGATAAGTGGATTTGGAAAAGAAGTGAGTAAGATGATTTTTCAGGTAAGAAAACTTTTCTAGCCTCAATTAGAGCATGTAGTTTAGTTAGAAACAGTGGTTTCTAGTCGAGTTATTGTGTGTCTTTTTGATCGGTCTCCCTTACTTCTTATACTGGAGCTTTCTCATTCCTGTTTCGAGTCTTGTTTTCAATTTTATTCCATAATAACTCTATCCCGAATGTTCAGACAATCATCATAATTAACATCCTTCATATTTGTAATAAAATCATCATTTATTTTTTCAATCTAAACCCTAAACCTTAAACTGATGGTCTCAATCAATGACCTCACAATCCTTCAATTTCTGATTTAAGTCAACGAAACTGATAAACTTTAAAGATTGATAACCATTTATCATATGAGTGAGTTTGGCCCATAACCTCACATAAACCCTACGACATAATACCGGGAGAGGGTCATGTGACGAAGGAGGAGTGTTTTGTAATTTGTGGAAGCTCAAAGCATTACCGAGAGTACAAAGCAGTTTGCATGAGGATTCTTGAAAGAAAGAGGAGATAGATAAACCTAGCAAGGGACTTATTGTGCCCCATGTGAAGAGACCATAGCGTGAATCGTCTCCACAAGAACTATAAATAAATTAGTTAATAATGTTAAATTAAGAAAATATTCCGTTTGATATGTATAATAGAGTATAGTTTGAGTGAGTCAGAACTGAGGCAAAGATCAGAGTGTTTAGAGTATGATCCAAAAGAATATGCAGAAGATGCATCCAACACAAAACTACAATTCCCAAACGCCAAGCCCAAGTTTTAGATCGATACTACCACGTGCTCTTTCTACTAACTTTTTGATTCCTATGTACTACACATTTTCATACACCTCTTTACGCTTTTATTTCTATCTCACAAATAACGCCATTACAAAAATTCAATAAATAAACAAAAAAATGAATTCACAAGAATCACTTCTGCATTCATTTTATAAACATTTAAAACAAAAAAATATAAAAACGTCGACAGCAGGATTCGAACCTGCGCAGGCAAAGCCCAACAGATTTCGAGTCTGTCTCCTTAACCACTCGGACATATCGACGTTATTTGATTACTAATAAAACAATAAATATTTTTAATTATTGATTTATAAGATCACTTTACCAAATTCGCAAATTGTAACATATCGCTTTAACAGCAGCAAGTCCAACCTACATGTTCAACGTCAGCTTGAGAGGCCCACTGGTGGTCTATTAAAAGCCCAAGCCCATACAATCGAATAACACCGGGCTAATTGTCGCAGACAGTTTCTTCCTGCACCCCTACATTTTTCTTCCTGCACCCCCACAATGTTATGAAAAGACCAATCCCTGTTATTCTTTAAAAACCCTAAAATACACTTGAACTATATTTATTTTTTGCATTATGGATTATGGAATCTGGAAAAATTTCGGATTGGCACTTCCGGTAAAATTTCGGATCCACCAATCCATAATTCAAAATATGCATCATTCAAAAAAAGCATTCCGGATCCACCAATCCGTAATAGAAATATGCATTCTGGATTCAAAAATCCGTAATTTAAAAAAAAAGCATTCCAGATCCATGAATCTGTAATAGAATTAGACTTCCGGATTCAGCAATCCGAAAATCAATAATTTATTCAAAAATTACTTTCGGAACACCCCCTCATCCAGAAAAAAAAATATTCAGGTCCGGATTGCTGAATCCGTAGCACACTCCCAAATTCCTATTTTCGGTAACCACGGTATCCTTTTTCAAATAAAATAGGCCAATTTTGGGATTTAGAAAATTGTGGGGGTGCAGGAAGAAAAATGTAGGGGTGCAGGAAGAAGAAGCCATTGTCGCAATGTTGAGTAGAACCGTGGCCCATTTCTGATATTTGAAATTGGGCTTAGAATTTGAGGTAGCCTTCATGATAATGAAAAATGTTTGGATGTTTCAGTACCAAAATACAGTAATTATTCAGTGGTCACGATGAGTTAACAACTCATTTTGAAGTTCAGGTTATCTAAAATGACGAGATTTGAAATGGAAAAAGGAAAAGAAAAATGTTTTCCTCGTTAATTTATAAAGAGTTAAATTAATAAGATTCTTTAATTCAAATAAAATGACAAAGAGATTGGGTTTGTTTTGCTTCCTCTTTCATTCTTTTTACTAGATAATTCACTGAAGTTACGTTATGTACTTTAACTTAAGCTATCACTACAATTACATTATTAAACTTTAAATGCAATCACTAATTAGTTGATACAAATTTTCAACTTTTTAGACACGGAGGATTTTCTTTCACACTTCTAATTTTCTCAACACATAAGAACTATTTCATATGACTTTTAAGTTAATTATTATAAAAATCAATAATATTATTATGCATATAAATGATTAAATAATACAATAATGATATTCACATTAATTTAAATAATTAATTATAGCAAACACAACTAATAATTACTCCAAAGACGAGTGATAGTAAGTACCTTTTAATTTAACCAATATCATTGGCCGGTTTAAATTTAAGCCTAACAATTATTGTTTAAGGTGATCACATTTCAATTTATTCGATACCATCTCCTATCAAATTTCTCATTTTATTTTTTCTTCAATTTCGATTGTTCTTCTTGGATATTCAAGAGGAGGATTATTTGTAAGGATACTTCGACGCAAGTTAGATGAAGCTAATATAGAAAATATAGTTCAGGATTCAAAGTAACATCACTTTTCACTATGAAAGTTCATTCTAATTTATATTGTTCTAGTGGACTTTGACTTGTCAAAATGGATAAGTCAAACCCAATAGACGTTTAGGGTTTAGGGTTTAGGAATCAAGCTTTATAATCCTTATTTGATATTAATGTCCTTAATTGATAATATAATTTGGACGTTAGTTTTAACCAAAAGATCGTTCGAACGATCGGTCATTCGAACTTTCGTGGTGTAACCTAATTTATTTTATGCTGTAAAAAAAAAGTAACAATATATTTTATTAAGGGTGATGTTATACAGAGGACTATATTTACCGATGAATAAATAGTAAATAGTTTTAAAATATAAAATACGTCTAATACTTAAAGAGAAGGAGAAAGAGGAAGCATATGAAGAATATGTGATTTATAAAGTAAAAATATAAAGAAAGAGGAGATAGATAGGTATGAAAAAGATAATGCATTCAGCAATTCAAAAATGCTTTGATCAACATCATTGCAACTTTTGAAAGTCTTTTCATCTTGGAAAGATTCCAAACATATAACTTCCACTAAGAAATTGGGTTGTCACTGTAAATATTTAGAACTCATCACAACCCTGTTTTGTTCTTCTGAAGTGCGGTTGGTTGGTGTCCAGAAAGAGACTACTGATACAACTTCTCAAGTTATCTCTTGTTCATTGCAAAAACCCATCCATGTATCAACCAATGCCCACATTCTTTGCACCAAAACAAACTCATTACACTTCAACAAATGTATATATTAAAACTCATACACATAGATATCACATTTAATACTGAAAACTTGCATGTTTTTCGTTGTTCTGGTTTCGTTCCAGTGTCATGTAACAGCACAGTTTTCAAATTGTGGACCCCGAAAATTCTTATGCCAGGGTTGAACGTGAGGGTTGTGGAAAACACATTAGGTTAAGTGAGATAATAAAAAATCTGAAAACATGGATCGCATGGGTAATTTTCATTTTTACATTGTAGAAGTTGCAGTTTCTAGCTTAGGGCAATTCTCTTAGGATCTGTTTTTACAAATTATTGGAGAGTAAATATGTTAGACCGTCTAGAGCTATCATTGATTTCGTGGTATAACAGGATCCTAACCCTTGACAGTGCAACGTGCTCTTGTTACATCACACAGTAGCTGGTTTTGTGTCGGCTCTTCATCATCTGCCATCACCTCCAACAGGTACAAGATCACTGCAGCATTAGTACTTTATATCATGCGTTTAATTCATGAGTTGAGTAATTTCACTGCAGCTTATTAAGCTAAATGTTTGCTTGGACTACAGTGTATAGAAAAGTGGATTTTAAAGGTAATTTATATAGTTTGTGTAATTGGTGAAGATGAGATTTTGAAAGGAGTTGTAAACAGTAGTGAACGTGCAAGTCATGAGTTGTGGCTTTCATTCTCTAATGACCTTTCCTTTTCAATTCCATCTTTTCTCATTATAAACCCATCATCTTCTTTACCACCTCTGCAAATTCAATTTCCAGATCTCCATTCACTTCAAAATTCATTTCCACCTCCACATCTACGATATACTTACTATCTTTTCTCTTCATAATAAAATACTGGGAATTAAACGTTCAGTTCACATATCACTACAAGAAAATCATGAAATAGAAACCAATTTTTAGAGACCAAAATAATTAGTTACAATAAAAACTAAAATAGAGACTATTTTAGAAACTAAAAAAAAAATTGGTTTCTAAATTAGTTTCTGTTATTTTCTATTATTGTTAAATAGTTTCTAAATTGGTATCTAATTAGCAACTAAGGTTTTAGATACCAATTATTTAGTTTCTAAATTTAGTCTCTAAAACCTTGGTTGCTAATTAGATACCAA
>Ga0123342_1000078_pt1 | contig 106290 bp, 50 predicted proteins | sample Turbeawhitnodule_FD_89960 | JGI IMG/M metagenome (GOLD analysis project Ga0123342, IMG submission 89960) | Root nodule microbial communities of legume samples collected from Mexico - Turtle bean Mexico white nodule | ecosystem: Host-associated > Plants > Roots > Nodule | place: Mexico: Nepantla...
CTCTCTCCTCTTTATTTTAATATTATAATATTTCTGGGTTCTATTTGATATTACTCTTTTAAAGAGAAACTTGCTAGTTCTGATCCTCGGAAATTACCGGGAAGTTCCTGTTGTATCCTGGGGGACTTACGCAATACACCGCGGATAAGTCCTTACGGACAGTGATTACTCACGCCTCAGGGAAATCTTTTGTTTGTTTTAAAGCCTAATTTACTACAGATTGTATATCAATTTCATTAATAAACAAGCCACAATTGCATAAATGGGAAGATGAAATAATGTAAGATGAGAATGAAACTTGGAGTGAAGACGATCATGATTTGAAGGGGAACTACCTTAGTTAAATATTTTCTTATAACAAATAGTAAGGACAATTTTAGATAAGAACATTGAGAAAATGTGGGAATGAAAAGGAGAAGAAACAAAGACTTATTCACTTAGGTCAGCTTATGACATAATATATCATAGTAGTTATGGGAAAGTGGAGGAGTAGATTAGTGAGTTTTGAAAAACTAAGGTATTATCTTCTTCTCAACACTTTGCATGGAAGCTTATAGAGAATAAAATTGTCACAAAGGATAATGTGAGTAGGAGAGGTGTAGAGGTAACTAATAAGCTATGTGTTATGTATGAATTGGAGGAGGAAAATTATTTTTTTCGCATGTAACATGGTATGAGAAATTTGGAGTCTTTGTAACATGTGTTGGAGATAAACACGATCGAGCATATCAAGTCAATAACATAGTTCCATCATTTTTAATATACTTGGATAACAATAATGTGCATTATATGAATTGAAAAAAATAAGATAATTTTAAAAAATGAAAAAATTAATATTTTAGAAATATTTATTTTGAAACAATTAAAGATATGTGACTGGATAATTAATAAATACTAACATTTACAATTTAGCTACTCTACATAAATCTTGTTACCTGATTTCATCTGAGGTAGTTCTAATATAGATAGCAAGTTGGTCTAATAGAGAGTGATAGTTTTTGTTTTATAAAGTGTTTTTAAAATTCAAATTTATGACTGTAGTGGATAATAGGATGTGAAGTAAATCTGTATTCATAATTTTTATCCAAATTTGTCTTACATATCTGCCATGGCTCCTTAACAGTTGTGATCCAAACACAAGTTTTTATTAAAAAAGAAAAAGAGTGGTGGGCAGATATGCCATGGCTGGAAAGTGGGCAGCGTTGACCAAATCTAAGCTGGCAGATGTAATATAAAATCATGGTTGACAATCAAATCTAACACTACCACATCTATCCACAACAACAATCCTCTTCACAAATTAGGTTTACAAAAACCAATTAAATAACAATCATATAATCACACATTATTTTACTTGTACAGAAGAATTTATCCCTAAAAAATAAAATTAATTTCTTCATAAAGTAAAAATAATTTATATACAAATTGATATACATACATATATACACATTATATATTTTAAAAAATTTAACTTTTAATGTACGGATAAGGTAATTTTAGTTTATGAACAAAAAATATTTATTTTTTCTCTTAGAAATTTTTTTGAACAAGTTCATCGAAGTAATAGGAATTAAGTATTTAGAAATAAAAACTTTCCTACCCAAAGTAATCATAATCGCGAAATTATTACTATTTTATCATCATTATTATTACTCTCCATTATAAATTTTTTTCTTTTTGCTTTTAAAATAATAATCTTTTAATTTTTAAGCTACTTATCGAACAAAATTCTCAAGTATAATAGAGTAATTAATAAAAAAAATTACTTACAAAATTAAAATATTTTTTACAATTTTATTACTTGAATATATTTTAATCAATATAACAGAATCTTCAAATTATTGTTTTAGAATGAAAATAAAATAGTTGTTATTAATCTAAATACTTACAATTATTAATAATCATCATGAATACTGACAAGTTACTGGAATGCTTCTTAAACATGCTAAAGTTTTTAAAAAGTATCAATAATATATTTTTATTGTAAGTTAAAAAAATTATTATAAATTACCAATGTGTCTTAATTAACTACTCTATGGCACAATTACATAATTGTATTAAATTATGAGAAAGAAAAGAGTGATTAAATTTGTGAGAGAGAGATCTAGAAGTTATAGAAATGAAAAAGTATTTTAGTCAATATTGAAAAAGAGTACCTAACACCACTGAGTGGGTTGTGATGAAACATGTTATGTTCTGTGCCCAACAATGTCATAATAATGTATACAACAACTCCTCTCCTTCTGTCCTCGGACATTGATTTTTCTGTATTCCCATACTTTATCCATTTTTGGAATCGGGTTTTCTTTCTTCTCTCTCCAAAATCGAATCTTTCTCATCTGGGTCACTCTATTTGCCCTTTCAACTTGCTCAGCGGTTGCGTAGCGTGATGGCTCTGTTCTGTCACAATGAGTGCTCTGAATAGGACCATTTCCTTCAACAAAACCTCTTCCTCCAATCGAAGGTCCCTCGCCATTGGAAGTCCCAGACTCAATCATAACAACACCAACAACAACCGTTTTGGATGTGTCTCTCTCAGGTTTCAGGTTCTTGTCATCATTGCCTCTGTCTTTTCCTTCTTTGTAGCCGTAGGTGGCTACATGTACGTCCTTCCAAGCCTTGGCCAAGCGTTTTCCAATGTCCAAGTTCTCTCATCTGAGGGCAGCAATGGATCAGTGAGAGATTGTGATGTCTTTGATGGAAGCTGGGTTCAGGTTCAAGATCACCCCTTGTACAATGCCACAGAGTGCCCTTTTGTAGAAGCGGGATTCGACTGTTTAGGGAATGGGAGGAGTGACAGGGATTATCTTGGATGGAGGTGGAAGCCGAGGAGTTGTGAGATTCCAAGGTTTGATGTGCGTGGTATATTGGAAATGCTTAGAAGCAAAAGGGTTGTTTTTGTTGGGGATTCAATGAGTAGGACTCAGTGGGAGTCTCTGATTTGTATGCTCATGGCTGGGGTTGAAGACAAGAGAGGAGTTTATGAAGTGAACCGGAATCAGATAACAAAGAAGATCAGGTTTTTAGGGGTTCGGTTCAGTGCTTTCAATTTCACCATTGAGTTTTTTCGCTCAGTTTTCCTGGTGCAGCAGGGCAGGATGCCTAGACATGCACCAAAAAGGGTCAAATCCACACTCTTATTGGACAAGTTGGATGATATAAGTGACCAGTGGGTGAATTCAGATATTCTGATATTCAATACTGGGCACTGGTGGGTTCCATCTAAGCTATTTGATATGTAAGTTTCCCTTCCCTTTCTCATTTTAATGTTAAGCCACTGCCCATTAGTGTTGCTATGTGTGACCTGCGAGGAAATCTACTATAGTTCATTCTAATTTCATTACCATGCTTTTCAGCCTTCACTGTTTTTCTTATCATTTGTTTATCAGTAGGTTTTGTTTCGGGACAAAATTTAGATCAAGTTCTTTATGTCCTTGTTATCAGGTTCTCAAATCAAATGTGACATGTGGATGTTCTTCCTACAATTAAATGGCCTTCAGTAAATAAATATTACATTTTAAAAAATTCATGTCTTCGTTTGATTTGAGAAGAACAGAAGGAACTTGATTTAATTTCGGTCCTTTATTTTAAGGGGAAAAAACTGTTCCCGATGATACAAAGTTTTCATAGCAGTTAACCTAATTGTTCACAATAGTAGCTATTGTTCTCTTGTAGCCTTGATAGGCTTGCAAGATTGGTGGATCTTTCCACTAAAAGCTCAAGAACATAGATGATGAAGGAGGAGAAAGAACCTTGCACTTAGGTGGGTTTTCTGGATTGTTTTTTGGTGAGGTTATGATTTGGTCAAACTATAGAAAGGTAGGGAGGGGCTCAGTTTGGTCAAGGTTGATTTAGTAGGGTTCTTCAATGATTCTTGGAAGGGCAAGGTTGGTTTTTGGTTGTGGAAGCTGTAGGTGATGATAGGATGAGTTCTAAGTTGAAACTAATTGGAATTGGATGACTCGTCAGTTTATGATGCGGATTGAATGGGGAATGCAATGGTGTGCTTGGTTGGAATTATAGGAGTGATTTGAGTGGTGTAAACTCAAAAGGCCATGAGCTAAGAAGAAAGACTTCTTGGTTTCTTGGCCTGGTTCTTGAATCTTGGTATAGTTTGATATTTAGTTTACACCACTATTTAGTTTGAATCTTGGTTCTTGCAATGGTATAGTTTTGGGTGGCCAACTTGTGTATTGTGTAGGAGGGATGATTCTTGAAATAGATAGGTTTGGTATGCTATGGCTAAACAAGGATCTTGAGAGAAGGAGAGATAGGCGAAAAGAGACTAAGAGAAAGAAGGAAAGACAGACAAGAAGGTTTACCTTGAGAACAAGATTGAAGCACAAAATTGGGGAACTTTGACTTGGTTGGGGCCACTCCTTTTTGGAGATAAGCAAAACTTAGGATGTTCGCTACTTGGGATGTCATCTAAGAAAAGAGCAGTCCAAGAAAAGAAGAGGAATCACACTCTTCACAAAACTATCAAGTTTTCATTCCATTCAAAGTTATCTTAAGAGTTGTCCTTCCCATGCCTTTTTAAACCTTATAACCAAACAAAGCTATGCTAAGAAGAGTACAAGCACACTAGGCTAAGCTAGCCAAATCCTATGATCTAAAGAAGAGAGGATTAACACCAAGTAATACTAAGTTGTATACAGAAAGGTATTATTCCTATCTACACTAATCCTAAGGGTCCCCGTGTCTTTGTTGGTTTGATGAAGCTCCTCCTCAAGCTCCTTACCCTTGCTTGTAGTTAAGACACCCCTAGAAGCTCTTATCCCTTGGACTTCTCTTCTCCCTTTCTTGATCTTTAACCATACTTCTTGTGCCTACTTCTTTTTGTGTGGGCTCCTCTTGGTCCATGATCACATCACTTCATGGCCACAACAATGACCACCTTATTCCAGTAGGGGAAGTGGTCTCATCTGTACAGATTGCTTTGATTGAAAACCAAGTTTTCAAACTTACCATTCAATATGATATCCCTTTTAATATTTTTTTTCCAATATCCTTCTCAGTCTCTGTCTACCCTCTCATTGTTAAAATCCATACAATGGAAAATACATAGGCTGCCAAATAAATTTGACCAGACGGCTGCCTTACCCAGTTAAACAGTATCCATGGACTCTGGAAATTGTTACTGTGATTGCATTTGCTGTGTTTTATTTGTACTTGTAATTTTGCTTGTTAGTGTGGCACATAGCTATGTATTGTTCTTTAAATTTCTAACTTAAGATATCTCTGACACCATTTTGAGAAAATTCATTAAACTTAACAAATCTTTTAAGTAGGGTGGCTTAACCTTCTGTTAATCTGCACATGTTTTACTCCTTTTACAAAACCTTCTGAGCCTTGCAATTCATAAGAAAAACTGAATTCAATCATGCTTAATTGCATATTATTTCTACTTTCCCATTGTGGTTACCATCTAAATATTACAGTTGGATTTTTTAAGGAAAAATATCTAATTTTCTAAAGAGAGAGAAGGATGGAGGGAAGAGTTTTACAGTTTTACTACATAACCTGAGACCACTCTCTGTGAGTGGGAGTAGTGGGTAGTTTCAGATTGACTAAGATATGCACTACATTATGTCCGTATTCTATTTTCAGAAAGAACGGAGTTATCCCATCTTGTCATCTATTTGAATATTTTCAGTTAATTTAGTTCATCTGTAATTATCCTCTCTTTATGCAATTGTTATAATTTAAAATTATATTCAAGAGTACTTCATTTGTGAGAGAAAAAAAACTATGTTATAGTTAAAATCATGCAAACTTGGGCAACATTGCAATCATCACAAAAAATATTTTGCTTCCACATGCATAGCCTCATATGAATGTTCCAAACTGTCTGGATAAGCTCTCTGTCAACTTTCCTGTTGGATGGGAATAGCTTGTGGCTATTGTTTGTAAGCATAATTTTGTATAAATTGAATATAACTTAGGGTCAGAAAATGTTGTATTGGCAGAATTGTGTTTATTGTCCGAACCTAGCTATGGTGAAATTAATTGATGGGAGTGAGGTCAAGAAAGAGATGGAATGTTTCATCCTGAAAGTATCAGTGGTCAGACTTTTGAAATTAACTTCCATTTGCTTCTCTCAATTAAAAGCAGAGATAAAACTGTTGTAAACATATGATTTTAATAGAAACCAGAAACCACCCCGTTGGAAATAAAGTAGTATTATTGAATATTAACCAATAAATAGGAAAAAGATTACAGAAATGTGTGACCCCCCTACTCCCTAACTACCCAAAGCCTAGAGCTCCATAGGGATGAAATTCTCTGCCCAGACTTCACAGCCCTAAAGCTGATTGCAAGAGAATAATGATCCCTTCTTTTCTCCCACACTCTGCTGAAAACCATTTCTTCCAAATAGGGTTGGAAATAAATTAGGCTACCCGTAAAGGGCTTAGAGCCACTCATTGAAAGGTTGTCTTGGCTTAACCTATTTAGCAAAAAGGCTAGGCTTGAACTTCTTAAAAAACCTAAGATGGTCAAGCTATGCATTTTTATAAAAGCCTCATATACCTTCCAGATTCTAGGCCTTTTATCTGACCCATTAACCAATTGAGCCTGATTTTCCCCATCAGGCCTAACAGATTCATTATTCATTAAATATTCATTCAGTTGCTTTTTGAATTTCTCTTTGTAAGGCAGAAGCTGCGTTTTCATATTTTTAAATCTTTGTTTCCTGTTCCTTTTGTATAATGGTCCTCTTCTTTCTTTCAACAGGGGCTGTTATTTCAAGGTTGGAAGCTCTCTTAAACTTGGGATGTCAATTCCTGCTGCCTTTAGAATAGCACTTGAAACTTGGGCATCATGGGTTGAGAGAGAGATTAATAAAAATAGAACACGCATATTCTTTAGGACTTTTGAGCCATCTCACTGGAGGTATTCCTACTTTACTGTTAACATGATTATATAGCTTGGCTCAGTTTATTGGAATTTTTATTCATGCACAGGAATTATCTTTGAAATCTTGCTTCAAAAGTTATTGATCCAGCCTTTATGGTTCATGCAGTGATCTTACCCGTAGAATTTGCAATGTGACCCAGTACCCAACATTAGAAACTGATGGAAGCGATCAAAACTTGTTTTCAGATACAATTTTAGACGTTGTAAAGAATGTTAATATTCCTATAAATGTTCTCCATGTTACTTCCATGTCTGCTTTCCGAAGTGATGCACATGTTGGTAATTGGAGTGACAATCCATCTATTCAAGATTGTAGCCATTGGTGTCTTCCTGGAGTACCTGATATGTGGAATGAAATTATCCTGTCCCAACTTTTTTCTGAATCTGAAATTCCTTTTCAACAAATTGAATCACTCGGTAAGTTCAACAAATTCAACACTTTTTTTTTCAGTTTTGCCTGGGAATGTGGTATGATTTAAGCATGACTTTTATTAGTTGAGTCCCTCCCCCTATGTTTAGGAATTAGACATACATTCCTCAAGTTTACCAATGCATGTTAGAGTATCTATGTCCTCTATTCTCATATGAGTACTGATATATTCATAATTAATATTAGTTATACAACCAGTTAGCAACCACTTAATTATTTGTCAAAACATCATTGCTTGGCTTAGATGTTGTTACTATTATTATATTATTATAAAAGAGTTGTCAATTAATGGTATATAAAAGAAGAATTGTCAAAACATAATTTCTCTTTTCATATATACCCTACAGTAAAAAGATTTTTTTTCCCTTTTTCTTGAGTCAGATGAATTTAATTATAACTTTTCTTTTAGGGTTGGATGCTTAACTAAATCTTGAGCCCTTGTTCCACGTCTCTCAGAAAGAGAATACTTCTCTTGCTTTCTACTGCTTCATCTTTCTACATTTCACGTATTTTATTTCTGGGTGCAGATTAGAGAGACTGACATTCTTAGTAATTGCAAGCCAACCTCAAACAATTCTGATGCCTCCTAAAAAGTATGGATCGGGTTCTAACACCATAAATCTGAAGCCATCTCATTCTTCAATTTTGAACTCTGCCATCTACCATTGGTTTTCTTCAACACTCAACTTTACCAGATTTTGTAAGTATGATCCAAATACACACACCACCTTGTCAAAACAAATGAAGCACGAAGTAATTATTTAATTTGCCAATTCTTTGTATATCAGTAAACGTAATGTGTGAGATGCATGTCATGATTTTTGGTTTTGGTCATGACAATACTGTTCTTCTGCATAGCAAAAAGAGAAGGAGAAGGAAAGTACAAATCAATCAATTTCTTTTTTTCAGATTCCCTGTCTTAATTATGTAATTGTTCGAATGGATTTGTGTCTAAATCCTTGCTTCAGTTGGATGCCGTGTTTCACATTTCTTTCGGCCTCGTGAAAAATGGAGGTACGGCACCATTTGACAGGATCAATCATGGGATCACCCCTATTCTGAATTTCAGACACTTGATGTTCGAATCTATATCAATTTTTTGCACAATACATTGCATTTGGAACAATCATAGATTGGGTGGAGACTGATCCAGTCAAGTGTAATATATAGATAACTTCACATGTTTTATAATATTAGATGAAGTTGGAAAGCAAAAAACGTTACAGAATATTGGATACACATGGTAAAGAAATCCAGGTACAGTCCATAAAAGGTAACGTGCACATTCCACAAGTTGACAAAAATCAGTTCCCGAATCTACGTATCGATGGGACATTCATTTTGCTTGGCATTTGGAACATGGTAATCATTTGCTTGCAGAAATGTTTGATTTTATTTACAACATTCAGAAGAGAAAAATTGAGAATAATATAATAAATTGTTATACTCATGTTTTATTTATAATAAAGAAGAGATAAAACAATAGAAAGCAAAATTAATAACGTCTAATATAATATATATTTTCCTTTTAAATCTCACTATTTAATATAACTTAATCAAATCTCTAACGAAACTTTGTAAAGCACAACTTACGATAGATAAAAAAGACTTTACTTTAAACATAAGCTGACATAATTGTGCAGTAAGTACACCTATAGAAAATAAGCAAATAAAACCTACCCCTGATCTATAAATTACATGTAATCAACATTTTATGCTTATCATACCAAGCTTTAGTGTTTATCTTTCGCCTCTACCTTGCGTTCGCCATTAATTCCACTTGTCATTCCTGCACTTATTTCATCTTCGAACATGAGATGGGACACGAGAAGAAAAAAAGGTCCGGAGAAGTCTCCAATATGAAGTTTGTTTTCACTAAATATTATATTGGAATCTATGTTACATGTCAACAAAAACAAATGAGAAAAGGGGAAATGTGACTTCCGAATAAATGGCGCACAAAAAGATGTACACAGGCGGGCATTGCATTGAATTTCTCAGGAATAGAAAAATCATGGATCAATGGCAATAGGAGTAATACGCTTCTTGGCTGGCTTATTTGACAAGGGTGTACTCTTCGAACTGGAAAATTGTTGCCCAGACTTTTCTTCTGCACCCGATTTACCGTCCAAACTTGATTGTAGAGCTGTCTTCTCCCTTGATTCCGTTTGTTTTCCCTCTGAATCTGGATTAGCGGGCTGTTTCTCAGCCTTGTCTTGAGCTCCAAAATTTACAGCACACGAATTCCATTGCTGTTTCGTTGCCTTATCTGGTTTCGCTTTTCTTCTATCTAATTCAGCAGTGCCAATTCTTCCACTTGTTTCAATGATCATGTCATCAGTTTTCTCTTCTGCTTCATTTTTCCTACTATCAGCTATAACCCCTTCAACATTCCCAGTTGCCTCAATGACCATGTTGTCAGGCTTCTCTTGCATTACAATGTCATTGCCTGTCTGTAAATTACTCATACTATCCTCCTTGGCTTTTCCTTCTACCAAATATATATAGGGAAATTAAAAAAACATTGAAGTGGTGACGTTGACAGCAGAAAGAGGAAGGCTGCTTGAGGAAGGCTGCTTACCAGATAAAGAGTAAGGTGATCCAAGTTCGTCATTCTCAAATTCCACCAAAGAGCAGAAACCATCTTGTGATGACAATGCCAAATAATGAGCATCAGATGACCTTTTCAACAAATACCAGTTAGAAATAAACCTTTCCTTAAAATTATAATTCTCAAACCTAAAAAGGAATTGCTAGCAAATAAAATTTACCAGGTAATATCTGTTATTGCGGCATAGTGAAGACCAGCTAATACAGCTAACGGAGATGTGCTTTCGGTGTCAAAAATGTACAGTGAATTCAAAGTGGCCACAGCAAATATGATGCGATATGGGAGGTTGAATGCCCCAGCTGCACTAAACAAAACCAGTATTAGGCTTCTGCTGAGCAAGAAATTCTCCAAGACATGCAGAATTTTAAGCAAATACTAGTTGGCAGTGCAGGTCTCAGATTTAAGCTGACTGGCATGCCACTCATACAATTAAATTATAACGAGACAATCTAGCAGTAGGTGACGATTAGTGTATGAATCACACAAAGTCCTTTGGCTTTATTACAGACCAATTATACATAATAACTGTTCATAAAATACAAGTACACAAAAACCTGAGTTGAGTGAATTCGTTCCCTGAAGTTTAAAAATTATGGGACAGAACCGGACCGCTACAACAGCTTTACTTGCACAAGGGAGCTGTATGGCAGGCCTGTGTATAAGGTCAGATAAATAAAGCAACACATCACAAACGCATACTTCTATAACTTGGTCTATTAACTTAACACGAATAATTGAACATAAAAGCGATAAAATTGTAGTTTGAGGCTTTGAAATTTAACTAATCATCTAGAAAGAAAAGATAGAACTTTGTCTTGGGCTTGCATAATGTCTCTGCACCTGAAAAGAATAAAATAGCTGAAATTTTACCTAGAAAGATCTTTCCTAGAAATTATGTAAGCAGCATTCACAGACTCGGATGCATTATTAATTTTGTAAGAGCCTGAAATGTATAAAGTGAGACATAAAATAAGAAACAGCATATAGTAAAAATATTATAGGAACTCAGGTATGAGAAAGAAATCAATAGACGTGATTCAACCAATAAGTGGCAATTAAATTATGACAAGTAAAACAAGGGGAAAATTTTAAAAAAAAATCAGCTTTGACTTGTACACTCATTCACTTGTAAAATAAAAGATGATAAACTACGAAAAATTCAAAAACTGGCAGACTCTAGAAAAATCTCAACAAGAGCTCATCCTTGGAAGTAGCACAAGATTAATTGAAACAAGCACTTGAACTCAAAGCTAATACCTGCAGGCACAATTAAAAATGAACCATCAGGAGACCATGCTAATCTTCTGAAAAAAGATGGCAATGTCTCATCGTGGAAGAGGTGAAATTTTGTATCCTGCATTAAGAAAATCAAGCCTGACGTTCAAGTATGATACGATACAACCATCCACGATGCAAATAAAGAATGATATGGACATTTATATGCTAACCTGAGAATTTTTTAATAATGGTTGATCTGCCTTAGAAATGACTTGCTGGCAAACATAATTGATTTTCTCAGTGCCCTTTGATTTATGAGGCTTATTCATGTAAATTCTGCAAGTCCTATCAGAACTAAGAGAAGAAACATATTTTCCTAGAGGGTCCCATGCAACCCCCTGAACATAGTGCGCATGGGTCTCCAACGTCTGAAGGTTAGTTCCTGACAAACAAGAATCATGTAGTATAAGCACGTAAACCATACACATCAATTGTCATTACAAGTACAACATATCAACTGCCATGTGCCACGATTCAAGTGTATCAAAGACAGTCATGTGTTTTCTTTCTTACCTTTGTTAACATCCCATATAATGCAACTATTATCAACTGATCCAGATATGATATATGTGCCATCGGTAGACCACTGCAGGTCCAAAATGTCCTTGAGATGAGATCTAATGCATAAAAATGTCCCCTATAAGCCAGAAATCAATGCAGTATAACATGAATGTTGAAAAAAAATAATGTGATTGATCTTTACAATGGTTCCTGGAGCTTTGGTTTTTAACTGAAGTTAATGGTGTCCTGTGATCCTTTTTTCCGATTTCATCTGTTGAGATAAGGTTTTATTGTTATTGGTCATTACGAATGGTTGTAGTCATAGTTTGTAATGCTAATCTAATAATACTCATTATTTCCAAACACGTGTATTTTTTCCAGAAATAAATCGAATTATATCGATATTTTAAATAAAAACGCATAAGCACAAATTTGGCACTCCCTCTCTGAATAAACTACGGAAATTGGGGTATATACAATTTGACAAACAGAATAGAGATCAAGAAGCTAAAATATGGGAAATCTGCTATGCAGCCTATCGTTTTTCTTTTAACTTTTTTACAATGTTCAGGTTTTAATTATGTACTTTTAACTACTCATTTCGACATTTCAAAGGTCTTACCGCAACATCTTGAGAACCTTCCATGTCTGACCAGTATCGGCGGAATGTAGCTTCCATATTAGCAGGTCCCCTCCTGGATAAAGAAACACAAAATCCGATTTAGACAAAACATTGCCTAATTACAGTAACTCAAAGCTAACATTCCTTAGCCAAGATCCTACCATCAGCACCAGAGGCCAGCAATTCCCCTGCAAATCATCAGAAATAGAAGTTGTCACTAAAAGAAAGCACCACATCGTTTCTTGCAGCACAATAAGCGAGGAAAAATAGTGCAAATTTCATTAATCGATTTCATTTCGTGACAACAAAAGTATACGCGCGTGAATTAACTTGATTACAACTTGATCCAATGAAAGTTTGTTGTATCCTGATTCTAGGAGGAGAAAGAGAAGCGGCGTATTGGAATTACCGGAAGAAGAGAAGCGAATAACATTCACTGCAGTGCTATGGTAAGAGAGGTTACTAAGATAGGAAGCTACGGGAAGCTTCTGCGTCCCGGCGGGACTTATCGACCAAAACTGCAAACACGAGAAGACGAATGAAATCGATAGAATAATTAACCCTAATCACATGCAGAGCGAGCTAGAGGGAGAGAGAGACCTTGATGTCGAAATCGGCCCCGGCGGTGGCGAGAGTGGCGGAGAGAGGGTGGAAATCGAGGGTTAAGACGGGTTTGCCCTCGTGCCAGGAAATCTGAATCGTACCACCCTTCATTTTCTTCCGATTCGAAGTTTTAGGTTTAGAGTGTAGAAGAAGAAGAAGGCACTGAGACACTGGAAAATGGATTTTCGCGCGCCCCTTTTCACTTGGCGGGAAATGTAATGTGAGCCGACCACTATTATTCAACCATATATGAGGATGTTGTATTTATTGTGTTTTTTTCAACCATTTCAATCTATTCCTCTTGTTGTTAATTTAACTAAAATTATACCAAGATTTCTTAAGTAAATCCTGTCTTTCTAGTTGAATGAGAATAAAATAATTTAATATTTTACTTTCGATTCAATTACATTAATAGCAAAAATCCATTTATCTCTATAATTATGCATTCTATTCACCAAATATTAGTAAAAAGTAATAATTCACCAAGATCTTGTAAGTATCTAATTTGAGAACAGACAAGAATAAAAAAAATAGTTTAACTAATTCTACAAATAAATAAATGTCCTTCATCCTTAAAAATAAACATGTTTGAATTTTTGTTCTGTAAAAAATATAATTGTTAAGGACCGTAACTAATGAAAGATTTCAAGTTTTGGAGGCATGAGAAATAAAGAAAAATATTGTTAAGAATTAGTATCAAAATTTGTATATTTTATAATGACTAAAGACAGTTATTTCAAATTTTATAAAGTTAAAATAAAAAGTTTAATGCAGACAATAATTAAAACTCACTCAAAAACTAAGAACTTTATTTAGTTCTTTTACTTAGGAAGAAAAAAAACACGTTATTATACAACCATTTTCATGTTGTGGACTCCCAAAAAGGCCTTTCATGGTGTTTTCTGGACAATATTCCTTGTTGGGTTTCGTCCGTGTTGGGCCATGTATAGGTTTAGCCAATTACTTCCTGCACCTTATTAAATCTGGACTGTTTCTTCCTGCACTTCCATAGGTTCTTCTAGCACCCCATACAAAACGTGAAAAATATCTTTTTATCATTTTTGTGTCATCCCATAAAATAATTTTCGTATTATGTAACTCGGACACGCATTTGAAACAAGACTTACAGATTACATAATTCAGAAGCTAAAAAGACTTATAGATTACATAATTTAAAAACTAACCATGCATCTGAAAAAAGACTTTGGATTATATAATCCAGAAACTAATTATGAATTTCGAAAAATACTTCAAACTTACGTAATCTAAAATATTACAGAGGGATATTTTTATAAATATAAAATTTTATGAAGATAAGAGAAAAATATATGGAGGTGCAGGCTAAAATTTGAACCTCCTGACTATAATGTGAAATGATAAAAATACTCTTCAATAAAAGTGGGTACAGATAACAATACATTTCGCAATCCCTTTTCTTATCTTTTTTAATTCTGGAATAGCTTTTCCATTACGGAATTTTGAATTTTATTCTACATTTTTATTTCAGGGAACACAATAATCTATTTCAAAAAATAAATAAATTTAATGTATTTTTCCAATTCCAGATTTTTTTTTAAATGAAAAGCATTTTTAAAATTTAAAATTTAAAAGTGTGCAGATGTGGGCTCGGAAAGGTTAAGTGTAGTAAGAATTTGTCAGAGGTTGAAAGCTTATATTTTGTATTAATTTGTTGAATGTAGTGTTCATATGTATAAAGAGATATTAATATATTTATATTTTTTTAGTTTCAATTGTAATTATATTCCTATATGTTACTAATCCTTTTCAGTTCTTAATTTTTTTTATAACTTTAGTTCTTTAATTTTTAATTATCTATAATTTGACAGTTAAAATATCTACACTTTAATTATAGAAAGGAAAAAAAATAAAAAGCTATACATATGAATTATTTTAGTTTATAAAAGTAGCATTTGCATGAGAAGGAACAACAACCGTATATTTGATGGATAAGGAAAATATTGGTTTAGAATTAATTGAATAAAATGAAGTCTTTATTTTGCTATATTCGTTGTACACCTTCATTAATTATACCTAACAGAATGGGCTCTTAGAAAGCCCAACACAATCACGTGATATCTTAATGCTTTGGGCCTACATAATCCTGCAACCATTAAAATAATAAATTTAATCATGCAACCGTTAAAATACAGCACAATAATTAACTTCGTAATAACTCCAGAAATGTTAACTAAAAGGATTGGTATATATTTTTTTTCTTAAATGAATTTTGAAAAATTCGTTCACTGACTAAATAATTTAATGGATGTATACACGACGATCACTTTGAAAACTTTCATATTTTCAAAGTTCAATTAATTAGAAACCGTTATTAATATAATTTTTAAGTAAATTACAGTAAAAAAATCAATACACTTACTAATTTGTTTTATTTAGTGTAATTTATTTTTTAAAAATAAATATAGAAATATCCCCTGTCAATAAATGAAAGTGGAAGTAAATAAGTAGACGAATTAAAATATCTTCTACTCTAAAAAAATAAAATTAACATTCTCATCTAGTAAATAGATGTTGGATCACCTGATTCTATTTATTTATTTATTTTATTATTGATAAAAAAATAATTATTTAAATAAAAGTAGAATTATAAAAAATATTTTGTATACCAAAAATGATTATTTTAAGGAATTTTCTTTATATTAAAACCTATAATTAATATCTTAAAAAATATTTAAATATTTTTTATTTAATTCCATATTCTAGTAAATAATATAATTTAGAGGTTTGTGTCGTAATAATTATAAATATAAATACATATAAGATAATATATTAAATAAAAAATTATGATATATTATCATATAAATTAGTATTAGCAAAGTTATACAAACTTTTTTTATTTATGTACTTATTTTTCTTAAAATTATAAAATTTATATTAATTAATATCTTAATAAATAATATAACGTTGGTAGGGTAATCACAACCAGAAACATTTTTAGTATTCGAATGTAGCTGATTGTAAAATACCATTCAAAGTGGATTGATCGCAAAAAAACAATCAACAAGCTAATCAAAGAGAAAAAAGTGTGGAGGTGTGTACGAGTGAGAATATATAAAATATATGTAATCAGAGAACCACAATAGTATTTACGAATGAGAATGTCGATGGAGGACGTTTAATGTAGCACAAATAAAGTTATAGTTTTGGATAACAAATGAATTTCTTATGATGAAGTTTACATATTTTTATTGGTATTTTAATCACGGTCAGAAATAGCTTTAGGAACTATCTCTACGTACAAAGGGTGCATGGTTTAAAGGTTGTGTTCGTTATTAAGGCGAAAGTGCAAAATGTATTCGGTATTAAAATCACATTTTAAATTGTTTTGAACTAGTTTCAAGTTTAGGTTTAAAGGTTAATTTTGAAAAGAGTACTATTTTCGAGATGAGAAACAATTTACATATGTTACAACGATGTGTGACTATTCTAAACTGTGATATGATGAAAATTTCGTTTAAGTATTTGGATATGCTTGTAGGGGGTGTCACAAAAGATACAAGTTTTGGGAATGAATGGTGGAAATAGTGAGGAACATATTAGGTATATAGAAAGACAAGTTTATCTCTATGGCAGAAAGACTTTGTTTGATAAAATTTATGTTATCTTCTCTCCCCTTATTCTATTTGTCTTTGTACAAAATGTCGGCTATGGTGGCGAAGGAAGTGGTGAAGCCAAAGAAGAAATTATTATGGGGCAGGGGCTCGAAAGGAAGGAAAATAGCGTGAGCTTCGTGAAAAGATGTATGTAAGTCAGAGGAAGAGGGAGGGTTGAGAATGCTAGAGATTATTTCAACATTGCATTGTTAGGAAAGTGGATTTGGTGTTTGGGTTATGAGAAGGAGAGCTTGTGGAAAGAAGTGTTGGATTCAAAATATGGTGGATGGAGGGAACTTAGGCATCAAAGGAAAAGTAAATTAGATTCTCTTTGATGGAGGGATTTGAAGGAAGTGTGGCGCTTGAGGGATGGAAAGACAACTTTGAAGATAACTACATATGGGAGGTCGGGAATGGGAGGGAGATAAGGTTATGGGAGGACAAATGGGTGGGAAATACGACTCTCAAGGTCAAATTCCTAAGACTTTTCTCAGCATTTTATGATAAGTAATGTCTTCTTTGGCAAGGAAGGGAAATGAAAGAAAATCTAGAGTGGGCTTGGAAGATCTATTAGAGAAGGAATTTGTTTGAATGAGAGAAGAACCATGAACAAGAGCTATTGTATCTTTAGGGAGAGAAAAGTGTAAATGTGGAGAAGGAGGATGCCTGAGTTTGAAAAATATGGCGAGACAAAAGCTTTCATAGTTAAATTTGCATACAAAATTCTTAAAGAAGACGCTTAAGGGGATGAAAGCGATTTATATGTGGGTTTTTGAAAGATAAAGGCTCAACCATTAGCCCTCCATGCAGCTTGGACGGTTTTGGAGGATAAGATAGTGCCTTAAGCGAATTTGGCGAGAAGAGGGATTAATATGGTTAGCAATATTTGTTGTTTATGTGGGGGGAAGAGAAAACTACGTCTCACTTCTTTTGTACTTGCAGAGTTGTCTGCCTAGTAAAGTCTAAGTGTTACGAGTAGATGGGGGTGACATTGACGGATCATTGGGAGCCAAAAATGCATTATTAAAATTTTAAGGTAAGTGGGGGGAATAAAAGCGTAATCAAATTTGGGGTTGTGCGTGGGTAGTAGTGGTAGCTAAGTTGTGGAAACATATCAATAAGATTTTTAAAAGTGGCAAGATAGATCATATTGAAATTTTCACAATAGTGCAATTGAAGGGAATTCCAAAGTCTGCGGGGTAAGTTTTCCGTATTCTGATTGATGTTTTGAGCCTTTGATATGTATGAGATCTGTCAAAAAATGTTAGGGTTTTTTTTTTTTTTTTTATGTGTGGTGGGGTTTTATAGGGGTTCTTTAATGTTGTTAGCTTTGCTAATCTATTTTATGTGTTTCGGTTTATGTAAGGAACTAAAATGGTAAGATTTAGGCTGACTTTGTATAAGGGTTGAGGTACCCCTAAAATACCTTCATTATATTTATTCATTTTTTGCCGATAAAAAAACATAAAGGGGTGCATCAGACAAATTGGAACACATGTAAGAAGCTTAATATTTTAAATTTGGACAATAAGGGTAACTATGAATGTTAAAGAAGTGGATATTAAACATAAATTAACCGTATAAAATCGGTTTACAAGTTGAGATTTACACTCACTTATATATATCATGAAATGTTTTTATCTATAGTTGAGATCTTCAACACACTTATTTACGTTGAGACCCTCCAACTCATGCATGAGACTATATATCTATGGGTGACCTCATAAACCCCAACAATCTCTCGTTAAGATAGATTCTAATACTACAAGAAAATCATTAAACAAAGACTAATTTTAGACATAAAAATATTTAGTTACTATATTAAATAAATTAGATATTATTTTAGAGATATTTTTTTGGTATATAAAGTAATTTTTATTATTAATAAATATTTTATAATTTTAGCTACCAACTTATTAGATCCTAAAATTGGTAGCTAAAAGTTTGGCAATACACCAATTGAGAAACTATTTAACTACAACAAAATTATTAAATAGAAATCATATAATTAGTAGGTAGCTAAAACTTTGATAGTTAATAAAATACCAATTTAGAAAACATTTGTTAATAATAGAAACTAATTAGATATTAATAATTTTTTTAGTCTATAAAATAATATATAATTTAGTTAACATAATGACTAATTATCTTCTGTCTCTAAAATTAATTTTGGTACCTAAAATTTGGTAAATAATTAGATATCAATTTAGAAACTATTTAAATACCAACTTTAAAATTTAATTATTTGGTAGCCAAAATTTTAGTAACTAATTAAATATTAATTTAAAAATAAATGATTTTTTAATTTTTAAAATAATATATAATTTAATTAAATAATAAATAATTTTTTAATTTCTAAAATTAATTTTTATTTAATAATTTTATTACGGTGTAATCAATTCATAAAAATTCCATACATTATGTGTTTTGTACACTATTAACATGGCATGATATATGAATAGTTAACTAACCAACTACGTACTTTGCTCTTAGGGCCTACATTTATTATTTTTTTTTCTAAGTTATGGCCCTGATCTGATATGTCCACGATGACAACAACAGCGTTAAGGACTGCAACTTCCGTAAAGATATGTGTGCCTGTTTTTCTATTACTCATTAATACATATACGTTTTCAAAATCGTTAAAAAAACACGATATTTAGCGTCTCAAAAGCACTTAACCCATAGAAAAATGTATACAATTAGTGCCTACTTCAACGACCTGACAATCACAATGTGAAACATAAATTGTTCTGTAATTAAAAAAACATAAAATTTATTGCAATTCCTGCAAAAAATATAAAAAATAAACAAATTCGTTGACCACATAATACTTCATCATTTGAAGCAATGTACGTGATTGACCAACCTATTTAATACCTATTTAATGCAATATATTTTTTTCAAATAAAAAAAATACATATACAGAGAGGTAATAATTGAATTATTAATTAATTGAAAAGTAGTTGCCGACTTGCTAGCTGTTGCGAGAAGCAGCCATGAGTTTTACCTTTGGCTACACATTAAGTTGACAAAGAGGATAATATTAATCACATGGAGTTAATCTAATTAGGGTTATTTAAATAATAAAATTCAACATTTAGAATTATACAGTTGAAGATACATACATGGATTTAGAATTACTTACGTATTTGCGTTGAGTAGCCAGTGAGAACGTACAAGTGGCCGTAGACCGTATGACATCTATGACTATATATGTATGTATTCATCATGCATGTCAATAAACTTGATGCTGAGCCACATACATACATGATACATATTATGTGTATTAATTTTTTTCCTCTTTTGTTATCGCATAATTATAAGGAGAATGATGTGCGAGAATATTATTGATGCATGTTGAAGGTGGTTAGAGATAAAGTGAAGAAGAGTTAAAGAGAAAGACATAGATAGATGTGGGTTGGATGTTGGGGACAGGGAATGCATCTGGAGAGGATCCAAGATGCATCTCTTCTTGCATATAACTGTTTACGTAAACGACGTCACATTGTCAAATCAAAGAAACGCAGTGATAATGAGGAAAGTGTTTCCAGCGAAGGAGAAAGAAGGTCTCACCGTGAAGGTTGTTGCAAGCACTCGTCGGAGTCAGAATCAGAGTCGTCGTTTGAGAAGGTGGTGGAGACGGGAGTGCCGTGTAACGAATGCGTTGAAGAAAGAGTGCGTTGGGTAAGGTCTCAGATAATCGGTTACGGTGCAGAGTTCGATTCTCCGTTTGGAAGACGAATCGTTCTGTATGCTGATCACACCGCCTCCGCTCGCAGTCTTCGCTACAATGAAAACTTCATCGCCAATCATCTTCTTCCTTTCTACGGTAACTTTCTTCCTCTCTCTCCTCAGATCATCTTTACTTTGTTTTTCATTCTTTTCGAAATCAGATTTCAACTCCATCATCACGTTTTTGTTTCTTCTCAATTCAGTTTTCATTTCAAAATTTTAAAATCAATTTAGATTCTGCAACAATATTTTTTAATATTTGAGAGGAGAACTCTATTTTAGTCTTTTGATGTTAAGGGATTAAGATGTATTTGTAAATTGAAAATTAGTTATTTTAAAATCTGTCTCGTCTTAAATTTAAGAACTTAATACACAACTCATTCTAAAACTTTTGGAAGTACGTACTGCAAAGATAACAAAAAACATATAATTGGTAGATAACTTTTTTGCATAATTTTGTTTAGAAAATAAAGTAAATTTAATTTTTATAATTTCTTACTGGCGTGCATAAATTAATTTACTTTAAAAAATATTTTATTTTATTTTGTTCTAAGAAAACTAACATAACTTGAGCTTTTTTAAACATTTGATTTAATAATCTCAACTTAAAAATTGAACGGTTCATTAGGTACATATTCGGTGAAATATTGTTGTAGAGTTTTATTTACAATTGGATTGTTTTTATATTAAGCTAAATGTTTGTATTAAAAAGTGTAAAAAAATGTTTTGGGTTCAAAGCATCCGTGATAAGTTTTTTCAAATTACAAATATATTAAACTATCAATATTAATATATAATAAATGTTAACTGGTGTGGGTTTCTTGAGAAATCTATATCCTTATGAGTTTCTTGGTTCCTGTATACGGGTATCTCAAACCCTTGAAGTGTTTTTTTTTATTTATTTAATTTTTTCTTATAAAAAAATAAAAAGATAAATGTTAAATTTTGTTTTATCAGCATATAAATGTTAACACAGAAATGACTATGATAATACTATGTAAAACTATTAGTTTTTATATAAACACCAATTATATAAAAAATCACATGATGTGAAAACAACAATTAATTGATCCTCTTTCGATATTAATTTATATTTATACCAAACATGTTCTTGACAACAGTAATGAATTTACGAGAAACAATCCTCTCGTGCTGCCATGACCATGAAGATTTTGTGTTTATATCTCTCTTTTTAGAAATTATATAAACTCACCAATTTATTTTTTGAAGTAAGAGATATGAAACGTTTGCATGAAACATAGTCCTATAAGAATTAACATGAGAAAAATCGTTCGTGCAGTTTAGAATAAGTTTTTTTTTTTTCATTAGGTGAGTATCTCAAACTATGTGGGTATATAAACATGATTGGTCTCTTTGTTGTTTGACTTGCACATACGCCAAATCTAAAACAAAATTGGTTTTTCTCTCTAGCCAATCATTGAGGAATTTCAACTTATGAACATCTATCCAAACTCGTGTTATTTTCTGCATACACAGGCAACACTCACACGTGCGACAGTTACGTGGGAAGCAGGACAACAAAGATAGTACATGAAGCAAGTGAATACATTAAAAAATGCTTAGGTGGTGGGAAAAACGATGCACTCATCTTCTGTGGCTCTGGCACAACTGCAGCCATCAAGAGGCTGCAAGAAGTGATGGGAATCACAGTACCCTCTATCTTGAGGGAAAAGGTTTTGAAGAGCCTTAACACAGCAGAAAGATGGGTGGTTTTTGTTGGACCTCATGAACACCATTCCAACCTCCTTTCTTGGAGGCAAAGTTTGGCTGAAGTGGTAGAAATTGGCCTTGATCACAAAGGGCTGATAAACATGGATGCTCTAAAGCTACAACTCGAGGCCTACAAAGATACCAATCGACCCATGTTGGGATCTTTCTCAGCCTGTAGCAATGTCACAGGAATCTACTCAGATACACGAGCAATTGCTCAGCTTCTTCATCAATACAAAGCCTTTGCATCCTTTGATTTTGCAGCGAGGTATTTATTTAGAATCAAAGACATGTTTTGTACCTTCTTGAATGCTTCAATGGTGTTTCAATGTTTTTAAAATTTGATGAAAAATTGTGTATGTGTTTGTTTAGTGGTCCATACGTGAAGATAAAGATGAGGTCTGGGGAGAGTGATGGGTATGACGCAGTGTTCCTGAGTCCACACAAGTTTCTGGGTGGTCCTGACTCTCCTGGGATTCTCCTCATGAACGATGCTCTCTACCGATTAAGATCTTCGCCGCCATCAACTTGTGGAGGTGGCACTGTGAATTACGTCAACGGCTTCAACGAAGAGGTAAATTCACGTATTCAAATCACAAACCTATTTTATGTCAAATTATAAACAAAATATAAAAGTCAAATCATAAATTTAGTCTTACCACGTAACCTGACCAGAGAGAAAAAAGGTTTCGCACTTATTTATCATTTCATTTCCTGTATCCTGTATCCCAACATTTTATATTTTGATCCTTTGTAAAAACGTGTTTATAAATCAACACCTTTCATTTTCTAGAGTTAGACTTTTTATTCATTCATATGAATTGGAATGGAAAGAGAAATGTTAGCGGTGTAGAAAATGTAGAAATGTCAATTCATAAATATTAATATTCTTAAATTATATGGGTTTTTTTATTATCGTAGTCTTTCTTATATGAGTGCAAGCTAGTGTTTTTTAAGTTTAATGATATACACGTTTAATACAAAAAATAAAATAAAAATAAAGAGTGATAGTGTAATGATTTAATAAAAAAAATATAAGTTATAAAAAACTTGTGTTTGAGAATAATTTGTCCAACTTAATATATATTTGAATTTTTATATATTAAAATTATTGGATAACCCTAGCTTGTGCATTTTTACAACAATTCTTACACTGCAACACAGCTAAGAAAAGAAGAGAGACAAGTATGTATTTTGATAAATGGTGAATACGGGAGATAGAAAGAAGAATGAATTGTAAAATATTATAAAAGTTGGTCGTATAAATATATTATTTAGATTTATGATTATAACTATTTCTTATAACCTATACGCATTTTTCTTCTAATTTGAACTAATGTTTTTTTTGCGATATTCTCTCTATACCATATTAATATTCTATTTATTTTTACATTAAAAATCTACCTATACTAGATACTAGAAATAATATCAATTTACAGAGTAAACATAATTTTCACTTTACAAATTAATTTTATGAAAATAAACAAGATTTAAATTCATTTCTTAATATATTATAATGAGATGATGATCTACAAATATTAACATCACACACTATCCTAGGAAATTATACAAATACAAACATTTTTCGGATCTAAAATGTTTATTAAATAGAAATAAATTTTAAAAACAATAAATAACTAGTTATTATATTAATTAAATTAAATATTATTTTCTAGTTTAAAAACTACAAAAATTATTATTAATATTTAAATAATTTTTATTATTAATAAAATTTAAAAACTATTTTTTAAATTGATATTAGTTAGCACATATAACAACACATTATCTAAAATAAATCAACCTAATTAGAAGAAGAATCAGTTGAGTATGAAATATGAAATAAAAAAACTCCACATATTTGTTGGTTAGAGAATATAATAAAAGCTTCTTATATGGTTTTAAACTTTAAACTTTATGTGGGTGTTCATAATATTGCAGGATACACTTTACTTGGAGAACATAGAGGAAAGGGAAAATGGGGGCACCCCTCCTATAATCCAGACAGTGAGAGCAGCATTGGCATTTTGGGTGAAAGAGTACATCACCTACAAAGAGATTGAGAAACGTGAACAAGTTTACATTAACAAAGCACTTAAGAGACTAATGTTCAACCCAAACATTGAGGTTCTTGGAAACTTGAGCACCAAAAGACAAGCCATATTGTCATTTATCATTTATTCTACCACCAATGAAAGTTCTTTATCACCTGGTTGGGGCATTAAATGGCTGGAAGACAGCCAGAAGCAGCAAAAACAAAGAGAACTTGATCTGTGGAAAGAGACAGAGAGCAAAAGAGGTAAGCAACTTCATGGCCCTTATGTTGCAACACTTCTAAGTGACCTATTTGGCATCCAAGCTCGTGGAGGGTGTGCTTGTGCTGGACCTTATGGCCACCAATTGCTCACTATCAACAAATCTCAATCTCTTGCTATTAGATCAGCAATTCAAGAGGTATAGTGTCAAAAATTTATATCACAAAACATTTTATTCTATAAAACATTAAACATTCTATTGTCATAAACTGGTTACATAACATGTCGACACAAATGTCTGTTACATACACTATTCCAGAAAAAAACTTGTTTTAGAACCAAATTTGGCTAAATAATGTTTAAACTGATGTTGCTTATTACTTGAACAGGGTTATGTTGGTGTGAAACCTGGATGGAGTAGAGTTAGTTTTCCGTATTACATGGAGGAGGAGGAATTTGAGTTCATTTTAACAGCGATAGAGTTTGTAGCAAACTATGGCCAACGCTTCCTTCCCTTGTATAGCTACAATCTGAGAAACGGAAGTTGGAGAATGAAGAAAGAGAAACTTCAGGCTCTGATAAACCAAAATAACTGCAACTTTCAGAAAACTCTAAAGGAAGCAAATGATTTGAAAGCAGTCAAAGCAGGTGTTGGAACCAAACAATTTCGTGTGTTAAGAAAATCATACCTAGATATAGCAAAATGTATTGCTGGTCTTCTCCCCAACTTCCCTTCTGAAACCATACTCCATGAAGATGTAGATCCCAACGTTCTCCATTTTATACTTTAATTATTTTTTCAATATCAATCATCATTCGTTAATCTATATATTTCATTACTTGTTTTTAGTTATTATATTTTTTAATTATTTTTATTTTACTGTTTTTTTATTATTATTTTTAATTAGATACCAATTTAGAAATTATTTAATAATAATATAAATTAATTTAGAAATTAAAAATTTATTTAATCCTAAAAATATCTCTAATTTAGTAATTATAATAATTAATTATTTTTAATCTCTAAAATTAATTTATATTTCATAATTTTCTTATAGTGAGACGTAGTGAGACGTGTAGATGCTTATGCATAGCTATAATACTTGATTTTTTTTGACAATTCATCTAAATCATTAAAAAAAATAACTACATCAAATTTATTAATTTACTTTTATAGATATTTTTATTTTATTATACTTTAATTAATATTTATCACATTAAAATTAATTTAATATCTTTTTCACAATTAAATATTTAAATTTTCAAAAATTGTTTTAAAGAATAGAAAATAGTTAATTTTCAAAATATACTATTTGACGTCCTGTATATAAGAAAAAACAAATTTTATTTTTCTTAACATAAAAAATATATAGTCACTCTTGAATCCAGTAAATGTACCATATGATTATGAGAGGTATCGAGAATATTTCCAATATTTATCGGATGACGTGATCGATATTGATATTCTTTAGCTTATCCAAATATGCTTTAATAGAAAATATTAACACAATCACGATATAAATTTTTATTTAAAATCTGAATGTTATTTCAATAATTTATCGGATGACGTGATCGATATTAATATTCTTTAGCTTATCCAAATATGCTTTAATAGAAAATATTAATTAAACAATCACGATATAAAATTTTATTTAAAATATGAATGTTATTTTAATAATTTATCGGATGACGTGATCGATATTGATATTCTTTAGCTTATCCAAATATGCTTTAATAGAAAATATTAACACAATCACGATATAAAATTTTATTTAGAATCTGAATGTTATTTCAATAATTTATCTTAATTTTACTCTAGTGTGAAAGTTTATTATAATCTTATAAATAGAGACACAAATTAACACAAAATTATGTAATAAATATTATTTATTATATTCATCTACCTTATGCCGAAAATTAATTTAAACATCACATCAAAATCACAATACTTTTTATAAATACAACACTCACACCAATTAAAATTCCGCGACATCATCAACTGTACAACTTAATGAACTTGTCTTTTGTAAAAAAGAGTAAAATATATCAATAAAGTAAAGAAGAGTAAAATATATCAATAAAATAATCATTAAATTTCCTTAAAATATAACTGAACTTGTCTTTTGTAAATATATATATATATATATGACATAATCATTAAATTTACACATATATATATATATATATATATATATATATATGATGTTATAGAAACAATTACTGTATCACAAATATATTATTAAGTCGGTAATTCTAAATTCATTAAATATAAATGTAATTCAAGCCATTTAATTTTACAAGTATCTTTGAAAATAATTGCAGTGTATGGTATTATTATTTAAAACTAATCAATTTAACTACTTTTATTTGTATTTATATATATTTTCGCCACATATGAAATCTAATGTTGTATTACTTTTGATGAAGTAATTAGATACCCACAATACCAACATATTTAATGAATGAATTGAATACATTTTTATTAAGAATAAACGAATTTTTTAATGAATAAAAATGAATGATTTCTTTCTTTTTGATTTATTATAATCCGAATTGAAATTATCCCATCCGTATTTTTAAACATTGAAGAAAGTAAAAAAAATATTATTATTACTGTAATAAAATTACGATTACTTGGATTAAAGAAAAGGTAGCATTACCATGCACGGAAGGCCAACAGAAACAAAAAGAAACAACTATTATTATTATTATAATTCATAAAGTTCAAATACTATGTTTGGCACCTGAATTGTTAGCATCCACAATAAAAAAGACACTACCAGGTTTGTTCAGCCCATAATATGATCGCACTGAAACTATTAACTCTTACCAAAATATAAGTACAAAACTCTTCTGCCTTCTCTTAAAGCCTTCTATATGCTTCCACCTTAAATTTTCTTATATGCTGAGTTACACCAACAACATCATTTGCCATTCTTTTCAGTTCTTCTACCTAATGAGGGAGGAGCACCCCTTATTGGCAGACAAACCTGTGTTAGTCCAACCATGCATGGATCAAAGCCATGGCCAGGACAAAACCAACAGCGAGGTTGGAGTGTTAACCAAACCAACCACATCAGAAACATCTCATGACTTTTGCAACCACTCTGAGTCCTTCAAGAAGCTTGTGGAGATAGGTCTCCCGTGTAATGAATCAGTGGCGGAAAAACTGTGTTGGTTGCGGTCCCAAATCATTGGTTACCATGCAGAGTTTGATTCCCCATTTGGAAAAAGAACACTTGTCTATTCTGACCACACTGCTTCAGGCCGCAGCCTTCACTATAATGAGAATTTCATCATCAATCACGTTCTTCCTTTCTATGGTATGATATTCACATCATTACATCAAGCCACCCTCATTCATATATATACATAAGCTCTGATTGTTGTTAACTTTAACAATAACTACTTTAATTGTTATTCATATCATGATTTCTGATTCACTTACATAGCCACTGCACCGCACTCTTGTTTTACCCCTTCGTCCCGCAATGACTACTCACTCTAAGACTATTGTACACGAATCAAGAATAACAATAACTTTAAAAATAATTTTAGTGAAATATGTTGGAATAACATTTCATAAGTGGCGCCAAACCTTACCCATTTTATAAAATTAAATTAGGTTTAAAGTTTAATTCTTAATATGATATCAAAATCACTTAAAACTTATTTTAATAAGAGTTTATTCAATTTATCATGTTACCTATTATCGAACTACTCATTATACTATCAAACCATTTATTATATAATTCACACATGAGTTCTCAGTAAATAAGAACGTTTCATAATATATAATTGGATGTAAACCTTTCTTTATAAACTGTTTTTATAAGATTGAGTTAGACTTAAAGTTCTCTTTTTTAATCAAGGAACTTTTCAATAAATGAAGGTTGGAACATCAGTCAATTAGTTAAAACTGAAATCATTGTGGCACAAAGGGAGTATGTTGGTAGTTGGGACTATAAGAAAATCATCAAATATAAATCAATTTTTACATACCAAAATAATTAGTTGCAATAGAAACTAAATTAAAGACCATTTTAAAAACTAAAAAAAAAATTGGTTTCTAAATTAGTTTATATTATTGTTAAATGGTTTCTAAATTAATATCTAATTAGCAACAAGGTTTAACTACCAATTATTTAGATTCTAAAATTGGTAGCAAAAACCTTGGGTTCTAATTAGATACCGATTTAGAAACCATTTAACAATAATAAAAACTAATCTAGAAACCAAAAATTTATTTAGTCCCTAAAATGGTCCTAAACCCTACACTATAGCAACTAATTATTTTTTGTTTCTAAAATTTGTTTCTATTTCATGATTTTTTTTGTAGTGTGGGTTTTGTATGTACCAAACTTAATCTTTCCATATTTGAAAAGCATGTTATAAAAGACACGAGAATTTTCAATGTTGAAACATTTCTTTAAATCTGTTATCTTTTGTGCATAGGTAACACGCACACATGCGACAGTTACGTTGGAAGCAGGACAACAAAATTGGTACACGAAGCAAGTGAGTACATTAAGAAATGTTTAGGTGGTGGAGAAGATGATGCACTTATATTATGTGGTTCGGGCACAACTGCAGCTATCAAGAGGCTGCAAGAAGTGATGGGGATCACTGTGCCATCTATTTTGAGGGAAAGGGTTCTTAAGAGTCTGAACACAGAAGAAAGATGGGTGGTTTTTGTCGGACCGCATGAGCACCATTCAAACCTTCTTTCTTGGAGGCAAAGTTTGGCTGAGGTGGTGGAGATTGATCTTGATGACGAAGGATTGCTTGACATGGATGCTCTAAGGATACAAATTGAGGCCTACAAAGATACCAACCGGCCCATGTTGGGATCTTTTTCAGCTTGTAGCAATGTCACGGGAATCTACTTAGATACACGTGCAGTTGCTCAGCTTCTTCATCACTACAAAGCCTTTGTATGCTTTGATTTTGCCGCAAGGTACTTGTATATATAGAATTGTGAGAATGGGGAATTATTACATAGTTTGAAACCACCACATGTTTATAGTACTGAACAATTTTCATGTGACACGTATAGTAAAGTTTTATTAAACCTGTTTTTTCATAAATTTTAAAACTCAACTACTTGTGCAAAATCATCCAATAATTTCTGGTTGTACATGAGTTTGTGTGTTGGCAAATTTGGAAACTTGATAATGGTTTTGCTTGTTTGTTTAGTGGTCCATACGTGGAGATTGACATGAGATCTGGGGAGAGTGATGGGTATGACGCCGTGTTCCTGAGTCCACACAAGTTTCTTGGTGGTCCTGACTCTCCTGGGGTTCTCCTCATGAACAAGGCCCTTTATCTTCTAGGATCTTCACCACCGTCCACTTGTGGTGGTGGAACCGTGGCTTATGTTAATGGCTTCCACGAACAGGTAAATCTCCATTATCATGTTGGGAAATTGGAAAAGCATTTGTCCACTGTATGCATGAAGGAACATCTAGAGAAAAGTAGGTGCAATTAAAACCATCAAGGGTTGTGTTGTGGCTGCTTGATGTGAATCAATAGAAACAAATGGAGAGAAAATTTGGCTAGTTGTTTATTGATAAAATTTGGTAACAATAAAAGGTACGAGGGATCTTTGAATTATTGAGGGCATGCCTCTGCATATTACTGTTTATTTGAATATGGGAATTCGTCGAACAAAACTTGCATATAGTCTTTGTTTGCTTGTGTTATTCTTTCATTGTATTGCAACAATAATCGCTGTAAGAAAAGATTGCATTGAAGATCTATTAGAAGAATAACATTCATCCACTGAACTTTATCAATGCAGGAAGCATTATACCTGGAGAACATAGAGGAAAGGGAAAATGGGGGCACGCCTCCAATAATCCAGACAGTGAGAGCAGCATTGGCATTTTGGGTGAAAGAATACATAAGCTGTGAAGAGATTGAAAAAAGTGAACAATTGTACATTAACAAGGCACTAAAGAGGCTTGGCTCAAACCCCAACATTGAGGTTCTTGGAAACTTAAAGGCCAAGAGACAAGCTATATTGTCATTTCTGATTTACTCCACCACCAATTGTTCCTCAGCTGGTGAATGGAGTGATGGTAACCAGAAAAATGAAGGGGAACTTGATCTGTGGGAAGAAACGGGTAACAAAAGAGGCAAACCACTTCATGGCCCTTTTGTCGCAGCATTGCTCAATGACCTCTTTGGAATCCAAGTTCGTGGAGGGTGTGCTTGTGCTGGACCTTATGGCCATGAGTTGCTCCACATCAGCAGGTCTCAATCACTTGCCATTAGATCAGCAGTTGAAAAGGTGAAAAATGATCCACAATCTGCTTGAAATATTATGTTTCCAAAGGGTAAAATATATTCCAAGTTTTTCAAAAGTTGGTCAAGCTTTGTTTCAGTACTTACATTTTGAAAACAGTAGTTTAATTTTTTTTTCTGAAATATGGTGACTTATGTTTCCAACTCTACTATGTTGGGACTAAAACAAATTTTGAACATTGGTGTTATAAAACACATTTAGCTGTTTTGAAAAGCAAAATTGTTTGTTACTTTGGCAGGGTTACATTGGAGTAAAGCCAGGGTGGACTAGAGTTAGTTTTCCTTACTACATCAGTGAAGAGGATTTTGAGTACATTCTGAAAGCCATAGAATTTTTAGCTGTGTATGGCCAACGGTTCTTTCCTCTTTATAGCTTTAATTTGATAAATGGGAGCTGGAGATTGAAGACAAGGAAAATTGAGGCACTAACCAAGGAAGGAAACTGCAACTTTTCTGGTGATAGTATTGGAGTTGAACAAGGTGGGGTGATGAGAAGGAACCAATCATACTTTGAGGTGGCTAAATGTATTGCTACTTGCCTTCCAAAATTCCCTTCTCAGAAAAGACTCAAGGAGGAGCTGGATCCAAATATTTTATGCTTCAGAGTTTAAATTTTTATTATAAGAAAAATGATATTTGATAGAAAGAGAGAGATACAGAAAAATAATAGGTGTTATTAAATGTTTTAAAAATAATAACTATGGATGCCATTGTTTAAAGTTAATATATACCACACACTATTTGTTCTGTTTACCTATATTTCATGATACTTTCCCTTGTTTTTACACCATGATTCAGATGTATCACTCCTACCAACTCTTGTTGGTTACTAGGAATAATTATTAAGTTATTATGTGATTTTTAACACTACACTTCCATGTTCATAATCAATTTTTTACATGATACTTAATTAAATATTATTAAAACTTAATTAAATTTTTACTTTTTTTTATAAATTTAAATATTTATTAACTTCATTGAATGTGCTCAAAATATATATATTTTTATTTTAGTATTTGATTTTATTATCGCTTTTGTTCTATTCCATTTATAGGTAAATTAGCTCGAAACTAAATCAGTTAACTTGAGAGGTAAAATAGATGAGAATTAGGTGAATTGGAAACAAGAAGATAAAAGTAACTATTACATCATTTCATTCACAACAAAAGTCAATCAATAAAATACTTAGACAAAAAACATGTTGAAACTCTCTAAAATAATTTTTTTTCAATAAAACTTTAATTAAAAATATTTAGATTTATTATTTTGTATATCGATTAGGATTACATTATATAATACATAATATTTAAAAGAGAATGTGATATCTAAGTGAAAAACTCTAAAATGTAAAATTAACTATCAATAATTCAGTGCTATAAGAGAATAACGTGATTTGGAACAAACAAATTGTATCATACCTAAATAGATGATCATATATAGATGCATACTATACTTCCTAACATACTATTTTAGTCATATAAAAGGTACATATTCTTTTAATATATTATTTATTATTAGTCAAACTTTATTGTAAATCATAAAAAATAATATGTTTTATGGACTTTTACAACTGTGTCTTGGTGAGTTTAGGACATGAATTAAGAAATTAAAAGTATAAAATTGTATTGAAAGTGGTATGAGAATAAATTAAAAGATCGTTAGAGAATATATTTTTTCGCATTTGACATATTAGGTTATCTAACTTTGTTAGGGAAAGAGTATAAACCAAAAGTAAAAGTTTTCGTCAAGTTATTGGATGCGTATTGAGTGTCTTTTCAGAGACTCAACAAGGTTCTTGTTGCTTTATTTGTTTTGCATCATTATTTTATTTATTTATTTGAGATATTCTGAGATAAATATTAAAAAATATTAGTTTTATTTGATATAAAATTTAAGTGTATCATATAAAAATATATAAATTACATGGACTATTTTTTTTGGGTAGAAGATACATAGACTATGCAAATACAATATACAATCATTTGTTTATATAATTAGGAATATCATAAGTTTGTAAATTTTTATAATAATGATTTTAACAATCATCGTTTTAATAATATAAAATATGCCGCGTTAAAAGATGAATTTGTTCTTTATATTTTTGATGTTTTTATTGAAGTAGGAACTAATTTTTGTCGTCTTTTCACTCTGAAAAAGAAACGACGACCTCCACTGTTGCAGCGTTGTCACCGCAACAACCATCCAGAAGGCGGCGTCGTTTGAAGAAGCTACGGGGATCTGCTGAGATATAGGATTCAATTCCACGCACTCGAACAAATACAGAATCAGGTTCACTTTTCCATCGCAATTTCGGTATCTGTAGTTCCTCCAATTCAAACTCGAGTTGCAAATTCCGTGGTAACTCCTCAATGTTTAACCTGTAGCTTCAGTTTGCGGTGCCTAGAAAATTGGAGGCGTTGCACTGATATTTTGTTGGCTTGACTGGTGCAAGGCTTCTGCTCTGTATATTGGTGTTCGGGTTTTGCACTAGTCATTCGAATTGGACAATTTGCGTGAGGGTAATATCGGTTTGTGAGTGGATTAGGGTTTTCATTAAGGTTTTAGGGATTTATAGGGTTTATATTTAAAAGGTAGCCAGTGGCAGTAGCATTAGCTTGCTTTAGTTGTTTTTTTGAATTTGATCCATTGAAATTAGGGTGTTTATCTTATGACAGTAGATTGAGGATGGTGAGGTTTTTAGGTTTGACTCTTGGTTACACAGAAGAACCCCGGGAAATAGCATCAAGATCGAACCTGACCAGTGAGTCTGGTGAAAATGGGTGGCTCATCAGGTTCTTTGACTCGTCATTCTTCTGCGAGTGGATTGCTGTTAGCTACTTGTATAAGCATGATCACGCGGGGGTGCGTGATTATCTCTGCAATAGAATGTATACTCTTCCGTTGCAAGGTGTTGAGAGTTATTTGTTCCAGATATGTTACATGATGATACACAAGCCTAGTCCGTCCTTGGATAAATATGTGATAGATGTGTGCTCGAAGTCGCTTAAAATTGCTTTGAAGGTACATTGGTTCTTGTTGGCAGAGCTTGAGGACTCTGATGATAATGAAGGGATTAGTAGGATTCAGGAGAAGTGTCAGATTGCTGCCACCTTGATGGGTGAATGGCCACCTCTAATTAGGCCTCAAACTGAACCTCCAAGTCCAGGAGGAAAGAGCCAAGTTTTGAATAGGTTGCTGTCATCTAAAAATCGGTTGTTGTCACTAACATCTTCACCACCTGGTCAGAAGTCTATGTCATTTTCACCTTCCTCAGGAAACAATTTACATGAGGAAGGGAAACCAGTGTCTCCTGACGAAAACAAGATATTTAAGAAGTTTATACCAGGCCCTAAGGTTAGAGATGCTTTACTTTTTCGGAAGTCAGTGGACAGAGATGATGATGGTTCTGAAAAGGATGGTTTTTTCAAGAGGCTTTTGAGAGATAGCAAAGGTGATGATGAACTTGGCCAAAAAATTCGTGATGCACTTCTGTTTAGGAAGTCATCTGTGAAAGATGATGAAGATTCTGAAAAAGATAATTTCTTTAAAAGGTTCTTAAAGGACAGTAGAGGTGACGATGAAGACTCAGAAAAGGATGGTTTCTTCCGAAGGCTCTTAAGGGACAGTAGAAATGAGGATGAAGATGTAGCTTCAAGTTCAGAGGGATTATTTAAGAGGTTGTTTCGCGATAGCAAGAATGATCCTGAGGACAGAGCACACACTAAAACAATAGAATATGAAGATAAAGAGGGATTTTTCCGAAAGTTGTTTCGGGAGAAATCAGAAGATAGGAAGGATGGGAGTGAAAGAAATGATAACAGAGAAGCTACTAATTTTGACGATAAATATACCAAACCTGCTGAAGAGGATGAAAAAGAAGGGTTTTTCCGGAAATTATTAAAGGATAAATTTGAGGACAAGAAGGATACAAATGATAAAATTGAAGAGGGTACTGCCAATGGTGAAGAAGAAGAGTCTTCTGAGTTTTCCTTGTTCAAAAGACTATTTCGTGTACACCCAGAAGATACTAAAAGTAGTCTGGCCAATGCAAACATCAATAACGGTGGTTTAGTTGAAAGTAGTCCAGGTACTGATAATTTTTTTCGTAAGTTGTTCAGAGATCGTGACCGTTCAATTGAAGATTCAGAGCTATTCGGTCCAAAAAGACAAAAAGAGGTCTGTTGAATATTTGTTTATAATTTGATTTAATTATTTTGGTGAAATCAGGAACATAAAGCAAAAACAGTGTGAATGGAACCCATATATACAGACTCCTAATTATTTTGTTTAAGTAGTAAAAGTTGCTTGATGGCTCTATGTGACTTCTTGATAGAATGTCTGTTTTACATTGTTCATTTGGACTTAGACATTACTTAAATTTTTGTATCGACAACTTTGTTGGCTTTATTACCTGCAGTCAGCCCCCTCTACATTGAGAAATTAGCAATCTCCTTGTTTCCATATTTGTTTCAGTTGACTCTTTTTATATATAATGTGAGCTTGTATGAAATGACTGTAATGTTGAAAGCCATTAATTTTTTATATTTTGGTCCTTCAATGCTATCCCTCTTATACTTATAGAGAATCTTGACAGAAAGCTAAAAGAAAAATTCATCAAAATTCTTTATTTATTTGAATAAGCAAGAAAGCTATTTATACAGGCTAACTAACTAGTGACAATAGTCCTGTAACTAACTCTAATACCTAACTAGTGACAGGTGGAACTGTAACTAACTCTAACTAACTACAACATTTGGAAATGTAACTTACTTTGACTAACTACTGACAGTTGGAACTGTAACTAACTCTATCTAACTGGTGACAGTTGTCAGTAGAAAAGTTATATTATAATAAAGAATAATATACTCATACACCCCCAAGCTCAAGGTGGTTGAGAAGAGGAATCCAACTCAAACACCTTGAGTTTGGATATTAACAACAAAAAGCGTGATGGAGATAAATGGCAGAAACATGAAGTTCCAACATTTTGGGGAAAAATGTGTTTTGGTGGATAACAAAGCTTGAAGGTTATTTTCATATGGTTGCATTTGATGAGAAGATGGAGGCAGTTATGGTGGCATTAGAGAGTGATGCGTTAGGGTGGTTTTAGTAGTAGGAATCTTGCAACCCAAAATTCGGATTGGGAAGATTTCAACCTGCATCTATGAGTAGTTCCTTCTCGTCTTTCTTAGCATTGAAGCAAAATAATTTGGTGCAAGAGTATGTTAGTTAAGTTTGAGAAATATGTTGGTTCTTTTCAAGGTTTCAGAGAGCAATATTTTCTGGAAATTGTTATGAATGGGTTGAAAGAAGATGTGGGAGTAGAATTGAAGTTATATGAACCTCATACATTGTTGGAACCTATGAACAAAGCAAGGAGAATTGAAGAAACGACTTGGACAGTAAATAATAGGCGTCAGGTTCAAGAAGGAAGAAGCAATGGATCTTTTCAAACATACCATGTTCAAGATTTGTAACCAAAGAATGGTTAACTGGTGCACCCAAGAATTATGAGGCAAGTACTGTTGATTCTCAAGCCTCCGCCAATAATAAGATTTTTCCTGATACTGTTAAAGGAAGGAATCCATAACAGAGGTTGACTCATGTAGAAGTGAAAAAAAGGAGAGAAAGGAGAAATGTTTCTGTTTTGATGAAAAATTTGACCCTAATCATGCATGCAAGAATAAACAGTTAAATGTGATGATGTTAGGAGGGGAGGAGTAGGAAGCAGGGACCAAGAAGTCTCCTAAGTTGTGGGGCCAGTTGAGGAATTGTAAGGTGATCAACAATTAAATCAACAAAGCAACCCCCCTACAACATGCACATCATAATTGATCTTACAAGAGTTGCATCAACATGATTTGAAGGTCAGTAAAAAAATGTGTAGTTTTGGCCAATCTTAAATGGTGCTTTTGGGCAATATTATTTCAGGACAAGGGGTGGTAGCAGACTCAAGCAAATTATCAGCTATGACTTTATGGCCCACATCATGAGATGTAAAAAGTTTATGAGTATTTTTGGGATTAAGGGGTTATTACAGACTATTCGTTAAGAACTACAGCAAAACAGTTCATCCAAACATTTGTTGAAAACCAATTTAAATAAACAATGTTAGTAGTGTATAAACATGATATATTGCATGACATCAGAAATGGTCCATGGCATCAGAAATGATCCATATTTGTGATGTCTCTAATTATAGTTGTAGGTTCAAGGAGTGCTACTACAGTATCAATGCATTATGAAATCTATTTCATTTCTCCTTTGTGTTTCATTAGTTTTTAATCTAAGATAAAGGATAACTTCCAATATATCACATTGCTATGCCTCATTTGGGGGTTATCCTATTATTTTGGCAGAAGCATCCTGGATCCCCAACACAGCAAAGTGAAAAATCAAGCACAAAGCCACCATTACCAATTAATCCATCTCAGTTTCGAAAAGGGGCATACCATGACTCATTGGAGTTTGTGCAGTCATTATGTGATACATCATACGGGTTAGTGGATGTATTTCCAATTGAAGATCGCAAAAGTGCTCTTCGGGAGGTTATTTCCTTACATTTTCCTTTTTCTCAGTCTAGTTAACATCGTTAAAGACAGAATCACAGAAATAGGTTTTGTATTCTATTCAATTTTTCTTTTCTGGCTCATTTTTTGTTAATCTTATATTTCTAGGCACTTGTAGAAATCAATCTACATGTAGCAAAGGTTCAGAACACTGGAGGTACTTCTTCCCCATTATTATATTATTTGAATGATGTTTATTGAAGAGAATGGTTTCCTGTATATTTTTGTATGCTTCAACCATGGAGGTTAAGTGTTATGCTATTTCCAAAGAGTTGGTCTGAATTTTTGTGCCAGTGTTGTTGCTTTATTGGTTCAGAGCAAGGGTTTTTACATGTGTATTTCTTTGATCCTTTTGGTATTCAACAAAATAACTGGCTTGGGTGTCTATCAGAAGATATTTTGTAGAAATAATGGTGAACTTTCTGTAAATCTGTCTTTTCACTTGTCTAGGAGATGATGTTAAGAAGCTAAGGGTGTATTTGATTGTGTTCTCTTACTATTCTTTTTCAAAAATATTTTGTAAGATATTTCTTTTGGACTATTTTTACAAGACAGGACAGAAAAAATCTGTTTATAACCTTTTTTTGAGAATAAGAGAAGAAAAGATCCGTTTGATAAAGTGATAGGCTAAATTTTGTGGATCCTGTGTGGGAGATGTCCCATGCCCTTTCAAGGTTTATGCAAGAAAAAATAAGATAAAAGACAAGCTTGATTAACTAACAATTATAATTTCATGTATGTGTTGAAATTTTAAATTGTGTTTTATATGTTTATGCAACTTAAAACATTGTTGGAATGCGGCCTTAGTTTGTGATCAATGCTCTCCCTTGGGTCACACTGTCTCAAAAAGGGTTACCTATGGAGGCGCTGACCAGAAAAGTTGAGCAAATTGTAATAGTGTGGAGCCACCTAGACATCGGCTCTTAGGGGGTTGAAATTTCACATAGACTGATTTGACCTAAGTAGTGCTATATCTTATAAGTCGGTTTTGTAAGATTAAATTATGTCTTAGTAATATTCTGAGAAACAATAACCCTTAGTGAGTCATGTTAGAAATATGAGAATATCTGATGATATTATCTTTAGAATATTATAGTCCTATAATTGATTTTGGGGTTAATTCAACATTACGAAATTGGCATCAAAGAGATAATCTAAGACACGGTAAAATATTCTATGATATCATCAAATATTTCTTATATTTTAATATCCCCTCTCAAGAAAATAATTCATTTTCCATCCGAGAAATAGAAAATGTAAAGATTGAGCTCCATAAAAAACATGGTCTAGTTCGGGAACTGTTCTTCCAAGTTCCAACTATGTACCACTTCATGGAGATTCAGGGGGTACTTCAAGAAGCCCTGTCTCAGTTCGTGTTACCCAAAAGCCATCTGCAAATTCCATGGTCAATTAACCCTAGTCCACCTTCTATTTTCAACACTTGATACACTTTGGGATTGTTGATGGAAACCATGAGATGGGTGTGGGTGTTGCCAATTAGTAAGATGAGAGAAGTTAGGTAAAGTGAGATTAGCTAGCCCAGTTTTTTTTCCCCAGTATTAATAGAATGATGAGACAAGTTGTTTTGTGCTTCACAGGAGAGAACATGATAAAGGAGAAAAAAAAAGCTAACATGTATATCGTTTTTATGTCAAAAACAAGTCATGGAAAACAATATTTAAATACAAAGTACTTGTTCAAGCATTTTTTTTTTCTTAAAACAAAAGCTGTTGTAGAAAACTGGAAACAAACAGGCTCTAAGTTTTTGCTTTCAGTCCATTGCTAAGATGATCCTTGGAAAAGTATTTGTCTAATGTGAATACTGTTACTGTAAAGATATATCCTTTTCATGTGTGCTGAATGCAAATTGAGTTGCTACTTTTTCAATTACTTATGCCAAGTAAATTTCACTTCTCTCCCTACTTCTATATGAATCCTTCTTGTTATCTGTTTCTAGGAGTTTGTTTTCCATTGGGAAAGGGTATGTATCGTGTGCTTAATATACCTGAAGATGAAGCTGTTCTCTTGAATTCTAGGGAGAAGGCACCTTTCCTGATCTGTGTAGAGGTTTTGAGATGTGAAATGCCAAGGTATTACATGGATAATACTCCTCAACATTGTGAAGAATAATAGTAAATTGAAAATCATATTTTTGACATGTTTCATTCCCTGCAATTGTTTGTTATAGTAATTCCAAGGAGGCATCCAGTTCTCAGAAACTTTCTCAAGGGGGAATTCCTTTGGCAAATGGAGATGCTCTCTTGCAAAGACCACCCCCTTGGGCTTATCCATTACGGACAGCACAAGAGGTTTACCGCAATAGCAATGATAGGATGTCCAGTTCAACTGCTCACGCAATTGACCAGGCAATGACTCATGTATCTGAAGCAAAAATCGAATTTGTTAGTGTGAATCTTTCCGCGGAGACACAGTTAAATGGTCAGCCAGAGAAAATTGAAGTGGTTGATCTGCATGGTGGCAGTCAACGTTCTGCTTCAATTCATAGAGATGGTAGGTATGACGAGGCTGCAGCAGGACATGGCAGTGATTTGGAATGGGTACATGTAGTGTTGACAGCTGATCCTGGGGTTAGATTGGAAGATATTGAGGAGCAAGCACCACCTCGGAGGAAGGAACATCGTCGTGTTCCAAGTACAGTGGCAATAGAGGAAGTAAAGGTGAGTTAGAGTGCCTTTTCACTGTTATTATTGCTGCTAATGACATTACTTTTGTCTCACCTTCTACTGATCTAGTTTTGAATCTTAATTTGTTAAAGAAAGTCAGCTATGTCTCCTTAAGAAATTTCTTATCATATATCTGGTGCTCTGGTTCCTCCAGGCTCTTGCAACCTATGATGAAAGAAATTAATATTGTTTATTTTCTATTTTTCATCAATGAGTGGGTCAATAAATGAATTGGAGTTGGTTGTAAAATTGGACTGTGTGCTTTGGAATACCCAAATTCATTTACTTTTTTTCCTCCCTTAACAATCATGCTCTCATCCTGTGTTTCCTATTCCCTTCATTAAGAAACTGTTGTGAATCCTGTTTGTGTTGACACTGTTTTCCTGTTTTTTAAATTATGTACTTCCTTGGAACTCAGATATAAGTAAAAATAACTAATTTTACACTAATTAAGAGAGTCAGTTAAAATAATCTAATTTGGTTAAAAAGAGTCATTGAAAATAGAATCACAATTAAATGCAGGATGTTTTAAGGATGATATCATTACATATGATGAAATTAGTTAATTTTTCATATATTATGTTCACTATATGACAATTTTTTGGCTTATATTTTAGTGCAAAATTGTATTGTTTAACGAGTAGTAGTTGAAATTTCCTACTGCTTAGAAGATCAGGAATTTGTGAATTTTATTGTGGTAATGTATAGAATCCTATTTGGTATTTCCACTCTATGAAATGGCCTTAGGCTTAAATTCTGATCACTACTATTCTTCTTTATTGTGGTTGATCGAAACTGTTTTAGCGGGCACTTTAGCGGGCACTTAAATTTGTAAACTATCAACTTCCTGTTGTGAATATCCTTAAGATTGAAACTGTTTGATATCATTATATTGGTGTGCATATGCAAAAGTATTAACTCGGCTGATAAGTTGTACATGTGTAGTTTCTATGAATTATGAAGAACTCTCGTTCTAAAATTATTGCTCCATCAAGTTGTTGGAGCAGCATAAGGTTCACTGTTTAAATGCATGTGTGGATTTAAGTCTGCTAGTTGGTCTTTTAGATGCTCCAATTATTGTGCAGTTACATGTACTAGTTACTTGGGTGTTTCGTGCATCATTTGTAATGCTATACAAGTAACGAGCATAATAGCAATTCAGAATATAATTGCTCTTATGGTGATCTTATTATTGTTAATGACAATACTTTTAGAAATATTTACTTAAATTCACTTTTGATTCGTGTAGTTTTATGAATGTGTAATTTTGGTCTTTATAAAATTTTAATTTCAACTTTGGTCCTCTAGTCTTTCAAAATTAAGGAATTTTGATCATTGTTAGCCAAAAATGTTATTGTATTTGCCAGTATAATATGTATTAAAGTTTGTTGTAAAATCTTAATGTTAATATCTTATGGAAATGAGTAATATACACTATTATGATTTATATACACGTTATGTAAGCAATTAAACAACATACTAACAGCGGACAAATATTGTTTAATTTTGGAAATCTGGAAGACCTAATCTGCTGTTCAATTTTTAAAGGGACCAGAATTGCATATTCATAAAACTATAGGGACTAAAAGTGGATTTAAACAAAAATATTTGGTCGTGTATGATGTAAATGAGATATAGCGTAATCAAGAACTTGAAATATAAAATTATAGAGTATGCAGGGGCATAGGATAAACTAGTACTGTGGGTTATTAAAACAATCCTTTTTAGTGAAAGATTCTGCCTTTAATACCTTGGCATGTTCTATAAACAAATGTTGGTTGGGATTGGAGATTGTATCTTATTACTTCTTTCTTTTTGTTGTCTTTGTTAATTAATTTTTTTGACATTCCCCACTCTGTTTTACAAATTATTTTCAAGCATTGTGATTGCAATGAGGAAACAGATAACCATTTGGGAAAATTGACTAATAACTACTACATTTCATCTTTCCCTTGTCGTAATTATGTTATGCATCAAAAGAGTTTTTTAATTGGAAGAATATTTTATTTTTATCGTCAACATTTGAACCTTTGGTAGGCTGCGGCGGCAAAAGGAGAAGCACCTCTTGGACTCCCTTTGAAAGGTGCTGGTCAAGATTCATCTGATGCGCAACCAAGGGTGAGCCATAATTATTGAATTTTACTTAACCTCATGATTGTGTAGTTGTCATGTATAATACATGATTTCTCCAACAGGCTAATGGAATTACTCCCAAAGCCAGCGATGCCTTGTCTGGTGAACTTTGGGAGGCAAAGAAGGATAGGATATGCAAGGCTTCAATATATGGGAAGTTACCTGGTTGGGACTTGCGATCTGTAAGTGCAAGTTACACAAATTAATTTACCTTATATGTAGTTATTTACTTATTTATACGTAACAGGAAAAAGGAAGGAACTGAAGGGTCTCTTGATCAATTTATTTTATGATAATAGGAACTCTCACCATTTGTTAATTGTGTTCATTTCCTTTATAAATGTATGTTTGAAATATTGGTTTGTATTCAACATCATGTTCATAAATGTGCTTGGTTAAGAATGTTGAGCTGTTAAGAGTCATACTTTTTCTTAATTAAGATTCAGTCCTTTGGATCATGGACATAAAAATATTGCCGTCATTACAATTTTTTTGCAATTACACTTGATAATTTGTGCTTTCAAAAAGCGCTTAAAATATCCATAAAGCAACAATCTGAACTTTTCCAATCTGAAATCACTCTTAGGAAAAAGGGCTGTCTCTGAATATTGTCTGTATACTGCTAGTAATAAATAGTTCCTTGTTTCATTGTCTTTTATTACTATTTAGTATTTTTTATAAGCAATGGTTGGCTTTTCTTCTGTATTAGTTATTTGTTTTTTCTGTTTCACAATTTGTGCTTTACTTTTTATATTACAAGTCTTTTGAGCACGATGGCACAATTTTCCTTTTTTCATGTAGGTTATTGTTAAGAGTGGTGATGATTGCAGGCAGGAGCATCTGGCTGTACAACTTATTTCTCACTTCTATGGTAGATGCTCTTTAAGATCTTTTTTTCCCTCCTTCATGTACATAATTTAGTCATTCTTTTCCCACTGATGTTCATTATGTTGCAAAAAGTTTTTTCTCAAGTGTTTTATGTTTTCTTGTTTCTCCCAACTCTGGTTTATATGTTGAAGTATAAACGACATTATCAGTAAAGGATTAAAATCTGTCTAAAGGGAACAAGTAAGGTAAAAAAATTAAGACTGACTTTCCTTTTTCAATAAAACATTGGTTTATACTTTGCTATGCCTGCTTTGAAGTTGGATTATGTAGGATCTGAATGACACAAAACAGTTATTTTGTAAGAACCAGAAAGTCTATAATTCTTTTACATCTATTAGATATGCCCCTTTACTAAGGCTGGGCAAAAACATGTTTGAACTGAACTAAAGTTAACTTAGCTAAACCTAGCCTTAAATATAGTTTTTTGAAAGGTGGTTCTTTTCTAATACAAATCTTTTAACTTCAAACAAATACAGTTACTGTTTTATATATGATTTGGTGAGCTTAAACAGAAAAATTCGTGTTCAAGTTATTGTACCTGCTTCCCTGGATTTAAGTGAAGCCTTTTAATCTTTAAATATCATTCTCATACGTTTTGTAAGTCATGTAAGGTTCTCTTTATATAATAATACAATGTTATTCATCATCTCAGTTTAAATTCTGTCTTGGATGCGTGCTTCTAGAATTGATAAATCTACTTGTTTTTAGTTTTTATGCAGTAGCTGTTAGTGGAAGTGTGTACTATAGCATGAATGAAATTGTCTAATAAGAAAGTTGGACTATATGCATCTAAGAGCTGTTGGTGATACATATTGGATCATATTTTCATTATGTTATGATTGTCACGTGAGTTTAAACCATGTTGTGAACTTGTGTCAACATGTTGCTTAAAATCATTGGATTTTGATATCAGATATTTTCCAAGAAGCTGGTCTACCCCTCTGGCTGCGACCATATGAAGTTCTGTGTACTTCTTCTTACACAGCTGTTATTGAAACAATTCCAGATACGGTAATTCTGTGCTCACACAATTTAAATGTATTGAAATATCCAAGTTTTCTCTTTTTTTATTAAAAAACATTTCTGCTTTCTAGGCTTCTCTACACTCTATCAAAAGTAGATATCCCAACATCTCAAGCTTACGTGAATTCTTCAGTGCTAAGTATCAAGAAAATTCTCCTGGTTTTAAACTTGCACAGGTAATTTAGAGATGCAGAAGCAGAGTTATTTTAGACTAAACTTGTTAATCTTATAATTTGCATGGACTTCTAACAGATTTTCTCCAGTTAGGAATTTCTTGTGAATCTGACTAATCTAGGATGGGAGCCACCAACTGGGATCCACATGAATTTCACCACCCAATAAAAGTCTGTGTCGAATAGAGTGTTAAAAAATGTATTGCTAACATTTGTTGGTTGTTTGTTTGTTAGTTTTTCTCAGGTGGATTTATTGGCCTCCTTTATGTGTTTCCTTTCTTTCTTTGCAACAAATCTTTATTTAAACAAAATAAGAAGAGTTGTCTGATACCATTAAGTAAAATGCTTTGTTGAAAAATTTATTTAAGAAGTTCCTTTACGTACAAGATCTCCTTGACATCTGTTAGCACTGGGGAAACAAAAAGTATTAGGGACAGTCTGCGTTTTGTTAGCTATAGGGAATATTAGTTAAGCAGTGGTTTGTTAGCCATTTGTTTCGATGTTTAAATTTTTAGGGAGTATTACTTTTTAAAGCTGTTTGTTTAATAAATTTGCTAATTTTGACATGCATGATGAAGAACACCTTGTATTTATGTTTAAAATGGATACAATTTCACTTCTGTTATTCTTTTTTACTCTGATAATTTTGCTTTCTTTCAGAGAAACTTTGTTGAAAGTATGGCAGGATATTCCCTGGTGTGCTACTTTCTGCAGGTGTGAAAGTTCTTATTAACTGATGCCAAGTGGCAATTTGAATGATAACATTATAACATTATACTGTTGATTGTTATTGGATGCCTTCTGTTCTTCTCATTTCTCTTTTCTATTTCCTGTCATCCAGGTGAAGGATAGGCATAATGGGAACCTCCTATTGGATGAAGAAGGTCATATCATACATATTGATTTTGGCTTCATGCTCTCCAATTCACCTGGTGGTGTTAACTTTGAAAGTGCACCTTTCAAATTAACTCGGGAGCTTCTTGAGGTAAAACTGAGTTTGTTTGCTTTCTATTATACTCCCCAGATTCAAATGTCCATTTGTTTATATATTATATTTTCTCTCTACGATGATCACAAGTTCACAACAATGTGATTGTGCTTAGGTTATGGATTCTGATGCTGAGGGTGTTCCAAGTGAGTTCTTTGATTACTTTAAGGTGCTGATGAAAACTCTTTCTGATTTTTATTTCAGAGATTGTAGATGATATATGCTATTGTTAGCTCTAGTTTTTTATATGCTGCTTTGTCCTTTACATTTTAGGTTTTATGCATTCAAGGCTTCCTTACGTGTCGCAAGCACGCTGAGCGCATCATTCTTCTTGTTGAGATGTTGCAGGTAACATGAATGTCAGCTCCTCCTGTGGTTTCCATGGTCATATAATTTATAGTCTGCCTGTGTTCTGTCTGGTTGTGATTGTACTTCCAGTTTCCCCAAACAAGACAATAGGCTGCCTAGATTATGCTTCCTCAAACAACCTTGCAAACTGTACTGACTGAAAATATCTAATTATATGATGGAAACCCGAGGTCTTATTAGAAAGAATAAGGGTTCTCCCTCAAATATAGTGCCTAATTTGTAGACCTTTGACAGTCTGAGCTCCAATGGCCAAAGGCTCCAATGAACTTTAAGAGTAGCTTGTAAATGAGCCTCCTTTGGTTGGTGCATAAATTGGCTTACAAGACTCACAACTAAAACACTGTTTGGCCTAAGATAAGTAAAAAAGTATACCAACAAGTTTTTGATACATTTCTCTGTCCACTGCAATATCCTCCTCTGCACTTAACAACTTTATGTTTGGATCAATTGGAGTACTAACTGGCTTGCAGGTTATCTTCCATGTTTCTTTAAGTCAATAATATACTTTTGTTGGGATATGAAGATTCCGTTTTTGGAATGGGTCACTTCAATTCCCAATAAATATGTAGGTCTTCCTTATCTCAAATTTTGTGGCAAGGCATTGACTTAGGATTTACTGCTCCTTTTTGCGTCCCCAATTACTATAATATCATTAACATACATCAATAATATTGTTTCACCCCCTGAAACTGAAATGTTTGATGAGTAGAGTGTGATCCCCTTGACTTCGTTTGTAAACCAGATTTGTCTAACCTTGGTGAATCTACCAAATCATGCTCTTGAGGATTGTTTCAGCCCATACAAAGCCTTTCTTAACTTGCAAACAATTCCAGTAGCAACCTGAACTTCATAGCTTGGGGGCAACTCCATTTATATTTTTTCATCAAGGTCTCCATGTAAGAGTGCATTCCTTATAATGAACTGCTGCAGATCGATGATTTTCTGCCTGCTAGTGATAATATTACTTTGATCGTATTTATCTTTGCAATCGGGCAAATGTCTCCAAGTAATCCACTCCATAGGTTTGAGCGAATCCTTTGACCACTATCCATTTCCACATTCATGGGTTTGTTTCCATTACCTGTTAAATAATGCTTCAGATATAAAGGAATGTGTGGTTATACAGTTTAGGTTTGTAAGAAAGGTTTTGTGTGTAGGGGAGAATTTTTCAAAGGATAGGAAATTTGATAGAGGGTAAAGTGGTTGTTGGGGTGCTGCTGAGTGCATGTTCTGGTTCCCTTTCCAAGAGCAATGGGAAGTTCTAGGTCTAGGTTTTATCCACCCATGCCTCTGAATTTTCATATAGACAAACTCATAAGAAATATTAGAGTTTATAGGATTATAAATAGTTACCTTATGTAATGGTGGTAGGTTGGATTCTTGGAAATGAATAGATCTAGAATAAACCATATTTGTCCCAAATTTTCCACCCTCATTAGGTGCCGGTTCAGGAGGTTCATGTGCAGTTTCAAATGTCATATTTGGAACCTTGAGTTGAGAGGCTCATTTTCCTTTCTTATATTCTCCCCCTGAACATGAGGCTGCTTGAAGTAGTAGCTCTCTTGTTCATTGAAGGTGACATCTCTTGACACAATTTTTTGGATAGTGGGTGATAGCATTTATATCCCTTTTGCGTGGTTGAGTATCCTAAAAAACACATTTGACAGCTCTAGGATCCAGTTTTCCCCTTCCATTACTATGAACATGCACAAAGGATACACACCCAAATACTCTAGGTTGGTGTTTATTTGTACGGTCTAGGTATAGATAAAATGAAGATAGGACTTCCATGGGACTCTTTGATCCTAAGATTTTAGAGGGTAACACATTGATAAGATAAGTGACAGTAAGAAGTGCTTCCATCCAAAATTTCTTAGGAGCAGAGCATGATATTGAAAAAGTAGAGCTCCGATTTGTTCTAGTAAGTGTCCATTTTTCCTTTCAGGAATCCCATTCTGTTGAGTTGTGTTAGCACATAAAGACTCATGGATTATCCCCTCTTTTTGACCGAAAGAGTTGAACTCCAAATTAAAGTTGTCCTTGGCATTATCAGAACTAATTCTCTTAATATTGAATCCAAATTGATTCTTAATCATTGTGACAAACTGAATAAAAACAGAAATATTCTCTTAGGAAGCTGGTGATGTGATGCCATTTGTACTTCATGAGTACATGAAATGCAAAGTAGTTTACAAGTAATTTCTGTTGAAATTGTAGATATAGGTGGGTAGGTATTTGTTTGGTGTTGAAATTTATTGGGCACAAAAATCATAACTAGAAATTCTACGTGAATAAAGGATACGTGTTTCAACATTTTGTTGTCATTTGGTACGGAACTGGTGGATGACCAGTATCTACCATACTGTAGACCTACTGAAATATAGTAGTTGTTTTAGGAAATAGGCAGGGGATGGAAAATGGGAAAGATTGTTCTTGAACAGGGCTCTGGAATCAAGGTTGTATGTCTTGAAAGTGCTGTTCCAATTGATGAACTAAGGCAGGAAAACCTCCTTTCTCGCTATGCGTTAATTTTCCACAGAAAGAGTGGTTACCTTTTTTTCTTTCTTCTTCTCGTAAATGATGTTTGATTGTAAACTTCTAGACTGGTTCATCTAGCAAAATAGCCTCATGTTTCACTTATATCAAGTGATAAGATTAGTCTTTTTTTCTCAACTAGACACAAGTGTCTCTTGGCTCACTTTTTTTGTGTGCATGTGTAGATCAAGAAATACTCTCCTGACTGCATGTTGGATTTCCTCTAAATCTCTTTTTTTTTGGGTAATGTTGGAATCAGGATTCAGGTTTCCCATGTTTTAAAGGTGGTGCTCGTACAATACAGAACCTACGAAAGCGATTCCATCTCAATTTAACTGAAGAGGTTTCAATATTAATAATGGTACCTACTTAAATGTAAATTGTTTTTGGGTGTGATTATTAAGAGGGTTGTAATCTCTTTGGCAGCAATGTGTCTCCTTGGTGCTTTCACTCATCAGCAGTAGCCTGGATGCTTGGAGGACACGGCAGTATGATTATTATCAGAGGGTTTTGAATGGAATATTATGAGATAGCTTGTTATGGTGATCACTTGCTTTTCCTCTTTTGCCAACCCTTGTACAGTGAATGCTCATCAATTGCTATTACATTCTTAAGTAGCTAAAGGGGAAGGTTGGTTAAGTGTAAAATGGCTTTAAAGTTTTCAACAGAGAGAAGAATTAATAGGTGAGAACGTGAAGCCTCTTTTCCCCATGAAGATCCTAACTCGTCAAAAACAGTGGACGAGTCTATATTTACTGGAGCTGGGCTTCCTTATTTCATTTCCTTCATATCATACAAATGAAGCTCTGCTGCTTGGAGAAGTTGCATTGGCCTCCTAAATGCAGGGAGACAGTGCAGAGTGTACAGTGATTTGAGCGGGACAGACCACATTTAAAATGAGTTTTGAAATGGTTGTTGGGTAAATTGAAAGTGTGTTAAAAGTGTTGAGCGGATACTGACCTAGTATAATTTGAAATGACCTTGTGAAGGAAATGATGGGAGGCCTAAGTGTATGTGTAGGCGAACTCCGCTGTAATTTTTCCTGATCTCCTTCTCAGATGTTTAATAGCGTCTGTCTTCCCAGAGTGATCACGTGACCTTGAAATTTGTGATCCAGATTCTTTAAAGATGATTGATTGTATTATGCCCTTTGGTGAAATTTGTCTCACCTTCATATCAATCGTATAAAGTGTTTCAGGTTTGGTGGCATTGTATCTGAATCTGTACAGGTAAACCTTGACTTTTGAATATCTTATTACAAATTTAATTTCAGCAAGTGGTGTTAATTGGAAATAGTTTTATCAGAATTATTCTGCTGATCAACATATCATGTAATACAAGCTTAAATCTTGTTGTCAAGCTTATATTAATAAGAATACTTAATTTGGTTCTCTCATCGTTAAATAAAATTGACTCTGATACGAAGAAGGAAGGCCAAATTTACATCCTTTAAAACCTGCTTAAAGCAGTTACAAATACTGAAAAACTAAAATATTCATATAAGATAAATATCAGATTTATAATCTAATAAATGGCAATTCAAATACGTACTTAAATAAAGAAGATTGACTAAATCCTTTTTTACGTAGTAAAATGCTAACCATATCGTTGTCTCATTCTTGATATTGTCGGGTTAAAACCAAGCATTTAAAGAAACAAATCTATTCAAACCGTGTTTCTTTTTTCATTGTGATTTCATGAATATTAATAATAATAAAACGTAAAACTTCTTATCCAAGTCTTGTGTATATCCAACAAAATTCAATAAAAAAAATCTTATGATTATGAATGAAAATCCTGCTGATAAAAAAAAAAAAGAATGAAAATCCTCTTAATAAACATTTATGAGGAAAAAATAAATGCAAAATGGCTCCATTTTATGCAATAAATTAAAATCAATTTATCTATAATAGTATATAAAATCTTAGATGGGATAATTATTATAAAAAGCCATTAAAGTTCTTAAGTTAGATTAACTTGTAAAAAAGAGACAATATCCCATTATTATTAAATAACAATAAATTCATATTGTATTTTTTTATTAAATTTAATTAAATATAATGACAGTTTAAAATTTCAATTATATAATACTATATATAAATTTCTTTAAAAACCAAACTTTCAGTCATTTTTAATTCTCTAACACGATTTATTAAATTAAAAAAAAAGTATAAGTTATACGGACATACTTAAGTTTTGTCCATTATTTCTTGATACTTTTTTTTCTATTTTAAACAATATTACTTTAACTTTTTTAAAATACAGAAAATTTTAATTATTAGAAAAATATTATTCATTATACTCTTAAAAAGTGATAAGTGTTAAAATTAAAATAATTTCGTGCTATCACAAGAAACTTTGAGAAAAATGTAAATGATCTAAGATATATATAAAAAGAAAACATCTTTATAAATACTTATACGAAAAGAAAATAGGAAATATAATAATTTTATTCAAAGTTGATACAAATTAATTTATAAAATTCTTTTACATACATTTTTTTAAAACTTGTTTACTGCTATGCTCCTCCACCTACTAGTAACACTCCCTCACTTTCCTTGCAACTCTAATTTTCATACACAGAGAGAGAGAGAGAGTCGTAGTTCAATTTCCTTACAAAATTTCACCCTTCTCACTCGTCCCAATTCCGTTCACAACCTCAATTTTCTTCTTCCTCTCTCTCTCCTCTCTTCCTCACATACTCATCCGAGCTTCTTCGCTCCTTCCCTCTCTCCAATCCATCCATTTTCCTCTTAGGGTTTCACCGTGCCGATGTCTGTTTACCTCGAAATTGGAGTCTCTTTATCCATCATCGGCCACCGCTCCTGCTTCACTCACCGTGCCAGCCTTCGCTGTTACTCCAGGATCCCCTTTCGCCACTGGACTTGACACGTCTCTCTACCATTTTGGGTTTTCTTTTCTTTTGCTTCCCTTCCACACGTCATTCCTGAAATACTAGTTATCGTTGTTCACGCACCAGGTTTCATTTCAAATTTAGAAACTAAAACAAAAAAAAATCAAAACGAAAGCGTTGTGTAGTGTTTTATTTTCGATTCGATGGCTGTAACGAAATTGGTACCGGGGTTTCGGTTCAACCCCTCTGGTGTCGAGTTGGTCGTGTACTTTCTGAAGAGGAAAGTGATGGGGAAAAAGTTCGTTGGTGGTGTCATTACTGAACTTGACATATACAAGTATGCTCCCTGGGATCTCCCAGGTACATACCCCAATTTAGCTTAGTTGTGTCATGTTCAATTAGAAAAAATTTCTTCCTAAACAGCTATGGATGAAAAAATGAAATGGTTTGAGATTCTCTAAAACTAAAATCAAATTCTGCACTTCTGTAATTTGGAGAAGTTAGAGTGTTTCTATGAAAGTTGAGTGCATAAGTTGATTCTAGCTTATAGAAAAGTTCAATTAATTTCGTAATCTTATTTTTTTAAATTGGTAAATGATTATGGAGGAGCTTATTCAAACAGGACTATTGACTGCGTCCTTTTGTTTGCTTGAAATTAATAAGGTTACTTTTTGGTGGATTTTTTTTCAGATAACTCTTGTCTAAGAACTGGGGAATTGGAATGGTACTTTTTCTGCCCGCTGGAGAAGAAATATGGCAGTGGGAGTAGGATGAAACGCTCTACTGAAATTGGGTACTGGAAAGCTACTGGGAACGATAGAGTTGTTCAGCACAATAATCGAACAGTGGGGATGATTAGAACACTGGTATTTCACCTGGGTAAATCGCCTATAGGAAAAAGAACTGATTGGGTTATGCATGAGCATAGGCTTGAAGATAAGGACCTTGCTGACAAAGGAATTGTCCAGGTATCCTTATACAGCTTGATTATTATGTACTTTTAAAATGTTTTATAAAAGGGCTCTTACAGTTTATTATGAATTGTCTGATGTATGGAAGTTTGTAGAAGTTGTGCCTTTGATTGTGAATGCATGTAAAATAAGGATTTGTGGGATCATTCTTGCTACTCTTGGTAGTATCTTTGAATGCTCTAATTTAGGGTGGCTATATGCTTCCACCTATTGTGTTGCTGGTGGCATCAAAAAGGGAATTTTGTTGTTTCAATGTTTTGCCTTGTACCTGTTGAGAGATTTATTGTCTATTTGTATATAACTAAGTTTGCTGCCTTTCACGCATTCTTTATATCAGTTGCTGATTTTTACATCTTGTTATCCCTCTGAATGTATTTTAATTTGCTCTCCTGATGTATTTTTGTGATAGGATTCCTATGTGGTCTGCAAAGTATTTCAAAAGGACGGTGCTGGTCCCAGGAATGGTGCGCAATATGCAAGACCATTTAATGAGGAAGAGTGGAACGATGTAGAACTGGAAATACCTTTTAGTGCTTCAATTGCACCAGTTCCCATCTTGCCTATGATATCTGATGCTTCTGTCCGAAAGGACAATCCCCTCCCTGCTAGTGGATGTACATCATGTCTATCAAGATCAATGCCTTCACCTGGCACTGCTGATCCTTCTGATCCAAATGATCAAGCTGTTAACAATGATGATGAAGATATTTTACGCATGCTTGATATTTTTAAAGATGGTGACAAATTGTTTGAGGTTGGTATTTATTTCTTGTTTGTGTGTTCTTTTTTGAAATGCTAGAAGCCTCTAATGTTTGTTTTTCTTTCTGTTATGCTTCAGCACTTCTTATTTTCTGTAGTCTCTATGATCGTATTTATCCCCTTGTATTGTCTCCATAATTTATTCCATTGTCTTTTTATCATTTGATTGTGGTGTATGGGTTTATGCTAGATATCTGTGGAACGTGAATATATTCTTGTTACCCCTGGATATATTGTATTAGACATTACACTCTGGTTTTGCTTTCAGTGCACACGCTATTCTTTTTAGGGTTATGTTCTGTTTTATACTCTTATCAGAAATTATAATTTGAAGGATTTAAGTCCCCTATGCTAAATGCCATAGTTATCTATCTAATCCTTATGCTTTTTGAGCCAAGTGTCACCCCTCTTAATTCTGTTTAAAAATGCTTTCCTCAATCTTATGGTATTTGTGCTTAGTTCATGAAAGAAAGTCAGTTAAATGAAAAGAGTTTTTAGCTTTCTAAAAAAGTTACATGTTTTTTTTTTAAAAAAAATAGAGTGCATCAGTTCAATTTAGTTATGCGAGAAGTTTAATTTATTTTCTTGTCTTAATATTTATGAAGAAGTTTTTGAAAACGTAGCAATATTATATATGGAATTTCTTCTTTGTCCAAAAACTTATTGAGTAGCTTTTGCAGATTTTTTTTCTGGAATCATGATAACAATGAGATTTGAAACTTTATCGTTCCACTAGCCTAATTCCAGTGTTTATTTATCTGAACTCTAAGCCTATATATCGCATTTTGTCTTGTAATATGCTTGTGTGTACTCATTTATTGATGTTGGTTTTTATTCTTGTGGGATAACAGGAGGCTAATAATGATCTAGAAAACATTGCTGAAGGTGTACCACTTTTAGATGAACTTTTCGTGGGGTTGAAAGACTACTTGGCTTCTTCTCTTGCCGGTGTTTCCTCTTGCCAGAATGCTGAATTTAATACCAACGGAATGGTTACTACAGGTGATGTCGATGACTTGGACTTTCTAGAGTTAACTGACCTCGACATGCCATTGTTCTTGCCGAATACACAACCTTGAAGCTAACAATATTCGCAATAAAGGGGTTGTTTTGGTGATGACTTATCACTGATCTTTGGCAACTAGCCAGATGGCCATTTAAATAATTGTTTTATATTTAATTATATGTTTGGACTAAATTTGATTTTGATCTTTCAAATTTAAAGGTAATTATTTTGTCCTATAATTTGAAAACAGTCTGTTTGGCCATTTATCATCCACTATACTATCATAAATTGGGGACCAAAGTATTCTATTTCTAAATTAGGAGAAAAAGAAATGATCAAATGCAAACATGACCCAAATTTGAGGTTATCAGATATTGAAGCCACTGTTTTAAGCTATTCTGCGCCTTGAACTTTGACACTCCCAAGTCCTTGAGTGATTGTTTGTATGTGTGCATTTTTCATTTTAGAATTTCCTTCTCTTGAAAAAATTGTTTATTTCAACATATTCATTTCTGAAACATGTTATCGTGATATGGTCGAGATAGACACTAAATTCCGAAGGCCTTGGCATCTGTCATAGTATTGGTTAAGGATGGCCTAAAGGTACATAGTAGAATAAATTTCAACGCCCTTGGTTAGATATGCAGATGCGAACTTTCGCCCAAGTCGATCAGATGAAAAACTGTTTGAGAATTTGTTCTTAAATCACCCGAAATATATGTTATAATCGTGTTTAAACATGATTTTACCATCAAGAAGTTCTTTAATTCTAACTCCAATTTATCCCTTCTAAAAACTAAGGGGAAAAGTGCGGTGTCCGACATGTCCATCCCCATTTTTCATAAATAGTCTCAACAAATGTACAAATGTTATAAAATAAATTAATGGATACAAACAAAATCTAGCTACAGCTCTTGATTCAATGCAGGTTGAGATTCTCAGCAATCACGGCTTTGGAGGAAGCTAAATTTCCAAATATTTGTCCACGAAAACATATCCTTATTCCATTTACACCCAAGTGGACTCAATCAAGCTGCAAACATGGGCAGCGCTCTTAGACTTAAGGTTTTAATTCATCTTAGTCAACAAATAACGCAAGGGAGTAAATCTAGAAAACTTGATGCCAGTTAGTCAAGAAGCTGCTAGGATAGTGATCCTACGTAACTAAGTTATTCAGTTCAAATAATTTAGAATCTCTACACACTACAAAAGACAAACCACGATACCATCTATCTTGATTCAACAGCCTCAGAACCTCTTAAAAAAGATCTCCGCCACCAAATTTGGAATGCCTTGCCCATATTTGGGCACTCGGTGCCATGTCTTGAGAAATGCCGAAACCATTCCATAAACAGCACATGCTGCTGCTTTAAAGGTAAAGTAAGGAGTGTCTGCCCCATAGACTCTTCCAAGGCCTTCATATCAAGCCCTTTTTTGCATCTTTGAAGCCAACCAAAGTCCAACAGCATAGGTCCAAACCATGCTTGGAGAAGCCCTGATCTAGATTCCAAAGGGCATTGCAGTTTTCTTGTACCCATAGCAACAAATAGGATTGCTGAGACTCTACTGAGCTCATATCTTATCATAGGGGATGCAATGTCATGCATTTGAAGAAGCTTTTCCTGATGTGCCCATACATCCACAAAGTCCTCTGCCACTTGGCCATCGAGCATAATTTCAAGCAACCAGTTGATGTTATCAACCTGTCTTGAGATGCGCTCAATCAGAGGCTTGCTCGTGTCTTTTGTGATCAACCTCTCAGGACGGATGGTATCTGATGCCTCTTCAAAGAGACTGGTAAGTGAACTCAAACACGAGTCACAAACAGCAAATAGATCCTCCTTGCTAAGGTCAAGATGGTTCTTCTCATACACAGAACTTTTGCAAAGAAGACCCTTGACTAGTGACTTCATTTCAGTTCTGGCATTTGCATCCTCAGAAGTGCTGATAGACCAAACAAGTTGTTGTGCCACATGTGGCCGGGAATCTACTGAGTCGTGCAAGTACAGTCTTCCCAAAATGTCACTTGTTGTTGCATCATCGAACTCAAATCTTGCGAAAAGGCTCCTCAGTTTCTCTTCTTCCTCCTCGGTCCAAGGAACTGCCTCAAGGTACTTCAAACAACACCGAACGCCCTTAGTGAACATAATTCCTGCTGAAACCTAGTAATATATATCAGATCAACCTCAGTCAAAGATTAAGTGCAAGTTTCTATGCACGTTAAATCATCCCAAATAATATTGAAGTATCAACTATTCTAATTTAATACAAGCATTTCTATATGTGATTCCATATAGTGAAACTGATTCTAGACTTCAAATTCATTTGTATTAAAAGAATTTTAGATAGCTTTTGTACAAAACAAGTTTATACTAAGTTTTATGGTTAACATGTATTTAGACTAAAAACATTCAAACATTTATAAGTTCCCTTCAAAATTAAGAACTACCCATGTGCATGCTCAGCTCTAAATGGAGTTGTTTTAACATGGAAAACTTTATAGCAAGTTTTTTCAAGGGACAGGACTATTCTTTAATTCTACTCCAACTTGATAAGATATGTTGGTAAAGTTTCTTCTCCAAACCAATTGTATATTCAAATCTTGAAGTCGAGATCAATGATAAGACTAAAACAACCCCTTTATTCACTCGTTGCAGGTTTTGTTATATATGGTCAATAGTTCCAAAATATTTTCCGTCACAAAAGATTTCTACTTAACTTCATGCCACTGTGTGAAACGACCAGCCACAACAAAATCATTTTGTCAAACGAAAAACATGCAAATGTAAGTAAAAGGAACAGTGATCAAAAGATCAAGAAATAGGAACCTCTAAAATGTCAATGGAGCGATAAACGCCAACGTTTATGAGCCTCTTGGTGATGCAATCATCATCTTCAAACATAAGCTCAATGGTGTCACAGAACACACCCAAGTTCTCCACCTCCATCGTCGCTCCTCCCCCACCTCTCTTGCAATCCGCTATTAAACCCGCAAACACCTCCGAGTTCGCTCTAAGAACCTCCGAGTCCACCTCCATCACCATGCTTCCCCCGTTCTTCCCTCGCAGATTTAGCTTCACGTCCATCGCTGCCGCCTCTGCCACCGGTGGCGGCGGCGGAGACGGAGCGCGAAAGCTATGGGATCGGAGTTGCGACACTGCGGGGGTGGGATCGGAGTCAATGGGAGAGACTCTTCCCGGCGACAAGATCCGGCGCGGGTCGATTCGACCCACGATGGGGAACCCAGATTTGGCGCTCTGAGGGGAGTTCGGGACCGAAACGCTGCGTTTGGGAAAGGGTTGTGCTTTGTGAGACGATTTGGAGATTGAGGTGATTTCGGGGCTAGATGGAGGGATTGCGAACGAGCAGCACCATGCTCGCCGCCGAGGCTTCCGGCGGGAACACCGTTTCATGGGTGAAGTCACCGTTTATAGAGAGAGAGAGTGAAGTTGTATTGTGTTTCTTCTTGACAATGGCAATGATTTATTGGACTCTCATTTTAGTTTGTGTTTGGGTGGGAAAAACGAGGACACCTTTCTTCTTCTTCTTTTTTTTTTCTTTTCTTTTTCATTTCTAAGTTGAGACTTCACCATCAACATTTCGGAGAAGTTTTCTTTTTACTATTTTTTACTTATTTGTGTTATGCCACTTATTGTGCCCTCTTCTGGTATATACCTACACTCTACCGTTGCAGTCATACACAATATTTTATTCCAATTTATCCAGGTTTTCTTAATGAAACATGATGTTATAGATAAAAATAGAAGATGAATATAAAGGAATATTTTCCTTTTTTATATGGGTAGTTTTGTTGAAAGTTTGTTAAAAGAAGGTGTTTAAGGATTAAGATGTGAGGAAAGGTGGTTGGGCCTAACATGATTGCATATGCATTTGAGTGATAAGAAAGTGACAAGAGAAGAAGTGATGATATGATGAACAAAGCATCATTTTGGGAAAATGTTGAAAGGGTTTATGAGTTGCAGAAACCAATGCCATCCAACAGCATAAAGCCATAGACAAGCAGCGCCAACCATGGAACCTGCCAAATTCCCATATCTATTACTCAACAACCAAATCATCATAAACCCTCAATTTTTCAATATAATCATTTAACTTTACAATAATAAAATGAAAAATAGTGTTAAATATAAAAACAAATTAGACATTGGTTTCTTCTGTGCAACTTAGCCATAGATAAAGTTACTAAATATTTTGTACCAATAAAATGGACAATTAAAATTAAAATTAGCAACTTTATTTCACGGACATAAAATTAATTAAAAATATTAACAAAACACAATTTAGTATCATATAATTCTTAATTTACTGTTTAACTTTAATGTGGCATCAAATGTTTTGTTAATTCTTTGTTGTACAAGATACTTGAATTCTTTGCCATTAACTGTGACTTGAAAACATAATTCACGGGCCTAATATTTGATTAAGAATATTAAAGAATCAATTTTGAATTTAAAGGAAAATTAAAAGAATCAAATATTAATTGCTTCAGTAAATTATTTTAGCCTTATTTTTTACTGTTTCATAGACAAGATTTTGCATAGCCTTCACACTCTTTAACCAAAAAAATAATGAAAGCATTTAACAAAGGAGAGACAATAAATACTTTGATTGTGCAATTACAATAATAAACAAATGAAGTATTGTACACTACTGTTTAAGTTAACTCAATATTACTTCACTTTTCTTTTTAAAATATCTCGAAGAAGACACCAACTTTATATCAATCAATCACTGTGCAAAATAAGAAGCGTTTTTATGCTTTTTTTTATAACCATGTTATTAAGCTGAGACATAGATAAGATCTGTGATCACTAATTTTTACTAAACAATTTAACTAATTATCTATAATGAAATATTCTCTTTTGCTACATTTTTTTTACTACAAAACGTAAAGACACTCAATTTAAGAGGACTGAACAAAGATTCACTCAAAATAATGATTTGTTGGTTGAATACATATTCAGTATAATAATATTCTAAATACAAATGAGTTCAGTTTACATATTGGTCAATTCTTATTTCACCTCCATAGATTTTTTTTTCTGCATTTTTATTATTAATACAAAATTTCCTTTTAATTTTTTTTATATTGTACAATCTAAAGTGAAAAATAATTTTCTGGTGTAATTCAAAATTCTGCCGCGTTATTTGGTGTTTTATTATATAATCTAAAATTCACTTTTTTCTCTTAATTGCATAATCTGAAATTGCAATCCAGAAATCAAAAATGAATTTTGTAATCTAAAAATCTTTTTTATACTGAAAATGACTCATGCCAAAAAGAAAAAAGAAAAAAAAAATTATGTTCGAAATACATTTGCTTTCCGTTCAGCCCATTTTAACGGATTCCAAAGTCCATTTAGTAAGGAACCCATATCATGTCTAGGCAATTACTTCCTGCACCATATCACTGCACCCAATTTCAATGGAAAAGACGAAAATGACCTTAATGTATTATTTTTTATATTACGGATTTTCTTATCCGGATGGGCTTTTGATTTTTGTTTCTGGATTTTTATATCCAGAACACAAAAAATTCTTCCAGATATATTTTTCTGGAATGTATTATTTTTTATTCTGGATTTTTATCTCCGGAATAAAAGTTATTGTTGGAATTTTTTAAATTGTGTTGGGTGCAGATTGGAAAATGTTGGGTGTAGGAAGAATTTGCCTCATGTCTAATTTGGAGCCCAATCTTTGTAACCCTAATGGGCTCATGACTCGGGCCCAATACATCCAACAACTCCCAATTGAACCTCGGGATCCCAAACATATTAAAGCTTTTCTACATTTTCCTAATTCATATTTTCAATAAAATAGCTAAACTTTGGTATTGGCGAAAAGTTGGGAAATGAAAATGGTGAAAAGAAAAAGAAGAGAAGGAATCAGAAAGTTTGAGAGGAATCCGAAAGCGAATCATAGAATAATTGACCCTAACAGAATAGAATATTATTATTGATGAATCCAGCAAAAGAAATCCAGGGAGTCACGTGCATGCAACATCGTGGGCCTCAAATTGGGCCCAACAAATCTTACGTCTCCATCAACAACGATTCACAGCATCGCATGCGTCAAGCAACGTGGCCGAAGCCCAAGGCGGTGACCGTCCACCGATTCTTCCCGTCTCAACTATTATCATCAAACACGTACGTAACTGCAAAGACAAGAAAATCAACCATATTCCCACGCTATTTTCTTTTGTTTTCCACTTTTAGAAACCATACAAAACACGTTGCCATGACCTAGGTGTTTCCATTTTCTCTATTCCTACAACGTCATCTTCAAGTGCCATCTGTCTCATCACCCACCAATCCATGCTGCCACGTGCCCCCCACCTTCTTCCTCGCCACGTTGTTGCGTGCCGTCATAATAGACCGCCATCAATGCCTCGCTTCCTCCTCTGTTCCTCACCTATATAAGTCACCCACTTCAATGTGCTTCGTTGTTTCCATGGTAACAACTACACCACCGTTAAGAAACACTGAGAAGCTTTTCTTATTTTATGTTCGGCTTTGCATTTTGCTATCAGGGAAAGAGAAGAAAATGGAGGCACCCATGTTACCCCTTGGAAGAACTTCGTCAATCGAAAGGGAGCCCAGAACTCTTAACATCCACCAGATTCAATCGGCTAGGGTAACTCATGCATCCTTCATTTCTTTTAATCTGTTCTTCTGTCACGTCCTTAACAGGATCTAATGTTGGGGTGGTGGATTTTAACAGGAATTAGCAGTATATATATTGAACACAAAGACCATAGAAGAAGCTTCCAGAATTTTCACTGAGGTAAATATACGTGTATCCACTTCTGCTCCTTTATCTATTTACTACAATTGTTGAAAAATATGTTGATTTGAAGACATGCATGCATGATACATACTAAAGCTGAATTTTTCCTTTTATGGTAATTTTGTACTTGGTCATGCAAAAGGAGGGTGCGTGAGTTTTTAGTTCACTCAAATTGCAACCAAAAGAGTACACAAACTCTTTACTTTACATAATAAGTTCTTATGTAAGATAAAGTGTTAAGGATTTTAGTTAAATATTGGTATAGGGGTTGCAACCAGTGGTGAGTGGGGCTTGCTGCTTAGGATCCGACACGAGAATGGACATAGATTTGGATGAAGAACTGGAACTGATGAACTCCAAAGACGCAACGACACAAGCAGTCTCAGAAGCAGCATTCAGGGACATAGCATCAGCACCTTTCTAGAACAATAATTTAACAACTCAATTAACTTTGAGTTCCTAAATCAACATGCGTTGCATTCTGCAGTAGTTCTAGAATATTGTACATACCTTGAGTTGAGGTTTTGGGTTCCCAAAAATTTCATTTGATTCGTTATCCCTTTCTATTGGATGCTTTTCCAACGTGTTGGGTTGTTTAACTGCCTCATTCTGCATGTTTAAGTACACGACAAGGCAGTGTAAAATAATTGAAACTGGATTATATATATATTCAAAATCATAGGCTGTTTGTTGAAGTGGAACAATATAATTTGTCTTTCATGAATTTGATTAGTTAAGTTTCAAAAACCGAAAGCTATATATAATATAATATTGTAATGCAATCTGATATCGTTAGTGGAGAACCTCGTACTCTTGTCTGACAAAGATTGGAAGAGGAAAGAGATGAATTAATTAACAATTGAGATGAAAATGAAATGTTGTACCTGCACAACATCCAGCTGGTAAGAGATCCACTGGGGAAAAGGTATAAAAAACTATTTTACCCTACCTTCACCTAATTATGTCCTTTTCTGCATAAATACACTTACTCGAAGTAGAAAAGGTGAATACAAATAAACTTGTCTGTGATGAATAATTTTGGTTTATCAAATTTAAAATTTTTTATTTTATCAATATAGTGTGTCTAATTGTTAAGAGGTTTAACACAAATAATTTAATATATGTTATTTTAGTGTTATTATGTCAACATTTTCTGTTAATATCGAAGGCTGTATTAATGCTGCATCAAAATTATTTAATTTTAGAAAATTAAATGATTAAATATGTTTTTGAAATATTTTCATATTCAAACAACTTCAGTTGTTTTTCATCAATTTTTCTCTCTCTATAGTTTCTCATCAATCAAATAGAGCGCATGTCCTAATTTTGTATTTAACGAACTGGATAAATTTAATATTTAAAGAAACACACTTGATCAAGTAAGTAATTTTTCTTAATGTTAAAAAATATTTAATCTATCTAATTAGGCTTAGGGAGCTTTGGCTGGTTTTTTTCTTATTATTATAAGTAGCTTCGAACTTGCAATTCAGTAGTATTATTTTGCAACAATTTACTTATGATAAAAAAGAATATATTTTTTTTATCAGAAAAATTAAAATATATGATTTGTATTGATCTTCTCTTAGCTCTCGATTTAATTTCCGTGAGTATTCACAAGATTTTGATTTTATTACACCTTGAGTTCGTGTTTGATTCATGAAGCATGAATACAAACAATCACCAACACTGTATTGAAACATTTATGATCTTCAAAATATAAGACAACAAGATGTTATTATCAGAAAATTTGCATAGAGGACAAGAAGATCTGGATGTATTGATGGTGAGAAAGTCGAAAAATGAGTAATATAGAGTCTAAAGAAAAAATAAAACGTGTTTTATAAAAGACTACTTGATAAAAAAAACATATAAGGAATATCGAGATAATTGATTGAATATATGTAAAAGAAATTTGGAAATAATGTTTATATTTTTCTCGTAAGTTAGAAAATAAAGAAAAAAGATCTCAAATAAAAGAGTTGTTAATCGAAAAATGACTTATAATATGATTTGTTGATTGACATATATAAAGACTTAGAATAACATAAACTTACAATTAGAAAGTGTCATTTCGAAGATATTTTATTCTTAAAGCCTCCTAACTTGTAATGAAATTTTATGATGTTGGCTTCTACAAAAAGAACATTTTAAACTGCCCAAATATATACTCAAGCATAAACCAAGTTCTGTAGCTTTGATGATTAGCATTCTACAAAAAGAATATTTTAAACTGGCCAAATATAGTCGAGCATAATCCAATTCCTGCAGCTTTGATTAGTATGTTGGACTTTTGGTTCCTGCTAAAAGTGTCCTTTATTTTGAAATATCAACATAGTTGAGTCATGCCAAAGATTGGTCTATGAAATTTTACGTTGCAGCTAACAGAGCATCTTGCACCTCCAATGGCCCAAGTTAAAGGGCTTCAAGATTGAGAGACAGTGTTGTAGTCATTTGTGTGAGGTTGACATGTAACTGCTACGAGAGGCTGCTATTACGTCTTTTTTTTTTTTTTTTTCTGCAAATCAAAACAGATAACCTTCCTTGGCTAATTTGCACTACTTCTTAATTTTCCTTTCAGTTACCAGAAAACACCAAGGATAACAAAAAGTGTAACGGGCCAATGATAAATATTGGAACTGAAAACAAACCAGAAAGCCCGGGATGAAGAAACATATATAAGCTAGGTAATTGTTCTCAAATAGAGAAGAGGATACAAGGACCTGTCAAAAGAAAAATGATTGTTGGCAGCTTAGTTTTTAGCCATATCCATGACTTGAGTTGAACATGTGGAAAACTTCCTTCACATCTATATTTATTTGTTTAAAAATTACTCTATTCCTATAATCTCATAAACTCCTTATCCACATTTTTTTCCATGCCATGTTTTGTTTGTAATTTATATGAAGAAGATGAAACTGTTCAAAATGAGTATTATTATGTTGGACAATATTCTGGATACTAATCCAATTGTAACAAAACTTCCAGGCAGCAAATGCAATTTCACACCTAAAAACAAATGGGGTATAATTTTTACTTTTAGATGGCGGCAAAGAGGGAAAAACATGCTATCATTCAAACATATTCCTTCTCTGTTACAAATTTCATTATCAGGATTTGTCCAGCTTATTACCTTCCCCACAATCCTCCTTTGATTTGTTGAGATAAAGTATAATCTAGGAAAACTATGTCTGAGTTGTATTCTCCTAACCAATTGAGCTCCCAAAATCTAGCTCTATTGCCTGCACCTATTTTCTAACCTATTGACTTATCAACCTAACTTTGATTTCTTCCCTCTCCACACACTTTGTGTGGAAAAGAAATTACAAAAGCATTGATTGAGAATATATATTAAAAAATGGAAAAAGTCCAAAAAGCAACCTTATGATTGTCATTTACACTTTCGGGTTAGAAATTTTAACATGGTGAATTTTAACAATTGTCAAGTATAAAATTTAGGAGGGGAGAAGATGGTATAATTCAAGACAATGCTTTGGGACTAAAAAACACTCACCCCTTAAGACTTATGTAAAATGAAAATGAAAAGTGCAAAAAACAATTACTTTATAATTTCTGCCATTAATTGCATTACAATATAATATTAGAAATTTAAGCAGGATAGATTTTATTAATTTGTATTGTGTTCTTTAATTTGATGACTATATACAAGTTTTCCTTATTAAAAATATCTATATTATTCTAACAATAGTTCTTCAATTATAGTATAGATTTGATTCATTACTATATTTTAACATTTAATAATTTCTTTTATAAAACTGACATGCTAAGCATCAAATTTCATAATAATTTAACTAAAAACTTATTTGGTAAATTATAATCAGTTATAACATTCATAATATGTGAATCTGGTAAAGTAATTAAACAAATAATTAAAATGATTAAATAGTAATAATATATTAGAATGACTTACAAACTTAAATAAAAGTTCAGTAATATCGGATTATAAAGTCATTTATTGGTGTTGTAAAAATTATAATTTTTATTTTTTTCAAAGATTTCATTTACATAATTTTACTATTGTTGTTATATCTTGTGCATTTTAGAATTGTGTTATCTATAAACGTACTATGCACAAAATTTTGGTTTATTTCAGCAATTAGGGTAAAAGTTACGTGATGGTGCAATAATAAGCGTTAAAGAAGCGATTATCCTAACAATTTTAGCATTGCCTAATTTCCATTTCTGAAACTAAGACAGTAATATACTGGACTAGTAATTCCTTCTGTCAATTATTCTAAAATTTCCACTATTGCCTACATGGTCTCAGCCAATTGTGACATACATGTGTAACTGCGGTTTTCAATTTCCAAAAACAAGGATAATATCGTGTCACGTGACTCAAGAATTCATTGACTAGCATCCTTTCAGAGTCATGGACCAAACATGTCATTGCTTCTCTAAGACTCTAACCAGTAATCTTGGAGTTCCTAACACTAACTATATCTTTTTACAAAAATTGAAAAATACAAAATGAAAGTAGGAGTACAAATCAGACGCAACAACTGTCATAACATGTGCCCAGGGAGTTTAATCTGTTTCGTTATAAGATCCAACTCAATGCTCTTCAGAATTCATGAAATTATCCAACACTATATCGAAGAATTCTTCGTATGTACAGTCTCCATCTGCAGTCTGCTACATCATAATTTCGGATTTTTTTCTATGCAGCAACATTCATCTCATCTTCTGTCTAGACTCTGTAACAAGATAACTGAAAAGGATTTAGTTGTCTTATTTATTCTTCTTGCCACCAGACAGAATGCGCTGGATTTGAAGCCCTCTGCTGAAAGCTTGATTGTATAGCAGTCTAGTTTGAAATTCTGAAACAAATGGGAACCAAGCCAGTATGGCCACTGGTGCAAATATAATCACTCCCAGCACGTATTCATACCCTCTTGATAACGCTTTTATAGCCCCCCACATTCCAATTCCCTTCACCAGGGGTTTACATGCTTGACTTATCTGCTCATATATAACACACCAGGCAAATCAGAAAGATGTAATTTTTCATTAGCAAGATAACAGTAAAAGAAATCACGGGGAAAGCTTCTCTAATAATGGCATGAACTAGGAAGGAAAAATTAATTTACTAGATTTTTGAAATATAATAACAAAGAAATATTGCTCTTTTCCCTAAACTAGTAATTTCCTGTACATTAGAACTAAATTTATGGAACAAAGAAAGATAATTTAATTAAACCACCCTGGAGTAATGGCTGTAAAAAGCTCAAGTACCAAGAGAAACCGTAAGGGCCTAACATACTTTTCGGGTCAAATGTTTTGAGACCCAATTAAGGTCAAGTTGTATGTTCAATATCATCAAATGAAAGAAATATACATCAAAACAAGAGGAAATGACTACTAAAAGAAGTACCTGCATAAATGCCCAACCTGTCGGCATAAAGGCTAGGAGGCTCACAAAGATGTCACCAATTGTGAGACTCAGTAGGGTAAACATCAAGACGAGCATGACAATAATTCCAATAAACAGAAAAAACTTGAGGAGACGAAACATCAGTTGGAAATCTGCACTGAACGTCTTTCTACCCAAGGATACTATCTGCAGTTTCAGATGCAAAATTGCTACCAAGTAATTAATAGAATAATTATTAAGATCAAGCATAAGAAAATGATTTAACTCATAATGAACCGTCCGATGATTGAATACCGACCTTCAAGATGACTATGGCGACTGCTACCACTAGCCAGGACAGACCATAAACCTGAGAGAGAAAATGCATGTTAGAAAGTTATTATCTTATTCTTATATACACACCCGTGCCTTTTATTTATTTTTCTTTCTTGTTTAATCAGGGAGGGTGATACAGAAATAAATTCTCTTCTGACCAAGGAACTTCTTTATCTAAAACGTATATTAGAATATAGTATGGATAGATGTGTGCAGTTAAACCCTGAGAAGAAGATACAAAAATTTGATTTGAAAATGTGAAGTATACTTAAATTGGTGAGCAAAATTACCGTGATGCTCTTATCAGACCTAGTCACATGTAGATGATACACAATCCCATACTGATAGACAAAGAAACGCAAGGCAAGAATGACCTCCCAAATCCTCCCCCATAGCCCAGTGTGTTGCAGATGCTCCTGTTCCTCATTCCACCATGATTCCCAGCTCTTGTTTGAAGGAACACCAAAACCACCTTGACTATTTACCCATTTTGTCCAATCATCCCAATCCTCAACTATCTTCTGCCACTCGAATCCCGATGGATTAAAAAGGAAAGGACTGAACAACCAAGAACACACTAAAAACCACATTGATAATGAGAGAAAGCCATATGCTATTGTATCAGCAGCTGCTGATCCATAAAGCCTATAACATATAAGCAGTATAGCTAGCTCCATCCCTTTTACAAAGTGACTCCTGGAATACATTCTATAATTTTCTGCAAACCTTTCATGACGAACAACAAAACCACGCCCAGTTGCTCGGTACTTTGCCCCACCATGCAAGAGAGTGCGCCCATAGTAGTGCATCTTAGTCCCTAGTGAGAAAGTGAAGAAAACGGGTGCTAGCTGCAGCTGCATTATTATGATCTCACTTAGAGCAGTTCTGAATCCTCTCTCAAGTCCAATTTCCATGACCATGGGAAGAGTCATCAGAATACCAATTTGAACAAGGGACTGGGAAGCCATTGCTGCCTTTAATGGATCATCTCCCTTCCTCCTGGCTAACTTCACTATAGCAGCCTCAAGTCCACTCACTGTCAGGTAAAATTTGCCATACAGGAAAGCATAAACCGTGAGGGCCACTATCTGTGAACAGCAGAAGAAAGCTTTAGTTCTAGATGCAGGATTAGTGATTAAGCACACAGGATAAAATTCAAAAGACAATTATATAGCTTCCATGTAGAAAATGCCAGATCATATTATCAGAAAATTTCCATATCCATTTGGATATTATTTTATGCGATCAGGCAAATTTTCATAACCCTTTTCCTGAATAAACCTTATTGCTTTCGATATAATAAAAAGATATTCAGTGTTTATTTTGCTTAATCCCAAAGCATTAAGCATTACCATTGAGCTGAAATAAAATCCAACAGTTGTAAAATAAAACGATAGCATTCGGAAAAAGTCAAATCGATGCCCCAGTCGGTAGATATCCCTGCTTAGGGTCTGCTCTCCATTACCACAGGCCACTTTTGCTTCAAAAAGAGAGATTTGATTGAGCCCTACATCTCTACCCTTTCCAACTTGGATGTATTCATGATGAGTAACATTTCCACGTCTTAGTGTTGAGTTGAATCCTGTAAAGGCAAAGGCATTAGTGTAGAGGTAGATATATCAAATCACTGCCAAAAACGATGAATCAACAATGTTACCAGCAAATATATCCTCGCTTAGGTTGATGCCACAAGAAGCCTTGCTGAATCCTCCACGGGTAAAATGGAAAATTCTATCAAAAACATCCGGATGCCCATAGTGGAATCGAACCCTACAAAATGAGAAAAATAATCCATCATGTCAGAAAATTTGTATTCTGTATTGTATGCATTGCAATCTTAAATTAAAATGCTGCCTTAATTAGCCACGTGTTTCTTGGGAGGTTCCTAATTTATGGAAGTCAACGGTATCATAAGAAACCAACAACAAACAAAAACTTACTTTAGCGTTCTTGCAAGAACTCTTTGGCCAATTGTGACAAAGCTAGTTTCTTGATTTGACATAAACCATGCCAAGGAAGAGACACTGTAACAAGTGATAAAATTAAGTAGTACAGGGTCTAAACACGGGAAAGGGTTAGCTCTAAGTAGAAAACAATTCATAACCTTCCAGTGAAAATATGCTCACGAACACCTAATATGGAGGGTGCGCGCACTCCATGATCCTCATTAAATTCTTCCAGAAGGTTACGCATTTTCAAAGCTTCTTCCAAGTAATTATCCTAGAAGAAATTTCAAATAAACCAATTTTAACAGGACTGACACCCATTGTCAAACTTGTTTGAGCTTTCACATTTTATAATCTTTTACCTGGTTCATATCGATAGTCTGAAGAGCTTCCCCTCTAGTAAAAATGATGGCATGGTTTTGGTTTTCTGGCTTTCCTTCTCCTAACTTTGCTGCTCCCGGAAGCTTTATTCGATATATTTCCTTCAGAGATGTACAAAAGCAATCCTTTCTAAGGTAACCACTACTAATTAACTACCTCTTCCCAGACATCAAATGCATTTACTTACTTGGTCAAGATTGTCCACAGCTTTGACCAATACAGAATAATAAACTTTTTGCACTTGTCCACCTTCTCTTTCTTCAAGTTCATCAATATATGCAACACGAAGTGAGGGATTGCTATAAATAAAGAACCAAATTAGATTCTTAATTACGCAAACTTGGGGAAATAAATGCTAAATATATGCTAATAAATTTAAATTTTATTTAACAAAAGAACATACTTAACCATCAAATTCAGGATATCCGTTGCACGGCGATCTCCACTACGCTTCTGATTCCCATAGTTCTGACAGGTAGCAACGTATGTGAATTTCATGTCAGCCATAGCCTCTAAACTGGCATATAAGGATCTCTGACTCTTTTTTTCTTCCTCAGATGGAACATCAATAGCTTTATAGCCGTCAAGTATCTCTGATCACAAGACAAAATAACGTGCAATCATATCAGCTGATAAATACTTTTTTTTTCTGCCGCCCATGGTTAATATATGACAAGTATTTTTACTAGTTAGTATAGTAGCAAGGAAATGTTTGTTAAGAGTTGAAGGTATGTATGAATAAGAAAATACTAGCCCAATGTTAGAAAAAACTGAATCGCAAAAAATCCCACAAAAGGACTTAATCTTACCTTTTTCAGAAGCCATATCAAGAAATGCCTGGAGCTTTATTGCCCGCCTGTAGTACATCATTCCCCTAACTACATTACAAGAGGAAATAAATCAGTCTACCTGATCCAGCCTAAGGCGAGGGGAAAGGGAGTCGGCATATACCTGTCCTACAAAGAGTTTGTCCTCTTAATGAGGCCCAGTGACGTAACTGTAATATATTCTCATCTTTCTCCCATATCTCGCTATCTTTCTTACATTCAAGTCGCTCCAAGAAGTTATTCCACTCCTCTGGCAACATTACTAAATTTTAGTCAGTCCGTTCTCTACTATCAATATACAATTAAGTTATATTGTGAGCTCTTACTAACCAGGGAAGATCTTCTGAAGGTAATATATGATTGACACGCCATCTTCATTCTCAAACTCAATGTCATTCTTAGAGTATACAGTCTCTTCACTGTAGTATGGAGTTAGGACACTGAAATAAGAGACAAAAAAGGCTATTATATAGACGGACAGGACATCTTCAAAATGCATCACATTTTGAATTTTATGAAAAAAAAAATTGTTCACAAAAAATCTTTAATAACTAAAAAAGGTGTATTTTGCGTCTACTGTATAAGATAGTAATCCTACAATAGTTGAAGTTATCAGATTCTAAAGAAAACATCGTATAACACTGGCACTGATGATATAAGATAGTAATCCTTCAATAGTTGAAGTTATCACATTCTAAAGAAAACATCGTATAACACTGACACTGATGATACGGTCTCTGTTCTATTGGCTGTTGACATTTAATTTACAAAGTTTATTTTGCAAAATAAAAACATGATATTCCTGCAGTTTATAATCTCTGTATCTTCGTGGAAATGTAATTAAGGAATCTGTACCAGACCTGAATGAGAGCATTTTACGCACTCGAGGAGCACGTGGCATATCCATGAACAGTGAATTGCTAAAGAATGCAACCCTTCTTCGTACTTCGGTGTTTGTTGGAACTTCAACGGCAGATTCCTTCACAGTCAAGAGTAGATAAAGACGTCTTATCTGAAACAACCACAGTGATTCATTGGTTTCAGAAGCCTCTGGATCATTGAATAAGAATATAAACTAAAAAATACATAAAGAATTAAAATCGAAGTTATATTACTAAGTACCTGTTCCTCCCATTGCGCTGTAACCACAGGCGGGAAAAGTATAGCGGGTTTTCCCTCTGTACCAGCAAAAATTTGTTGTCCAGTGTCCTTGCTACTTTGATTAAGTTCTGCCAATTCACTGATGAACATCAAACGTACCAAATCAGGTTTTATATTTTTCAATGAGTATATATTAATATATTCCAAAATTACTGCCTTCAAGTTAAACCTGATTTCATTCACCATCATATCGGTGACCACTTCTAACATGTCTTGCAGCAAGACCACCACAGTACCCCGCTGGGATGGATCTCCCATTTTCTATGACAAGAAATCAGTGAGTGAGTTTCCTAATATAATGTTTTAAGTTTTAAGTACCTCATAAATTTTGATACTTTTAATTGAATCTCTACTAAAAATATTTGTTATATTGAGTGCCTAATATATTTTTTATTGTTGTATTACTGTCCACAGGATGACATAGTCATTACTTCCGCCTTCCCGTTTTGAACTCACCTATCAACTTGTTTCATTCTCTCCAATCTCCTCCAATTCGCCGGTCAACTCACTTTAGAAGAAGCAATTTGACTAACGGGGTTGAAAGAAATTGAAGAGGGAAGTAATGAACTAATTGGTAAGTTGGAGATAGGAAGACGGAACTAGCAGTCACACTATCTCGTTAATGGCAAAAGTCAAATAGGAGGATATATAAACAAAAGTAAAAAAAATTATTTTACCAAATTTATAAGTTACTTAATCAAGCCTATGTTTAAAGACAATACAACATTCAAGAATATGAACTACAGATATTTAGTTTTGTTTTGAATGACTCACCAAGATTTCCACAAGTTGCACGTACTTATTACAGAGGGAAGGTAAATAGCCCATACGGAAATTTGTAAGAAGAGTATTCTTTGAGATGTTGCTCTCAACTTCTTTAATGATGATGGAAATTATTCTGGTTCGTCACAATTGATTCAGAAATACTGATAAGAATTTAATTAAATTAAATTCATAGCTTCGATAGTTCAATTATATGCGCTGCTTAAGAAAACAGCAAACAGCTGATAAGAAATTCGTCTGTACTTCAATATGAAATTATGAATTAATGTGCTAAAATTAATATTGATTAGGCAAAAGTTAGTAGCTAAATGCTCCTTTGTTCATTTATTTACATAGTGTTGTCAAGTAGCTCATAAATAGATCTAAAATCTTCTAGATTAAAAAAAACGAAAAAAATAAAAACATCTAAGAGTAATAGCTATTCATGAAATTCTATAGAACTGATAGACTGCAAGAACAATTTTGAAGTCTTTGTACAAAAACATATCTAAGCAGGATAGAAGATTAATGAAATTGAGTCTAGTCTGTACCACTAAAAAGGAAGTTAATCCATTAATCTTGAATGGCATTTCAGGCATGAAGTATAAACTGAATTCAAACGCAACAACACAAGATGTCAAAAGGATACCTTTTTTCAGTTTCCCCTATCACTAATTCATGTAGAAAATGTTTAAAGGATTCGTAGCATTCAATCACAGAACATTTCATATATTCATCTGCACATATGCGCTTCCAAAGGTCAGAGTCCTTCCCTCGAAACTGAGTTGCCATATCCAGTGCTACAGTAATCTGTAAAGTTATACATTGTCAATCACAGAAACTGGTAATAAACATATGAATATTGAATCATATTAACCTACCTTGCCTGCAAGCAAAAATGGTGGCCACTGAATTATTTTCAGAGAATGACCCAATGAGTAAGGAACTAGCAAAAGATCCATCTCCCTGGAGTCATGCAAATATAGTTTAGTCCTAAATAGGTGATGGGCAGAAAAATCAAAAGAGGGAAGAGGAAACATAGAATCTAGGATAGAGAGCAAGATTGACTCTGAGGTCCTTTCCTATCACTTATGAGATCTTCCTCGCGGAAACAACAAATAATCTCATTCCATAATTGGGCAAATTTGGCAGCTTCAGTTCTTTTGTTTGCAGAAATCTATACAAGCATGGAAACTAGAGTGAAGTTGAATTAATGCAATATATTTAATGTACTTGGAAATGAAAATGTGCTAGCAACCTCAGCGAATTTCTTTGAGAAAGAGAATCTCGCGTTTCGTTTCGTATCAGAAGGAACCAAGCATGTATTGAATGCACCAGGCAACGACAGAAACCGGGATCTTAGCATGCGCAGAGTGTGTATCTGTGGAATCAAATTAATAACATTAGTAGATTGTGAAAAGATGATGGACTACTTTCTAAATCCACAGAAGTAATCCAACCCCAAGTTCACCCTTCAAATGAAAAAGAAAATCTGATTTAGTTACAAATTGAAGACTTCATAATTTCATAGAAGGGATAGTAACACATTATTTCAGACACTTTAATAAATGACGATCCAGCACTTTGCATCCAAAAGGATCCTATAAATTTCTTAACTTGATTAAATAGGTTGAGTTTCCCTAGGCTATGTGCGTCTGTTTTACAAAAAATTAGAGAGATGATAAGAAAATGGATGGCAAGTTCTTTTTGGACATGACTAGCTAAAAATCAAATAAAAATTATGATGACCTCGCCTAGACGATCAAAGGCTCCAACAGCACCTCCGTACAAAGTTGAGAAGATTGCATACCAAATTTGAGTGTCCATGAAATAAACCTGAATTGAATAAGTAAATAATGGGATGTGAATACACTGAAATGACTGTCCAAGAGAAAACAATCATATATGTAAACATAACAAGGATATATAATATACACACCAAAATTACAGGAGCCCAGAGTGCAATTACTGCACCATAGTTATTTCGAGCTGCATAGACTTGAAAATATTAGATCAATAAAAGCAAACAGCAACGTAATGTAGCCATGAAAGGAGAAGACACTACCGTTGGGAAAAAATTCATGCCATTCAAAATCGACGTGCTGAATGCTCATTATCTCCCTTGTTGGTCTAACTAGAGGTTTAATCTGAAGATAGATACAACAGTTACAAAGATGCTCAATAAAAGATAGATAGCTTGTTAGATAGAAACTACTAACAAAAGATATTTTACCTGGACAAAAAAACTGAATAAAAATTTGCAAGTCAAAAGCAACAACCAGAATATAGTGTACCTGAAAGTCAAGAAAGAATTTAGATGATGGGAGTATTTTCAAACGATAGACGAACGAACAAAGACATATATTATTAACATAGTGCTGTGTGAATCATACTTCAGAAGAGCATATTGACTTTCATGCATTCCTCTTCCAACATAGATGCTTGGCTGCATGGGGACAAATGATCATTTAAAAAATGGACAAATATTACACAAAGAATGCAAATTATTGATATAAGTTCACAAAACAGCACTATTTGACTACATCCGTACAACTCCGAATTTTTGGGGGGGTTAAAGTCCATAAAATGTTAGCCTTACGAATGTACAAAATAATGGTCATTTATAAAATAGTCAATCTATGGGCAAATTGTGCCCTAAGAGTATAAAATTTCAAACTTTAACATTGTATCCAGACACCACAAGACACTGTAACAGAAAAATATATCGTATATATTCTTTTTCAAAATTAATGGCAACTCATTAAGTAAGCTTGTTGCCACCAAAAGATAGTTGAACCCAAGCAAGAAAATCATGATAAGGCAAAGTAAACTATCAAACTATAAAAGTTTAATGTCTTAATTGTCTCTGTGGGTGTAGAATGAATAAAACAAGAGATGAATTGGATCCGGTGTAAGCCAAAGGTAGAAGAAAATCATGATTAAACTATCAAACTATGAAAGTTTAGTGTTTTACTTGTCTCTGTGGGTGTAGAATGTATAAAAGAAGAGATGGATTGGATCCGGTGTAAGCTAAAGTCAATGTTACAACACGGAGTATCTTTTTATTGAATAAGTTTTTGACAGAATCAATTATTATATAGAAAGTTCTTGTAGCCGCCTTAGTTGTGCATACCCTTATCCCGCTTTAATTGTGACCTCTTTGGAGTTGTCTTAATTGTAACCCCAAGGATAGTGTTCAGCTCCACATTAAGTAGTGACTAAAGATACCACTAAAATAGAGCTCACAAAACGTGGACAATTCTCACCTTACAAAATTCTAATATATTATCAAATTTTATCTTAGATCCACTGTTACGCCACTTGTACTGCCATGCTCTGGACTACAAGACCCTAGATGTGAGATCGAGTGTTGGAAAGTTGTCTTTGTTGTTGTCACTATTGGCTCGTGTAAGTTGCAGCCTCTTTGGGAGTTGCCTTATTAGTAGTCTCGAGGACCAACAGTATTTACTCTCACATAAACTAGAAATATGGCTTACGTAGAACTTACAAAGTTTAGACACTTCTTTGTGGAGTAAGATAGGCCAAATTCAAAGAGATATGATTATTCTTTGTTTAAAATCTGACAAATAATTAACGTCATGGATAGTTACAAATTCAACTATAGGGTACATAAAATTACATTTTATTGAAAGCAAGTGCATTTTATAGTCAAATATCTCATAGAATAAAATAATAACAAAAAGTCGAGAAAAAAAAACTACTTAATGGGACTCCTAACATTGTATGCAACATTTTCATTCTATGAGGGCTTCACTCACCATATTATTATTTAGACACACCTTAATTCAGCCTATAGGTGACCCTTTCATAGCCCAACTCTCAATGAAGACACCAATTACCAAGACTCAAGCATAAGAAGAGAGTCCAACCAAAAAGACTAGTCCACTAGATGGGAGAACCTCAAGGCTTAAAGTACCACATCAAATAGTTCATTATACCCAATGCGAGACTCCTAGAAAATTGTGTTAGATGTATGTATGTAGTTTGCCTAAAAACTACAGGTTTTAGCTATATCGTCTTCAGCTTTCAACTCACATATATTAGTCATATCAATTTAAACCGAATTAACCAAAACAAATGTTCCCTAAAACTTGAATTACTTTCAGAATAAACAATACCAACAGAGTCATTTAGTTCAAAACCATGAAGTGAAATACTTAATATGCAAGTTAATAAGTGACGTGAGTACCTGAGACCACCACAAGAAGAATCTAACTATGTGCCAGTCTGAGTTTTCAATCCAACGCCTTAACATTGGGAAAAGAAACAGAATAGCGGCCAGTAAATTTGGAAGCAAATATAATACAACAGCCATTATGTAAAATGGTGGAATGCCTTTTATTTGTTTGAAAAAGGAAAGCAACTGCTTCAGACCCGCAGGTGCACCCTTGAAGGAATTAACATAGAAGAGTGGGAGAATTATAACCCAAAAAAGACTGACAAAGACTTTAAGAATATTTCTTAGCACATCAGTGAATTTCCATCGATGATAGCCTGGAAAGTTCAGGATCAGGTCCAAGATACCTAAATAATATAAAGAGGGAAAAAATGATAGTAAATTTCTATAACCAAGGAAGAAGATAAAAGGACAGTCGGAAAAGGGATGAAAATATTACAAAACTCGGATCTACTTCAATACTTAAAACCGAAGGATAAATGGTGTAGAAAATAACACACTTTCGTCTTTTTTTATAAAGAATCATTATTAACAGCAGTATTATAGAAATTCGGTAAATGAATTAGAGAAAAGAATGGTTAAATAAGGATCAAACTTGATGAAAACAATTTGTAAAATAAATCTAAAAAGAGTGAAGGTAAACTTGGTAGATTGAATATGCAAAAAACAACTCTTGCACCTGACTTGCCTTACAGGGAAATAGAGGCCAAGCATCATTTATTTAATGAGGAACTACTAGTCATACCAAAAATTAAAATAACATATATAATTCATCACTATCTTGTTTCTGATATGACTTATGCAGTTTGTATTGCCCGTGACATTTTCATGCAATTTTCAACAAATGATATGCCAATCTCTTGAACAAATAGGAAAAAATCAAAAACCATCAATATATGATCTTGCTACTAGTGATCCTGATGGTAGAGTAGAGAGTGATAGGTTACATTACAGAGAGCAACTTAAGTTGACATATCATACCTTGAAGTAAGCGCAGAATGGATGCTGAGATGAATATGCTAGAGAGATTGTATAAACTATCCCTCTGAATTATATTCGTCAGTGAAATCCCTTCCCAAGCAATAATGAGCATCACCTGTAATGGAAATGTTCAAGCCCATAACCACAAAGAAGGGGTGAACTACAGGCATTAGTATTTTCATTGCTTGAAATAAATACCTGCAAACCCAGTATAAAAAATGTCCACATGCGATCAAAGCTGCGGAAGAGGTGCCAGAATGATCGTGTCTCTACAAAATTTGATTTGCCAATTTTTCCAACTCTTTTTGGAGCACCCTTTTTTCCCTGGTAAGAAATTTATATAAATACTGAAGATAATTAAATTACGATCATGCCAGTAGCTTCTTTCGAAGTAGATACCTGTCCCAAATCAGTAGTTGATTTAAAGAATTCACCATCATTACGCATGGGCCATCCAAGAGAAAAGCAATCAGATGACCTGCAACAAAAAAGTAGATATTGTAAATTAATAATCAAGCAAAAGAACAAAGTCAAATTTAGTAATAAGATTCTAAAGAAAAATCACCAGAAATACTCATTTAGGTCATCGTAGTTGCACCATGTTGAGTGTGGAGCTTGTCCATGTCGGCTCTTCTTGGCTTCCTAGATTAATCAACATGATTAATAACTACACAAATCATTGTACAGAGATCATATCATACCTGAAGTATTATGATGATGTCATGAGAGACAAAATCTTACCTTTTCAATTACTCGGTACAAAGGAGTTATAACCTTGCACAGGAATGCCTCGTCATCACTACCATAGGAAGGCTTGATATTTTCACCAGTAACAATGCTTACATTTCCAGCCAACAAACCGTGGAGTTCATATGCCATCTGAGGTTATAGTTGGCCATTATTAGATAGGCAAAAGTTAGTAATAAATTAAAAAAGATAAGAGGATAAAACAACTACATTTGAAAAGGCATTATACCACGAAATATTATGGAACGCAAGGAAAGTATACTCACGTTGTGAAATATGTAGCATAGACACTCAGGCATGAAACGAACATTGGATGCTTCACCCCAGATAAGAAGATACAACCCCATATAAAGCAACTTCCGCTGCTGTGTCTCTTGCTGACCTTGAGGAAGTCTGTGTGAAAAAACACCATAAGCACTTTTTGAGCAAAAATTTTGAATTTTATCACTGATGCTCATATTGTTATATCTCACCGTAAACTGTGTTTTCGTCCAAGGAATTTGCACCACATTTTGTAATTCTTAAAAAGGGTTTTCATCACTGAATCTACAGCACGATCATCCAGCTGATTTGATAAAATCAAAAGGAAAACAAATGAAAAAAATAAATCTAACTTCTGGCCAAAAGCAAAGTAGACTACTCTGAGAGACAGCTATTGATAAAAAAAGGATTATGTATATTGGCAATAGTTCTCTTGATTATAGATTATCTTGATTTAGTCCATCACGTTTTGCCTAAATAGAAAAAGTGAGAGACAGATACGTGCCAGGTTAAACGGCTCAGGTTTAGGATGTAGCCTTATATGAGTGTTAGCAAGAAGCAAAATCATATGCTCCCTCTGATTCCTGACATTATCCCTCTGTGTCCAAATCAAACACATTAAAAATTTACTGAGGTCAAACAACAACCTAGTCAATCACAAATCTTCTCATTCTGTTGACGATCAACATGCATACCTGAAAACCAAATATGGCTTTAAGCCAATCAAGCAAGTCTAAATCTTCAGTTTTCTGCCTCTGTAGCTCAAACGAATTAGGCCAGCTCAAGCCACGAGTATTCCAAAGTGCAGTAACAGAAGCCTTAATCTAGCGAGAAAGAAAGCCAAAAAAACTCAGTGCAATATCAAATAAAACACAAATACTCCATATCAACAACTTGAGGCACAAAACCTCTTCAAATTGCATTATTGGCACGGAAGCACCAGCAACATCCAGTGGAAGAATATTATAAGGCGTATAAATCTCCGTCTTCTCCTGGACATCCCTTGCTGCTGCCATAATCTGCACATACAAATTGAATATTGATAAGGGGAACACAGCAAAATAAAACACCTGTTGTCACAACAGAAGAGAGTAGAACATTAAGGGTAATGTGAACCGAGACTAACCTCAGGAGCAACTTCTTCCACCTTCTCAGTCTTATTGACTGCACAGAGCACTTCAAATAGAACCCCAGCAGTCTGGTAAGCTTTGCTGAGTTGAGCTCTGCAAGTGAATTCCAATTTCAAGGTTAGAGATGGAACTCTTCTTTGCAGTGTCAAACTTCATACATAACTAGCATGTATTTGATTACCTGTCTGCCTGCTCCGCCTGATCGAGAGTTCGGACATAATGTTCGTAGTATTGCTGATAATAGGACTGAATTTCTCTTGCATCTGTCTTCTTAACCCGAGAAGCAAGACTGGTTGGATTGTCCTATTCCACAATAAAGTTAACGAAGTTAATAAAAATAATAAGAAAAAAAATGGGAAAAAATTATCATTATGTTACAATTCACTGAATAAATTATTAGAATGACAAATGCTAAAAAAATTATAATATCACGTATTTGGGGAGTGTGGTTTTTATTTTATTTTTTATTAAAGTTGTATTTGATAACTACGATTCTTAATTATTTTTAATTTTTTATTAAAAAAAAAACTTATATGACGAACTTGTATACACTAAACATGATTTTTATGTGGTAAAAAAAATTATAATTATGCTTATAATGAAATCATGTTTTTTAATCATGACTTATTTAAATTTATAATTTTTTAACAATTTAGTTATTCTAGTAATTTTTCAAGAAATTACATTAGAGTGATAAATTTTCCAAAAAATTATGTGCACAAACTTTTTTAGACTTTGACCTTGTTTTTGTTATATTCTCTTTGAAATATTGTGTGTGTTTATTTGTACTTATCATTTAAAAAAGTGTTTATTTATTAACTATTTATTTTGTAACTACTTTATATTAAAAAAAATATTTTCTTAGAAATATGTTTTTTTTTATTTTTTATAATAATTTATAATTTTGTGAAAATATCTTTTTAATGATATCTTTAATATCTAATAATTCATTCATTCAATTTTCGGTTTTAAAAAATATTTATAATCATTCATTCATTCTAGATTTTTTATAATTTTATCACTTTCTATTTCATTTTGAGTAAATATTATATTTTAAAATAAAATAAGAAAGGTAAGTCACATAAGATGAATACCAGTTTTTCAAAATATAAAAAAATGATGAATATCTATTTTTAAGAATTGGAGAAGTTGTGAATATTATTTTATAAAAACATAAAAAAAAAATATTTAATCTTTTAATAGTCAAATTTTAAAAGTTCCTTAAATATTTAATTATTTTACAAGTATTTATTTTAAGTTTAATCATTCTCGGCATGGAATGTAACCATTTGCCATATCAATTTCTTGAATATTTTGTAATAAATTTCTGATATATATTAGTTTATTATGATTCAATATATCTTTGTAAAAAAATACATCGTATGTACATATGTTAGTTTTATTATATGATAAAAAAAATTACACTTACTCATATTTATTTTGTAACTTTTCTAAAAAAATATAATTAATGAAATGTAAGCATAATATAGTAAAACAATTATGATTACAATTTGTGAAATTATATATAGTTGTATGGATCTTATAAACCCTCTCTTATACTATATATTTACTTTTTAACTCTCTTTTTTTCTCAGAAAACTATAATATAATGCAATGTCATAATATAATACACTGTAAAAAAATCTCTGAACATTGTATAAGTAAACATTGCATTCATGCAGAACAGACTGGGCAGATTTTATAAACTTTCTAAAAGATAACATTTTCTTACCTTTTCCAACCGCTGTAGCAACACGGTCTTAAACTGCCTAACGCCACGCCCGCTGGAACTCTGGTCCAGCCTATGCGCTTTCTCAAAGGCATAGAACCGACCTGAACATATTTATACATGGTTTAATTTCGCAACAAAATAATTAACAATTAATTATGCTGACAACAATAATAATCACAAAGTCATGGTTGATTATTCATTCATACAGAGATAAGCAACCCTGGGACGGTCGCTCTGTATCTCATTGGCGACTCTGAGAATTGGCGAGATGGAGGCGAGTGAGGAGGGCACTACTTCGTTGTCGAATACCTCCATAGAAACTGTCGTGGTTGCGGCACTTCTTGATGGACGCCGATTCAGTGTATGATCCATACTCGTCGTCATTGTTTCTCTCCACCACCTATATATATACACGCATTTCACATCTCATTCGTTGATCAGAACATTATTTAACATTTTCGATACAATTCCATGTACAAAATATTTTACAGATTCAGATTTACTTTCATGAATAAACAATAATAACGGTGAGATACTGTTCGTACCTGTTCCGTAAAGCGGAAAATTAAAGAATCGAAATATTGGATCTCAGATGACGGTGGTGTAGGGCGCTGCATCAATGAGCATTGTGAATAGAAGGAATGGAGAAGTGAGAGAAGCAGAAATCAAAGTGAAGATTGAAAGAAAAAAATGAGAATGAAGAATTTGGAAATATATGGTAAGATAATGTGGGAGTGAGAATGACTGGAAGAACACAGTTTCCGCGTGCGAAGGGTGAGAGAAGGTAAGAGAAAGTGATGAGAGAGATACTGAGAAAAGATAAGGAAAGAGAATGGAATTTCAATGGAAGTCCGTTTTCCTCTTTTCTATTCCTAACTAACCAATTCACCAACCCTGCTATCTGGCGCGGAATTTCTCCCTGCACAACAAATTATTATATGCCAATGTGCTACTTTCAAATTCTTCTCATTTTCACACTTGTTTGGTTTGGATTGGAACATTTGCACGGATGGTCTCTTAACGCTTGATGCAATCAAATTATTATTATTATTTTATTTTATTTCAAAAAAATCAATTATTAAAACTTAATTTCGTGAAATAAAAGTTATGAAAATCATATACATGACTTCAAACTATATAATATATATTTTGTATCTCCCTATTAAACTTATATTTGTATTTAGTGAGTTAGGATTTATTATTATTATTATAAATGTTTTTGTTTTGCATTAAAATTGTATTTCATCTACATGAATTCAATTAAATCATAAAATCAATACTAATTACTTAAAATCTTGTTAACCAAACTTATCCATACTGTAATTAAAATATTTTTTTGTCCATTTTGATAAATGCAATAGCGAATTGCACCATTTTTATGCAAAAATATAAATTATTGTATTGTGAAATTTGATATATATGAATATATATTATTAAGATAATATTTTGGAATTTAATAATTAATCTGATTAACTTTACACTATTTTTTTCATTAAAATATATACTATATATTTGTATACAGTGATTTCAATCTTATTTATTATATATTAATAAAAAAATGATAAGTGGTAATAGGTGATATATTTTGATATCGAATTTAGTATTTGAAACATCCACCACATTATTATTTAATTTTTTAAAAGATAATCTTCACTAGCAATAACTACCCAAGGTGAGTATTGAGTAGTTAACATTAATAGTGGAATGATGCTAAAATATTCCATTATAATAACATTAAAGAAAGTTATAAAAAAATACTAATAGCTAAGTAGAAAGTTTGGCATAAGTTGAAATGTTGTACAAAAGAGCATTAATTTTTAGGTATGTCAAACACTTAATATCTCGTGGATATAGATTTACTTGAGCATAGTTGACTTTTGCAAAAAAAAATATAAAAACACATTAAATTAAATTTTAAATCCAAATGGGTTCATGTTCATTGTAACTCTCAGGATCAAAATGAAGTGTGCATAACGCAACACCAGAGTTGAAAATTTTAAAATCCAAACATTACATAATACCATTATATACAATTAGGTTTCACACGTGATATCAATTTCTTCATACACGCCACTTGTTTATACATCAATTCACACATAATTAATTATTGGTTTTATTTAGTATATTTTCTCACTACCTTTTTATACGACTTGCAGAGTTAATTAATCTTTGATAATATTTTATTGTCGGTTCAAAATGAGTTTAAATTCCTAAATTGGAAATTACTTGTCATTTTAGTTATGTTTGCTAATGGTTTCTTCACGTGTTTACTTGCACGTGACTAATTTAAAACTTTGGTTAATCTTATGTTCTAAGTTTTAGCAATGTTTTCTAAATGCTATTATGAATTCATTAATGTGTTGTACTTTTTTGTGTGTGTATTAATATAAGTCTGTGGTTATAGCCACAATATTATCAAATTCTTAGAACATTAAAAGCCTGAAATGTTTCAACAAATACTCGTACCTTTCTACAATAACATGAATTTTTATTTTTAATTCAGATTCACTGATTTTTTTATTGAAGCAATTTTATTTTTAATTTATTTTCAGATTAAAGACTCTGCATCTTTTTTTTAAAATTAAAATTTTTTTAGTGTTTTTTTAAATGATATTTTTACTTTATGTGAACAAACCTTATTGGAATGCATCGATAGGTAATTCTTTTTGCTATTATTTAGAACAATGTTTATTTGTGTGATTTTTTAGACAATACATTTCCCTCAATTACCCCCAACAGCTATCCATACACTTCTGGTTAGAAATCACATCATGATAGTTATTTATTTGTAGATAAGAAGTCTTAGCTGGATATTCTTTTAGGGTTTATGAAAATGGGGTATTACTAATGAAAATAAATTATTAATTATAGTTATAATAAATATTAGGTTTAATTAAATTTTAAATAGCTTGAGTAATTTTAATTAAATATTGGTTAAAATATTTGTTTATTGAATATACAAAATAGTTTTTACTTTTGTCTAAAGTATTTTTATATTTGATTTTGTGGTCTAGGGATAATCATATTGTTATTTTTGTTAATTCACTGGTCAACTCACTCTTTCTTAAAAAACAAATTGACCGAAAAGTTAAAAAAATTAAAGAAGGAAAGAACAATTTAATCGGAAAGTTGAAGACAGGGTTAATGACTTTCTCATCTCTTCTTCACAACAAAATCAAACATGTATTTATAAAAAAAATATATATATATATATATATATATATATATTTTGGACACTCGATGGAACAAATTTTTTTAATAAAAAAATAATTAAAAACGCTTAAATTTATAAATTTCTTGAATTTTAATTAAATATAATGTATAATGGATTACTATTTTTTAATTATCAAATAATATAAGATTTTTTGTGAAAATGTAAATGTTTAATTTATTAAAAAAATATTACTTTTTGTTCTTATAAGGTTGAAATGATATAATATACCATAATTTTGATGCACACTATTTTTTTTAGTTCGGTGTTCTTTTGATCTTTTGAGTATTATTTTGTCCACTAAATAAGGGAGTGTACCTGTAAGGAACTTTTGATGCTCAAGTTGCTTAAGCAACTCATATGAATGGTTTATTTGTTTAAAAACGAGGTGACAAAAATGGGGATTCATGGTCATCCATTGAGCCAATCTAGCTAAGAGGTCGAGATGTTGAATGGTACACTGGTCCCCCAAGCTCAAATGCCCAAGGATTTATCGAGTTTTTTGAAAAAAAAAATATTTCTTTCAATATTGTTGACGAGTCGAGGTCTTCTCGATTTTGAGTATTAGGTATACCCATGTGACACCTTAAGCTCAAGTAATGAGAAGTTGTCTCATTTATGATTGGTCATATCTTTTTCTAGCAATGTTATGGTGCTTGTTTCCTAGTTGGTATGAAGTCGTTTTTTCCCTTAACTTCATCCATCCATTGTCGTTCAGCATGAGATTGAGGTCAATCATGACCATGACCTGGTTGGTTCCCCTGGTTTTGAGTCGAGTGGGATTGTCTCCTTGATCCATAACTTTTGTTTCATGCAAACATTTTTTTTTTAAAACATTTATTTATTTAGCCCCCTTCCCTTTAAAGTTTTCAATTCTCTTCGGAGTTCCATATTCTTGTAATCTCACTTGTCCCACAGTGAGCGCCAAAAGATTCTTATAATACCAAAATGAGATAGTATACTACAACCTTGATGCGCAATGTTTCTGCTAAGCTCAATCTTCTCCTCTTAATTAGGTTTTAGTATGTGCACAAGGAAGGAGGGTACGTGCAAAGACATTTCAATGCTCAAGTTAGTGTAGTGTATTAATGAGTCATAAATGTTATTAACTTACTTCTTACTTGTCTCTTAGCCATCTATTTATACTATTTTTTTATGAACCTTGTTATGGACCTTGTTTAGACACAATCCTTTTGATAACCCATATTTATAGTCTGTTTAGCATTATGATCTTTGATTAAGATTTTTAATTAAATTACCATTTTAATAGTTTGTTACTCAAACAATTTATATGTAAGGTCAATTTGGTTTAAAGCTGAAGTGACACGGACAAAGATTGATATTATCTGATTGAGAGATCGAGAAACCATATTATATTAAGGTACATAAAATATATAAAATTTTATACAATTTAAAAAGTAGTGAATATTTTGTAAATCATTTTGGCTTATACTTTCTCCCGTGTAAATATCACATTCAACAAAAGATGAATCTTCGAGATTTCGATCACGCTATCCATATGTAGGCGGCATAATGGGTAACATCAAAAGTGTTGTTTTATTTAAAGTTTTATCAAACAAATAATATTTTATTAAATTAATTTCACGTTACGTGCATGGGATGACACGAATGGTACCACATGTGTTTCTCAGAGAAGGACCCTACTTTTTTCTTTGGAATAAAAATCTAATTCAAAAGGGACTTTTCCATTTCGTTTTTTTGCTCAAGGAGGATGTATTGTATTCCACAATAGACTATACTCACTCCTCACACATATTTCTCGTTATCATAATTATGGATGATTCTTCAAAACAAAATTTCACATAATATTGATTTTAATTAAACATTTATTTTTATTAAATAAATTTTAATTACAACTCAATTTTATAAAAATCGGTTCATAAGATGAGGTTTGCATCTATCTATTTATATATATAATGTAATGTTTTATTTATAATCGATATAAGATCTTCAACACATTATTCACGTCGAGACCTGTTAACACGTTTGTGAATTTATATATTATTGATGGTCAACTAGTGATTCAACAACGGTCCGGTAGTAATAGTGATTCAATAATGGTCCTATAGCAAGTAACCTGACTAACCAATAACAATCTTTAATTAAGATAGACTTTAAATGACTCTAATACTGTATTAAGAAGTGATTCTTAAGACTAACTCAACAAAATTGACTTGTGAACTATGGAGATCGGACACTCCTCTTAAATGGCACGTGTCAGTGTCGGATACTCGTATCGGACACCGACACTCGTATGACACTTGTAAGACACGTATCCGTGAAGTATTAAATTCAAGAAGTATTTGTTGGATTTCTGACAATTGTAGTACGTTTCTAACACAATATTTAAAAAAAAAAAATACATTAATTTTCTAAAAACTCAAACTTATTGTATAAATTTTTATTATGATTATAAAAATAAGAAACAAAACCCTTTGAACCAGTCATGAAAAACATATTTTTGCACCAAAAAATAATCAGGGACATACTTGTGCACATAAATCTTTATTGTCAATTTATATAATTCATAATTATATAATATATAGATCTGTGTCCCCGTGTCCTACATTTTAGAGATTATACATATCTTCATGTCCGTATCCGTGTCGTATTAGTGTCTGTGTTACATAGCTCGTGAAACGTACATGAACTTTTATTTATATATTATAAAATATTTTTATTTTTAATTGATTTTTAATAATTTTACAAAATATAATAAAATAGTACATATTAATCTTCTTTGTTTGTAATAATAACAAAAAACGAGGTTAAAAGGGGGAGAATAAGGTGTGGGGTGTTTGATACACTACATAGACATTGTCACATTAAAGTGAGTGAGAGAGTAAGATGAAATGTGTGTACATTTATGATTGGATCTTCTAAACAAAATAAAATAAAGATAAACATAATCCTTTCATAATAAGACCTCCCCTAATTTGTCCCCATCCAATCTTCACTCTTTGCTACCAACTTGTTAGCCTTTAGTAGGACCCAAGTAAAAAAAAAAAGATCTAAAAAAAAATAGTATAAAGTTTCAACTTGGTACCAGCACTGCTTGTTTTCTACTTTAAAATTGCCAAATGAATTCGTACAGATAAATTTACCACACAATATTAACATTTTAAAAATATGAAGTAAAAGATTAAAAGATTCCATACAAATACAAGGTTTTTCTCAAAAACTGCACCATTAATTGTTTTTTTTTCTTCAAGCGCGTGAGAACTGAAGCAGCGCACAATCACCAATGTGGATTCTCATCGCTTTCGGGATAAATACTCGTGTGTGTGTGAATGCACTTTTGGAGGGTTGGAAAAAATTGTTATTCAAGTGTGTGTATAACAGTGGATAAATATTAAATATTAAATATTAAAATAAATATAGAAATGATAAAAAAAGTATAATTTTGAATTAGTATTTTAAAATTAAAATTAAAATTAAAGGTGGGACACGTGTTTGTGCAATAATATATGGGAGTAAATGTAATTTATTTGATGTTAGTGAAGTGAATTGAAACTGGTCCTGTTTGTAGAGATAATAACAAAAACGAAAACACGGCACACGGGTTATACTTAAAGCAAAACACGGTCGTTTATGGCATCCAGTGACTTAATAATTACTCCAATTTTCTATTATCTTTGTTGTTGTAAGCCAACCACCCCCACCGGGTGTGTCCCCTTTGAGGACTAGCCTTTTTGGTTCTTTCTTTTTTCTCACAAAACGATAACTCAAGTCATCACATAAAAACCCTTCTTTCCTCTCTCTTTCTCAGAAATTCGGGAACGTCATTAGAATGCCGGCGTGGTGGAGTAGAAAGTGGAGCAAGACCAAGGAGGACCACGAGGAGCCCGAGGAGGAGGAGGAGGAAGAGCCACGTGCCGGGTTTCCGTTGAGTTTCATGAAATCTCCGGTCGCCGTTCGGAGGGCTCAGCTCAGTAAGAGTAAGAAGAACAAGAAGAAGCCCAAGAGCTTCGACGACAAGCTCAAAGGGGTTCCGTTGCCTCGTCCCACGCACACTCACACCGATCAAATTCAAACGTTTGGATCTCTCTCGGTGTCGGGTTCCAGCGTCAGCTCCTCCACCTCCTTCGACGATCACCCAATTTCGCCTCACTTTAATGCCAACAGGTTGTTCCGCTTCTGATTCCTTCCTTCCCCGGTTTTTGGCACCGTGTCTCGTAGGAGTAGTAGTTCTGTAACCATTTCCCATCATTGATCGCATAAAGTACACTGATTACTGATCCATTCCCTTTTCTTTCTCTCTCCTCTGGCTCCTTTAAAAAAAAAAAAAATTGGAAAAAAAAAATTGCCGCTTATTTTTTTGTTAAAGATTGTTTCTGTTCTTTCTCGGTTGTGATTGAAAAGTGACAATTTGTTCTTTATATATAAATATGTGTGTGTGTATGGAAAATTTTGTTCAGAGATAGATAGTTATCCACTTAGATCCTCCTCTCCCTAATTTTTGCTTTGAATTTTCTTGTTATTATGGGGGGGTTTAGATTGTGGTCGAGATCGTGGTTTAGTTGCATAAAGGGTTAGACACCGCGGTTTCAGTTGCAACTTCAAGGTTTTCGGGTGTCTCAATCGTAGTCATTTCAGTCGCGTTTAACTGCAATTTCTTGCAATATTAGGATCATGATTGTGATCATAATTTAAAACCTTTGTCGTAATCTTGGACGGAGTAGGAAATTGCAGACATATGAAGGTGATACAGTTGTAAAGAACCCATAAGTCTTGACTTAGTGGATGAAATCACTGCGGAAAACCGATTTAGGAACCTTTGTTGTTAGGAGTTGTAGGCCATGTGGCTGTGACAAATGGTTGAGATTATAATATGCAATTCTTGGTGCTGATGGTGTGAGGAACAGAGCGAATATGGAATGTTCAGGGCGTTTTTCCAATCTGGTGATGAACTAATTCATGTTTTGTTTATTGTGCAGAGGACAAGATGAGGTGAGGTTCAATGTGAGGTCAAAAAGTCCTGGTCCTGGGTCAAGAGGACCTACTAGTCCTACCTCACCGCTTCATCCAAGGTTGCATGCTTTGAGTCTTGACTCTCCTACGGGGAAGCAAGACGAGAGAAGGAGTGAGTGTCATCCGTTGCCTCTTCCTCCTGGCTCTCCAACTAGTCCTTCTTCTGTGCTTTCCAATTCCATCACACGACCAAATGGACTGTTGGAAAATGCTACCAGCAATGTGTCCAAATGGAGAAAAGGAAAGCTTCTAGGACGAGGAACATTTGGGCATGTGTATCTGGGATTCAATAGGTAACTAACTTTATTAATTTTTAGCCGTCAAATAAAGGAAATTTACTGTCAATATTATTTTGGGTTAACCTGGAACAGCTTTGTGGCATGCATAATTTGCAGTGTTTGAATTTGTGATTTTGCTACCCCATGTTTGTAATGCATGACCAATAATCAAAGTAGAGTTATTACCACTGATTGAAAAATTAATGGCTGAGTTTAAAGTATAATAAATAAATTACGAAGTAGTTATTCCTTTGATTTTCAAATCAACAATTATAGTTCTATTATATGTACGTAGTTATTTCATCATTGATCTTTTGGAGTGTGTACTCTCTGACTCAATGTCCATGTTCTGTACAAATTACTGAAACCATTTATATTCCACTTCCTACGTTCGACAGTGAAAATGGGCAGATGTGTGCAATAAAAGAAGTCAAGGTTGTCTCTGATGATCAAACATCAAGAGAGTGCCTCAAACAACTTAACCAGGTAATCTGATGTTTTATCTAGATTTAAACATGATGCTCTAACACATTATATAGTAATTTTGCAGCTCTTTGTACTGTTGTGTTGGAGTTTGCTTTAATATGTCCAATTATGATATTGTAGTCCACGAGGTTATAACAAATTCTCTATTTGATTACAGGAGATAAATTTGCTAAATCAACTTTCACACCCTAATATTGTTCAATACTACGGGAGCGAACTGGTATGCTACAACATTCAAAGTTTAAAATCATTTTAAACTGTATATACCCAATACACCTGTGTGCACTCAGAAAAGAGAAATTGAAGAGTTTCCACCATCATGTATATAACTTATAGATATGCCATTTTCAGGTAGAAGAATCACTTTCCGTATATTTGGAATTTGTCTCTGGTGGTTCTATCCAAAAGTTACTTCAGGAGTATGGTCCATTTAAGGAACCTGTTATTCAAAATTATACCAGGAAGATTGTCTCTGGACTTGCCTATCTGCATGGAAGAAATACGGTACACAGGTAATCTGTTATTCCTACTCAATTTATAACATTGCATTTAAGCTTCTTTATTCTTTCATATTATCAACGTGGTTTCCTTTTGGCAGGGATATTAAAGGGGCAAACATTCTAGTTGATCCTAATGGTGAAATCAAATTGGCTGACTTTGGAATGGCTAAACATGTATGTTCATCTTATCCTGTAAACAACAAATTGCTTCTAGCTCACTTCAAAAGTGAACTACATCTACTGTTTTGTTAGAAAAAATAATTAATTATGCATGTGATAGTAAAATTAGGTGAGAGTTGTTACTTAAAATTATTTTGCTTGCTCAAGGTCAAAAGTAGCAAGTCTACTGATTCCTAGTAGCAGAGACATCTCCTCTCTGTTGGATGCACACGCTCCATCTCACATTTGTGTACTCCCAGTATCTCACCCTTACACGATGCATTCCACTCCCTCAAACACAAACTCTGTTTCTCTGAAGTGTTTTATATTTTTTTACTAGATTTTATTTTACTGCTACAAAGAAAATGTAATCTAGAGAGCTTAAACAATGATTTTGTATTTTTTATTAATTTTTTATGCATTATCTCTGACATTTTATGGTTCTTGACCAGATAACTTCTTCTGCCTCAATGCTTTCATTCAAAGGAAGTCCATACTGGATGGCACCTGAGGTAAGTTGTTTTCCTATTCTTCTGTAATGTTGATTTTTTTTTTTTTAAGTCAGCATATTCTTCTCTTCTTTCTCACCGTAACCACTTTATAATGATATTTCCCTTTTAGGTTGTGATGAATACAAATGGCTATAGTCTTCCGGTTGATATATGGAGCTTGGGATGCACAATTATTGAAATGGCAACATCTAAACCTCCATGGAGTCAGTATGAAGGGGTAAGATAATTGATATTTCAGAGCTAGCCTTTACTTGTATGATTCTGTTTGATGAATATGAATGGCTCATTTTTGTTGTTGTGTTGGATTGAATAGGTAGCTGCCATATTTAAAATTGGCAACAGCAAAGATATGCCAGAAATCCCTGAGCATCTTTCCAGTGATGCAAAAAATTTCATCAAGTTATGCTTACAAAGAGACCCATCAGCTCGCCCGACGGCCCAAAAGTTACTAGACTACCATCCCTTCATTCAAGATCAATCAGCAACAAAAGCTGCAAATGTCAGCATAACTAGAGATGCTTTCCCTTACGTGTCTGATGGAAGCCGGACACCGGTACACAGTCTTGGCTATATATTTATTTTCTTTGATATGTTGTGTTACTTCTTACATACTAGTTCCTGGCATGCTGCAATTGTCCTGAAGTTTGGATGACTGAAGATGTTATAAAGTATTTGATTATATATAAAGATGATGCACAAATACTTGATATATCAATAGACTTAGTTATTATCTATATGCCAAATCACTATGATTCAATGTCTGGATATCATATATTGGCTTGTTTAGGTCTTCCAGTCATGTATGTAGATGCATTTTGTACTCCATCTTATGTATAGTACTATTAAGCTCTAAAGTAAATGAAGTGGTATAATAACCTTCCCCTAATTGGTTGTCCACATCATTGTTGTGTTTGTTTATAATAACTTAGGCTACATACATTTCCTTTGGAATTTTATCTTCTTCCTGCTTTTGAATGATGTTGACTTGTTTTGATGCATATCACATGTATTGGTTAAGTTCGTAGAAAAGCCAGAAAAAGTTGAAGTTGGAGAATAAACAAAGGAAGTCATTCCTTGGTTTTGAGTGAAAAGGAAAAATATGAATAGACCATTGCAGTGGAGTAGATATTACAGGGGACTTAAATGTTGTCAGAATTATGTGAAGGATCCCACTAGTTTTTTAGTCAAGATTTTTCTTTTTCAAATAGGGTTCATTTTGTAGATTAATAAACTTGTGATGTCAGTTTGTCCAAATTCTCGTAAAATTTAAAGCATGAATTCATGATATTAGGAACACACCAAGTTCCTTTGAAACTAGTTGATCTGGGGAACAAACCCCAACCAGGACTCTTTTGCTTGTATGTTACCTCCCTGTTACATGTCTCGGGCCTATTTCTAACAAAAACAAAATAAAGATGTCTAAAATTTAACACACATTTCTTGCCCTGAATAATGTGGTTTCAAAGTTGGACTTTCTGAATAAATGTTAAGAGTTAACGTTTTCATCATTTTTATCTGTTTGCAGCCTGTGTTAGAGTCCCATTCGAACCGAACAAGTATAACTTCCCTCGATGGAGATTATGCATCAAAGCCAGCTCTTGCAGCCCCACGTGCGTTAAGAAGTCCAAGGTAAAATATCCACCTGTTAACCATAATTAAGGAACGGATTTAGATCTTGAAATTCTTTTGTGATTCCCTTTGTTCAGAGATAGCACAAGAATGATCACATCTTTACCTGTATCTCCCTCTTCAAGTCCATTGCGACGGTATGGGCCAACGCACCAGAGCTGTTTCTTTTCTCCTCCTCATCCAGCTTATACAATAATGGGACAAAGTAGTTACACTTTGAATGACGCATGCTCGTTTCCCGTAAGGTCAAATGCCACGTTGACTCTTGATCCTCGGCATGAAACATCTCGGTACAAAGCCAATACACCACCTGGTGGATCTCCAAGAATGAGACTCATTTGAGTTGAATTTGTAAATAGCTACAGAACTAAAATATCCGTCTCCCCAGTCGTTCGTGGATGGACTTCGATATGGACTCTGAAGCACAAACTATCCAAAAGATTCTGGTCCATTCTTTATACATGAAAACCAGATGACAGAAAAAATGATTCTGGCCGTAAGCTCTTGGTGCATTGGATTGGGGTGGGGAGACTTTGCTGCTTGTAACAATTTCTTGATTATTGTAAATGCGATGTCTTACTATGTTTGTAGTAACTTTATGTTGTATAATGCTAGTTCATGGCAGTATAAAAAAATAAAAAAAGTAACTTTCACAGCCACTCTTTTCGTGTTTGAATTAGACATTCTGTTTAAGATCAGGAGGTACTTGTACGGCAGCATGAACAAATTAGCTGATTAGCATCACCGGATCAGAAGCATTTTATTCACTTTCATGTGAAATTTTGGAAAGGTAGTTAGTATAGGACTATAAAGAGAATATGATCTCAACCAATTGTTCGATAATTTATTTAATTTTTTTAATTTATGAGAAATATATTTAGTTATATAGAAATGAATAATATGATTTGTATGGAACTGAAAGATATTTTGTTTTTTGACTTAGAAGGAGGGAGAAACTCACTCATATGTAACATTTTCTAAGTGTTAGATAGTAGATCTCCAATCTTGCCCACATGAATGAATATGTGTTATTCAGGACAGGTGGACACATATACTTTCATGGTATATATCATTTCATGGGTTACCTTCGATTCCACATCATGTCGATGAATGATTCTCATACACAACCTAGAATTTTATGCATATTTTATCTAGTAGACCCAACAAACATTGTCTTACTATTGTAATGTTGCACTAGTCAAGATTCTTGATTTGTCTAACTCTTTTTTATCTCCATCATCAAACTTAACCCCTATCAGGTAAATTTAGAGATAGTAACTCTTGCTTAACTGATCTGCAGATCACATTACCTATTTTCCACCCACCATCTTTGTTTGATCTTAGTTCAAAGAAGTGTTAAGAGAGTAGTTATTCCACCAATATATTTGTGGACAGTTACATATAACACTAGTATTACACTAAGAAGAGAATCTCACAGAAATTATTCATACAAATCTTTTTGAAAAAATCTCTTTATCTATTTTGAATTTTAATATGTATTTGTGGGTGTAAACGAATCTTATAAATATAGATTTTGTTTTCTTTTTTATCTGCTTTGGATAAGTTTATGATTTAGAAATTTTGTACATAATTAATTATTTTGATATTCGATTTACATGTTGTAAATTGATATTCATCTAGGTGCGATCTTCTTTCCATTTATGATTTATGCTTTAGTATATAACTAATGAATTTTGGTTAGAAAATAACATTTATAATACCAATTAGACAGTCTTAGTGTACGAAAAGTGACTATTAAAACTATTAAAAAGTCTTTATTTAAATAGTAATTATGAGTTATAATTTTAAGTGTTCTAGAAATTATAGAAAAAAACAAGTTTTTTGAGTGAAAAATAAAGAGTGTCGTTTCAATTTCAGTTATGCTTGTTGGTGAAGTAAATAACAACAGTAGTGATTTTCTTAACAGAAGGAGATTCTCGGGAGACACAAACAGAATTGCACACACCTTTTTATGTCTAATTCGCAACTTTTGGGCTAACCTATCTTCTTCAATTTGTTTTTTCCTTTGGATTTCATTCGTTAGGTAATTCACAAATTCCTCGATACATTTCTTTTTCATCATGAACTGAATCAATTTATATTCTTATTTTGTCGGTGATGAAGGGTTTTTGACGCGTGTGATTGATTCAGTTGAGTGCGATGGATTTGAGTTCGGGGACACAAGAATTTGATTATTTGTTCAAGTTGTTGATGATTGGAGACTCTGGGGTTGGCAAGAGTAGTCTTCTTCTCAGTTTCACCACTGATGCTTTTGAAGATCTTTCCCCCACTATTGGTCCTTTTATTTCTCCTTTGACTTCTATATTACAATAGCCATTTCTTTGCACCTCGGCGTCTTATTTCAATTGCTGCTGCCTCCTGCAGGTGTTGATTTTAAAGTCAAATATGTGACAATGGGGAGTAAAAAGCTTAAGCTTGCAATTTGGGACACTGGTATTCACATATAGTGTCATTTCTTAATTATTGTTTCATTTTGTTGAAGCTCTTGCTTATTCACTCATGGAGGATTTTTGCCTTGTTAGAGTTATTGTGGACAATACCATATTTGACTGACTCTTTTTTTTATACATGTGTATATATGTATATAATGCAGCTGGTCAGGAGAGATTCAGAACCCTGACAAGTTCTTACTACCGAGGGGCACAAGGAATCATCATGGGCAAGTTTCCAGTTTCCATCATTTTGCTTTCCCTCTTCCCTTATTGTGCATTTACTGGACTTGGTGAAAATGTGAATTACCTTGAATTGGACCCTGGACTACAATGTATTCTAGGATAGAATGTTGTTCAGTGTTCACATTCTTGTTACGCTGGTACTGTCTTACGGTGAATTCCTGTAAATTGAAATCTTTCCCATTTTTTTCAGTGAAAGGATAATAACAAGTATGGTTTTCAGTGTCTACACTTCGAATAGCATATATTTATACTTCACCTTAATGGTCTGTCATTTTTACATGCATTGAAATAAAATATTAAACCAATAATTATTTATTTAAATTTGGATTTGGCTTTTTTTTAAAGACTGATGTAAGCTGTTTTTTTTTTAAAAAAAAAAATAAATATTACCTTAATCTCGGGGTAATCTAGCATGTTCTGTTTTATGTATTGAGCTAGTCAGTTACTTGCTGGGAGGAGTTAAAGACAAAACTTTGCCATGGTAGGTTATGGAATCGCATTCTTATTTCATCCATCATTAATTTTTTTTTTCATGTGGTGACTTAGTGATCCTGATTCCTCAGCATACTGTATCTATGTTTATTATAATCAAATCCAAATTTTATTGCTTTTTTGGGAGAGTTGAATATCTTTCATGTTGCCTGTGAAGATTTGCTTTGAGCGCTGGTATTAATATTAGTGAGTAATCCTGGAATGAGTTGGTTTGTTAGTGAATTGATGTCATCTAGTTGATTAGTGATAATTCAATGACCAAACTTCAATTTTCATTCTCTAATTTGTTGGATTCACCACCAAAATGGCTGGATATCTGATTAGATGTAATGTGTTTAATGGTCTTTGGACGGGAGGTGCTCCTTCCAAGCTAATGTAGTGTTGAAATTTGACTTTTGGATTAGCTGTTAATTTTGTTCCTCTAACTGATACAGTTTATGATGTAACCCGGCGAGATACATTTACAAATCTTTCTGATATATGGTCAAAGGAAATAGACCTTTATTCAACAAATCAAGATTGCATCAAGATGCTTGTTGGAAACAAAGTCGACAAGGTATCTTTATTTAAGAGGTTTACAATCGTATGCTTCCATTATATAGTGTTGAATTTCCATGCGGGAGTTGTTCCTAATCAATGCTTGTCCAGTATAAGTTTTCTTCCTTCTTGAGACCTTGGATTCCATTTCAATTCAAATATTGAGGAAATTTTTCCACAGAAAATAACATCAAATATCTTTTAACACATTTATGTTTAGTGGATAAAATGTCTTTGAACCAGATTTTTTTCTCTTCATTATTGAGATTTTCTGCAAGGGTAAGGGGCAAAATCATTTGCTACTGTTTTCTTCTGTTTATGGGAGTCATTGTGTTTTATAATGGGCTTTAGTACCCTAGTTTTAATTAAAAGTTTCCTTCCTTCCATGTGTTACAGAACGTAGTTTTTTCCCCTTGTCATCCACTAGGGGTTGTGGGAGATCTTTTATTGACCAATGGTATGGCTAAAATAAAGTTTATTAGTGGAATGTAAATTTTATTATTTTATAAGACCATTTTGTAAAGTTGAATGAGGCCTAAATCCAAATTATAAAATGGTATTAAGAGTTTATCTTGAAGATTATTGTTGATGTATTGGGTCACTCACTATCTATCCGGGTCAACTACAGAGGTTCAGTCCTTCAAACGTCACACTCAAAGATATTTAATTTTCAATATGAAGAGGTGTGTTGGACACCTTACAACGACCAATGATATGTGGTTAGTGCAAGAGTGCAAATCTCACCTTACAAATAGATTTAGTGTTAACTAGTTGATTTTGTAAAGTTAAGTTAGATTTAAACTCAAATTATAGAAGGGTGTCAGCATGTCTTTGTAGAGAAGTTTCTATTACATATTTACAAAGGAATTTGTGAGCTCCTTTGATCTAAAGTACTTGTCTTAATTTAATGTGTTTTGTGTTTTTTGGTTGTGGTTCTTCTAGCATATTTGCTTGTCTTACTTAAAGTAATGTTAAAAAATGATTGTTGGATATCACTAGTGGAAATTATATAGAAATGTTCTGAAAACAAGACAAAGAGGCAGGTTTAATACTTTTCTTTATGGTATTTATTGAAATACAGATCCTGAATTGCATGGACCCCATTTTGGCCGCTCAACTATACTAATCTAGCTTAAACTCTTGCAAGTGTCTTGTCAGCTACATGTCCTAATTTTTTCTTGTTCTATCTTCTGCATCGTATTATTGAATAGTCATTGCTTGTGTTCCATTAGAGGGCTTGGATATCCATAATGGTGACATTTGTTTTTCAGGAGGGTGATAGAGTTGTGACAAAGAAAGAAGGAATAGACTTCGCCAGGGAATATGGCTGCCTTTTTACTGAATGCAGTGCTAAAACTCGAGTTAACGTTCAACAATGCTTTGAAGAGCTTGTTTTGAAGGTATGCTAAGAGACATACCCAAATTATGCATGTAAAAATGCTACTATTATTTAAAAGGCTATGGTAATTTTTTTTCCTTACCCTTTCTATGTGTGTGTGATTTGAACACAAAAAAATGTTTGATTTAGATATATAGATATTATTAAGAAATGGACTTTAAGTCTAACTTAACCTTATAAATTCGGCTTATAAGGTGAGGTTTGCACTCACTTATATACTATGAAATATTCTTATATCTAGTCGATGTAGGATCTCTAACACACGTCCCTCACGCCGAGACTACCAACTCGTGCGTGAGACTATATATGGGTGGTCCTATAGCGGCCGATAGTTGGTGACATGATAGGCCCAACATAAACACTCACTAGGATAAACTATATATGGCTCTGATACCATATTAAGAAGTGAACTTTAAGCCTAATTCAACCTCATAAAACAGGCTTATAAGGTGAGGTTTGCACCTGGTCCGATAGCAGGTGACCTAATAAGCCCAACAAATATATAGTCCCACGCACAAGGCAAATGTGAAGTCAAAGTATCTGGGGATGGAAATTGTGAGTTCCATGCACCCTTTGATCAACTTTATAGGTTACCTGAACACCACAAGCATGTTCACAAGGAGATAGTGAAACAGTTCAAAGATCATAGTCTAAGATGTAGTGTTGTGTATACATTCTGTATCATTTATAGGTAAAGTGAAAAATGTCCACTACACTACTTTTCAACCGAGACTTTGGCAAGTAGACCTCTTAACTTCCAGTTGAGAATAGACTCCTTTTCTTATATGGAAGACCTCTTAATAGCTACAACTTTCTAACTTTTGTGTCAGTTTATCTTTGCCATACCTTCACACCATTTCAACCAATCGTTTACTAGTCAAAGCTTTTGTTTATCAGTTATGAAATATCTTTATCTCTAATCGATGTAGGATCTCCAACACATATAATAGACACAAAAGGGTAGTTTTTTCACAAGTTTAATGCCTGATGATTTATAGATATAATAGACACAGGTTGAGAACAACAGAAAATTTAGTTTTAGGTGATACATTGAAATGAATTGTATTTTTTGAATTGTGATGACCAATAGCTAATGATAACCATGATATTGCTTTGTTTATTTTTTTCCCTTGAGTGTGTGCAGATTTTGGATACACCTAGCCTCATAGCCGATGGCTCAAAGGGTGTACGAAATAACATTTTTAAGGACAGGCCACCCCAATCTGATGCATCTACAAGTAGTTGTTGCTGATTTGAAGAAACTATTTCACTAAAAACCTGCATTTTAAGAATGAGGATCTCAAAGAGAAGGGCGCTGCATCCATTTTAAGAATCTGAACATACTTTGCTGGTTGTCTAGAATCATAGGAAGCCAATTTTTTAAAAAATTTCAGGGTTTGTTTTTTCTTGAATATTAGATGTAATATAATGATGGTTGGTTGTCTGCAGTTTTATTTTCTCTGTGGATTTTTTGTTTGTCTGAGTCATATTTAATAGCATATATAGACGTGGAAATTAGAAAAAAAAGATTGTAGATATAATCTGATATAGTATTTATACCACTAAAAATTGAATATAATGTTGATGTGGCTGTGCTTGAGCAATATAATGTCTAGGTAACGACAGCATGTATATTAAACTCTAAAGATGATAAATAATACAGGAACTGATATTGTAAAACTCTTATTTTATTGTTATCTAATAACAATTTGACATACATAATACATTAATTTACTTTTACAATAGTTATCTTAAAAGTTATATTATTAAAGATATCTTTTATTAGTGAATAATATCAACAGTTTAATACTGTCAATTAATAGAGAATTATCCTTTCTATAATTTTAAAATTTATTATCAAAGCTACGAAATTTATTTTAAACGGTAATTTACAGTTGAACGGCAAATATATGTTTTAACATAGTTTTGGTCATTGAACAAATACTAAATTTTCAGACTCAAAGGGAGTCACAATCTTTTAATAATAAATGGACGATTGATTTACATTTAAAATTTCAATTCAATTCAAATGATACAATGAGTATTTGTTAAAAAAAAATTATATTTTTTGAAATACTTACAAATAAATCTCAATTCCATACATTATACCACTCTATAATTAGATCTTCTGCCTTGGATCAAATAATTTATAAACTGTTAAAAAGCACTGTATTTATAGAGTAATTGAAATATATCTATAATAAAATAGCACCAACTTGTAAAATACAAGATTGAATCGTTTGTTAACCATTGAATATTTATTTGATAAGGAGTCCAAAATATCTCATCTCACGCGCTTAATTCACTTCAGTCATGGTTTCGGAGATTCCTTAGATTAGACTTTGGTTCCTAACTCACAACACAGCACAAAACAACACAACTATGGCGGTTGCATGCAGCAGAACACCCATTTCCCATCTTCCTCTGCGGAACCCCAAAACCAAAATCTATAATTCTCAGAGCAGAGTTCTTCAACTTCCAAATAGGCGTTTGTTCCTCTTCTCTCTGCCCCTATCTAGTTTCCTTCTCCTTCCTGTTCCCAGCTTTGGGGATGGTAACGGTGCAATTATTGATAAATTTCAACATGGGTCTTCTTCTTCATATGCTGCCACAATGTATGACCCTCTAAGTGCTGCTGAAAAAGAAGCAAGTGCTTTAGTTTCACAGAGAGTGTCTCAAGCAGTGGATTTGTTGGAGAAAGGGAGGGAATTGCAGGCTCAGGGCGACTTTACTGCTGCTCTTGGTTACTTTTCTCAGGTTATGATGTGCACTTATTTAGCTTTCCTTTCTTCTTTCATTTCCAAACTACTCTTAGTATTATATGGGTTAGGGTTATGCATTTCTGCTCTTCAGATTTTATCTGTATTCATTTAAATTGTTATTTATTTTAGTATTTTTTGACTTTTTTATTATTGTTTTGCACACTAAAAAAGGATAAAAACAAATAGCGTTTTGAAAACTATTTAATTTCTATACATTATCAGACACAATGAAAAAAATGTGGTATTACGACTTTTAAAGTAAAAATCAATAAACTTATTCTGCATTATGATCTCTGATTAGATAGCACAGTGCATAGACTGTTTACTCTTTGAAAAACTAGGAGCTAACAGAGGGTCTTAATGAATAAAATGTCTGTACTTCTTGATAACTAATTCAGATTACTCCATTTAGGTTGCTACTTTTGAATTTCAGAGTAGTAATGAGTCTGATGATGATCTCAGGCTTTCCATGAATCTATGATAGAACTGTTTATTATGTTCTTCATTTATTGAGATTCCCCTGAAAGTGTGTTTTCACTTTAAGATTGAGTTGTATTATATCTTTTTTCTTTTTTCCTTTTTTTTATCAGCAAGATTGAGTTGTATCTGTCTTGGTTGATCAAAACCTTAATTAAGAAATAAATCATTTCAACGAAAAAAGTGTTTTGTGGGAAATCCACCTTTGTGAATAGAATTGCCTGAAAAGAAATTGATATGTGCTATCCCAGTAAAGTTTTTCAGCTAGTAATGCTAATACCAACAAATACTAATTTTTGAAGTTAAAACTATCATCTTATTCTTCAACTTTGTTGATGTATGATCATGTTGTTCAGTTAGCATAGCAATGACATTGTTCATTGGATACAACATCATTTACATGAAATGTAAATCAGTCACTTTGTTACATTATCTGAATGACAACTCCATATTTGTAAATTTTAAGAGTGAAATAATAGATGAGATTTGTTTCACATGAACACTGGAAACGGAAGGGCAAGGCAAATATTTATGTGATTGGGTTCAATTTGGTCAATTTGGAAACTGAATATGCCAGCCATATTTATTTATACGGAGATATAGAGAGGTAAAGGATTGGTCATAACTTCATAGTTATATAATATTTGATCAGTGGCCATGCTACGCAGTAGCTTTTTAAATATAACTATTGCATTATGTAGGCATTATGGGGTTTCACTATACTCCTGACAGATTCAAATTTTAATATTGGAACCAAAAACAGAAAGGATATTGAATTGGAAGCAAGGCAGATGTACCATACAATCTCAATTTTATGAAGTACTCGTAATAGATTGAGTATTGTGCAAAATTTATACCAAGAATTGGAAATTAGAAGAGTTTGGTTTGAAACAAATGCAGTATTCTTATGTTAATGGGAGGTTTGCCGTACCTTCTTCCATCACCTGCTAAACCCGGTAAAAGTGTGCTTTGCACAGGCTTGGAGTGAAGGACTCCAATCTAGTTCATAGAAAGCCCAGTTAATGACACCCCCAGATTGCTTCTTAGTTCAACACCTCATTAAGATTCCAAGCTCAAGGGACTGTTTATCATCAACTCATCTACCTTGCTACTTCATTCAGCTAATTATATTTGTTGGTTCAACCTGAACTATTTCGTGGTATCACAAATCACATTCTAAGTTTCAACAAGTTTATTCTCATATCCCATGGTTAAATCATCTGACTGATGCTGTAATCTGATATACATTATTAGAAATAGTTAGTGGAGATAGAGGTTGGTTAGCATTGTTGGCTTATTAGTATATATATAAACCTTCATTTTTATACACTTCTCCCTATGCATTGCAAATAATACAATTTCATAATTCTCTCAATTATTTTCTTCTTATTTGAACTGTGTCATGTTTCTTAACATACATCCCTGCCTGTTATTTTCAGGTTGTTGAAAGCTACAAAGACTTGGCATTCTCAGAGTATGCAAGGGTTGGAAGAGCATTGGCCCTGTATGAAGTTGGTGACAGAGAAGAAGCAATTGCAGAGATGGAGGACGTTTCAATATCTCTAAAAGGATATCCAGGTATATTCTTAGAATTTTTGCACCCCATGATCATGCTGCAAATGGAAAACGCTCACTTTCCTCTAATCCTACATCTTCCCCCCTTACAGAAATACATGCAGCTCTTGCAGCAGCCTTATATGCAGATAAGCACGCTGCTTTGCTTGCTGAAAACCAGTTTGCCATTGCAACTCTTCTTGATCCCCATTTTACAGACCTTTCATATGTTAGAGACACAAAGCACTGGCCTCCAAGTTTGATCAGTTCTCTTCAGCACTTCATCACACTGTCTTAAGATCTCATAATATTAATACGTTTTGGTTAACCCATACTAAGTGGTGCAAGCTATATAAAGACTTCATCAGTTTATGACTTCAAATATGTAACTTCGTTTATTTGTTTAATTTTTCCAATTTTAACACTTTTGGTTCTGAAATGTAAATGAACACTGATATAAAATCTTCTCACTGTATCCTACAATACATAACAGAAAGGTATTTCCCAAAATTTGTGACATTGTTTCTTATTCAGAACCTATCATCTAATGATAAGGATGAGACATTATTTAAAATGTTAGAATTCTTAGATAACGATTATGATCATTAAATTTATTTAATGTTTCGAAGTGCATGCTTCAATAGTAATATATAAAGGTTTGATACTAATACCAAATCAAATATTTCAATATAACATTGTTAACTCTGCATAATGCAGACAATGGCATAAAAGCAAAAGGTCGAAATCGCCCAATAATTTTGATTAGAATGTTCATATGTTGTAATTAATGATTCATCCAAATAAAAAAGTTGATTAGTTAAGTTTGTCTTTCCCTTTAAGTTTCTTTTTTCCAAGGAATTTCTTACCATACTTTTTTTCTTCACCTAAATAAATCTTTCAATTTCAAAATTATCCTTACACAGGGTGTAGATTTTTTTTAATTGTATAATCCGTGTCGAACTCTAAAATTTAGAATAAAATAGTATTCTGAATTTTAAAGTTTAAAATGTATTTTCAAATTCAAAAAATATCTTTCAAACTCTAGAATTTGTATCAGATATTAGAGTTTAAAATTTTAGAATGAAAAAAAGAAAAGAAAAAGGAGTAAATATAAGAAAGAAATAATGAATGGAGGTGGAGGACAAATTGCCATAAATCCAATATTAGCTGTTTAAGTTGAATTCCTTCCATTTGCATCAATACATGTTAATTAAAAAAATCATTTCATTCAACTAAACTGCAACTAAATAAGTATTTATAAAGTAAAAAGATATATATGAATGTAAAAAAAAATATTAATATGCAACAATACACAAACAGTTAACATAAAAGACACCTTTTCATATATAAAAAGTATTTAAAATCACAAACCTTTTGTTTTTAAACTTTATCACGTGATTTCGCAAAAAAATACATAATATTAATATTTCAATGAATCAAATAAATATAATATTGCTATCATGTAAAAATAGTTTCTTAACGCATTCCTTTGAATGATATGTATGAATATTAATTTACAGGCGACACAGATATAGTGTTAGCTTTAATAATGTTTCTTTTTAATACAAATATAAATTAAGACAACCAAATATTTAATTAGTTTCAACAATTTTTTATTCTACAAATAATAGTTATTAATATGTTAGTTTTTTTTATTAATGGAGGATTAAGACAGTACATCTCTAATTAATTGCAGATATTTATTTTTAGTCTTCTAAATTCAAAATGTATTCTTTTTCATCGTTAACAAATTCAGTCTCTCGAACTAAATTAGTTAAATCAAATATTTAAAGAGACTAAAACTATTTTTTTGCATTTTATTAAAAAATAAACTTATGCATGTTTAGATATTTAAAGTTTATTTTTAATTAATCTAAACTATCTATTATATATATATAATAAAAATTTATTGTAATGATTATTTATTTTATAAATGACATAATATTTAAAAAATGTGATAAAAGTAGAAAACATTAATTTGTAAAAATAATTTTATATTAAGAGATGTAAATAATTCATATAATGTATTTATTTCATCATTTTAGTTTCTGTAATATAAAAATGTAAAATAAAAAAAGTTATATTATACAAACTGACAAAGACATTTAAAACGAAAACAAGAAATGAACAATAGAGAAACCAATAACATATCTATCTATCTATGTAATGGATAAACGTACCCAGAAGTGAGGTTTGATCCATCATTATCATCGTGGTGCTATCATGCAAAAGAAGACATGGTTATGGAATTGGTGCGGAGTTTCAGAACCATTGATGACAGAGAAGGTTCACAAATATCAGAGTTTGGTAGATGTCTATTAAGGTGAACACTTTGGGTTGTAAAGTTAGTGTCATGTGCTTCGAAACTTGGTTTTCAAAAGAGTGTATCTAATTTTGAAAGTGATGTGTGTAATACAAACAAAACACACATGCAGTACAAGGAAGCAAATTAAGTAGAACATTGCATCATCATCTGAGTTTATGGATTGAGTTGTTCATTATGCTTGCGTGTTTGAATAAGACACGGCTACAAGAACAACTTCACACCACGCAATGCTCACGTTAAACTCAATCTTAAAAGGGTAATGCATATTCATTCCTCATCCAATATATTATTAATTCACAGATTTTATTATTTTATAAATGAAAATATTATATGTAATGGGATGACCGACCGGTCCGCAAGATCCGGTCAATCCAGACGACCAGACCTCAACCTAAGCTACGAGGTTGATCACGTGGCACATGTGGCCGACCGACATAAGATGCTCAAGTCAAAGGTTGACCCGATTAGCAAAGACTAACCCATGGTTAGGGAATGACCTAATTCAATCCTAGTCGCTGATCAATTCTCTAATTCGGTCTAACAACAAGGGCCCATCAAGGTAATATAAATATCACGCATTCCAAGAAAAAAGGTACGTCATTATCTACAGTATTCTGACAACCGAATACGATACATCACTGACTTGAGCGTTGGAGTGTCATCTGCAGGTACCCCACCCGTCTAAGGAGCCATTCGGCGAGGAAGCTTGGAGAAGGAGTATTGAACACGTGAAGACCGACCAAGTAGCACCTGAGGTCAATAGTTCTCCCAATCCCCAAACCCGATCGAGAACATTATAAATTATTAAATTATATATTTGTGGCTTTGGTTTGGAATTAAGTATAGTGGGATAAATTGTTTAAGTTGTTGAGGGGTGAGAATAGAAGTATGGGTGGTGACTGTAAGAAATTAGTTTTCAGCTGGTTTGGGTTGAAAGAGATATTGAGCTTTGAAAAAGAATAAGGCTAAGGGGTGAGTTTCATTAGAAGTAGTAGTGTAAACAGCAATAGAAGATTCATCTTTTCCCTCCAACAACACCCGAGCCTTTTTCTTTTTCATTCTTCTTCTCCTTTCTCTCTTCACGCATACATTCTCTTCTTAGTTCTAAACCAAAACCAAACTCTTCGCACGATTCAATTTGGATCGCGATTCTTATGCGATTCCTCCGATTCAAACTACGATTCACTGCACCATTCGTATCGTCGGAGCTCTGAGTCGCATCGCATCGTACGTTTCGTATTGTGTATCCCACGATACTAACTATAATGCTTTTGACTACTACCTGTAATTTTATTTTATTTTATTTTTTATCAGTTATATATGTGTAGTGTAAGTTATTTAATTTGTATTCATAATCTTCAAAGGATTGATTTTGGAGCTTGCTGCTCCTTACTGCTGTTTGGAATTATGAGTGCGAGTGGAAGAAAAAATGTTGGATTTTCTTTTCAGGATGATCGAATTCTTAATAAGCAATGCAAGATATGATTATTTGTAACACGTGTAGAGGATCTAGGCGCTTGCACTTTGGATCAAAAGAGGAACTGCAATATCAATTACTGTAGGCAAGCAAACCAGAATGAACAAGAAAGGGATCTTGATGAACCCTAAAACTAAAGATAAGCTGTTAAAAACAGATACGAAGGTAAAGTGAAAATATTATTTACTTCAGTCAAAAAATAATGTAATTACAGTGGTACCCTTATAAAGGGAGCATGGGCCAAAGACATGGGTCAAGGAAATAAACTAAACCTAACAACCCAAACCAAAAAATAACTACCTACCTACTTTATCACCCCCCTCAAGCTGGGAGTAAATATTTTTCATTCCCAGCTTGGATTTAACACTAGTGCAAAAAGAAGAAAAGGATACGTTTTATTTAGTGCGGTTTTTGCGCTACCCGCTTTCGAAAAAAACGCGGTGGCATTTTTGAAATTATTTTGATTTATGAATGCGGTTATTTGAATAACCGCACTTGTAAATCAAAGCGCTTGATTTACGAATGCGGTTATTTGAATAACCGCATTCGTAAATCAAAATTCTTTGATTTACGAATGCGGTTATACCTTTAA